>Ga0183095_10967_pt1 | contig 23391 bp, 23 predicted proteins | sample BioMet4_FD_130346 | JGI IMG/M metagenome (GOLD analysis project Ga0183095, IMG submission 130346) | Microbial communities from bioreactor (seeded with sewage sludge) at LBNL, California, USA - Biofuel metagenome 4 (v2) (version 3) | ecosystem: Engineered > Bioreactor > Anaerobic > Unclassified ...
ATCGATGCCGTCCGTGTCCGTCACGAACGCGACATGATGGCTCCAAACCGCAATCGAATTCGCCGCCGGTACGCTGCCGGTGGCATAACCGGCATTGGCAGCCGCGGTAAGCCAGCTGCCGGCATTGCCCCACTGCGGAAGCTGAATGCCGTCTGTTTCGGACACCAGCTGCCATGCGCTCCATGTGCAGTTGTTCCAGCCGCCTCCGTATGGATTGCCTTCCGCATGAATCGTCAGTGGCGAAATGGTCAGTGTTCCGGCCAGAATCATGCCGGTAACAGCCGTAAGAATCTTTCTCATCTGATAACCTCCTGTGATCTGGCCTTTCCCAAGCCCAGATTTACGCAGATTACCATAGATATTTTCGTTGTCAACCGCAGAAAACGGCCGTTTTGCAAATATGAATGACCGTTTATATTCGTGAAATAGCCCATGTTTATGCGTGTTTTGCATCCGCCTTGGTTCGGATGGATGCGGTTACATGCATTCATGCACATTTTCTCGTTTTTTCCGCTGACAGCGGTTACATTTCTCATTTTTCGTCTGCCCGGAGCAGGCCGGAATCCTTCCGGAAAGCCGCCGGTTTTTGCATTGAACGCACCCGGCATCGTATACTGAACTCATGAATACCGCACTGGAAAAACCTGCTTTTCATTATGCGGACCACCGTCTGGAACTGACCGCGGGAACCCGCTTCGGCAATCAGTCCGCAGGGCAGTTTCTGGATACCTTCCGGCAGTCGCGGAAGAACCGTTATCTGCTTCTGCAGAATCATCAGCTGGAGCGCAACCATGTGCCGGTGCGCAGCCTTGAGGAGATCATTCAGCCGCAGGATCTTCTGAGCATCACCTGCCCTTCCCAGCCGCTGGGCTTTCTGCCGGCGGAGAAACCCTGTCCGGTTGTCTATGAAGACGATCTTGTCTACGTCGCCCACAAGGACGCGCACCGGATCATCCACGGCGGTCCGCAGGATACGGACTGCCTTGCCGCCCAGGCGGCCGCCTGGCAGCTGCAGAAAGGCATTGACTATCCGGTCCGCTATATCCACCGCCTGGATGAAGGCACGCAGGGACTGGTGCTGTTCGTCAAGTTCCCGTTCTTCCAGCCCTGGTTTGACGCCATGCTGGAAAGCAAGCAGATCCAGCGCCACTATCTGGCGATCACCACCGGCAGCGCCCGGCCCGGGCAGAAGTTCACCTTCCGCCAGCCGATCGGCAGAGACCGCCATGTCAGCGGCAGATACCGCATTTCCCCCACCGGCAAAGAAGCCTGCACGCTGGCGGAATGCATCGCCGCAGAAAATTCCTATCTGGAATTCTCCTGCCGCCTGGAGACCGGGCGGACGCATCAGATCCGCGTGCACCTCTCTGCTTCCGGATTCCCGATCGTCAATGACCCTCTGTACGGCGTTCCTTCACAGATGTTCCGGGAAATGGGACTTTGGGCGGACCAGATCATCTTCCCGGATCCAATCACCGGCGAGATGCATTCCGTGCACGATCTGGACAATCCGGATTTTCACTGCTTTCCGAAGAAAACAGCGGCTATAATGAAAAGCAGAACTACCAAGGAGGCAGCACAATGAGCCACGATTTCACGAGCATCATGGAGCGGCACGGCAAGGATTCGATTGCGGTGGACATCCCGTCTTCGGAAAACGGCGGAAGGTTTCATTTCCAGCTGAAGGAAGGATTCGACATTCTGCCGATGTGGGTCGCCGACATGAATTTTCCGACCTGCCCTTCGATCCAGAAAGCCGTCATTGATCGCGTCAACCATCCCGCGTTCGGCTATTTTGACCCCAGCGATGCCTATTTTGAAAGCATCCTGCGCTGGCAGTCTTCCCGCAATCACGTGGATCATCTCCGCCCGGAAGACATCGGCTATGAGAACGGCGTGCTCGGCGGCGTTGTCTCAGCGCTGAACATTCTCTGCAGCCGGGGCGGCAATGTGCTGCTGCATTCGCCGACCTATATCGGCTTCACCCACTGCATGACGGCAAACGGCTACCACATGATTCTGAGCCCGCTGAAGAAGGATGCCCAAGGCGTCTGGCGCATGGACTATGAAGACATGGACCGCCGCATCAAGGAGAATCACATCCACGCCGCGGTCTTCTGCTCGCCGCACAATCCGACCGGCCGGGTCTGGGAGAAGGAAGAGATTGAAAAGGCCTTTGCGGTCTACCGCGCCAATGACGTCTATGTCATCTCGGACGAGATCTGGAGCGATCTGATTCTGGACGGCTACCATCACATTCCGACCCAGAGCATCAACGAGGATGCCCGCAGCCGCACCATCGCCTTCTATGCGCCGTCCAAGACCTTCAACCTCGCCGGCCTGATCGGCAGCTATCATATCGTCTACAACCGCTATCTGCGCGAGCGCCTGGATGCGGAGGAAGTGCTGTGCCACTACAACAGCATGAACGTTCTCTCCATGCATGCCCTGATCGGCGCCTACCAGCCGGAAGGCATGGAATGGCTGGAGGAGCTACGGCAGGTGCTGACGAAGAACGTCCGCTTCGCCTGCGGCTACATCCATGATCATTTTGACGGCGTGGAAATCTCCGAACCGCAGGGCACCTACATGCTGTTCCTGGACTGCACCGCCTGGTGCGCCGCGCACGGCATGGAAATGGATGAGCTGCTGCGCAAAGGCATGGAAGTCGGCGTGATCTGGCAGGACGGGCGGCCGTTCCACGGCGAGCACTCGATCCGCATGAACCTCGCTCTTCCCTACACCCGCGTGCAGGAAGCCTTCCGCCGGCTCGACCGGTACGTCTTCAACGAAAAGCGCTAGTCTTCAGAACATGCATACAAAAACGTTTCTTCCGGATCAGCGGAAGAAACGTTTTTTTGCGGACCTGCGGCAGCCTTATTGTCCGAGATACTGCCTGATTTCCTGGATGTGCGCCTGGGCATCGTCATAGCCGAGATGATACAGCGCCCCGAGCTTTTCCATGTCGGATTCAAAGCGGCGGATGGTGACCGGCCTGGAAGGCGCAAGCACATATACCCGGCCATCTTTCTCCAGCTGATCCAGCTGGTCCAGCGAGGCGTTGTAGCGCACCGCTTCCGTCTCCAGCTCCTCGCGGATCGCCGGATAGCGGCGGTATTCCGTGCGGATGATGGCCTTCGGTTTTTCCGGCACCGGCTTGCGGTAGGCCTTGTCGCGGGTGCGGATGACGATGATTTTTTCGAATCCCTGCTCCAACGCCCAGGAATACGGCACCTTGACGGCGCAGCCGCCGTCGAGATAGGGGATTCCGTCAATCAGGACCATCTTGGAAACATACGGCACGGTGGCGGAAGCCTGAATCGCCTTGAAGATGCCGCTGCCGATCCTGTCCTTGTCAAAATAAGTCGCCTTCCCGTCGAGGCAGTTGGTGGCCACGGCGATGAAGCGGCGGGCGGGATCAAAGAAACGCTTGCGGTCCAGCGGCAGCAGTTTGTCCACTTCGCCGAAGACGAAATCAAAGCCGGTGACGCCGTGGTTGGCCATCAGCGCCGGCAGTCCGACATAGCGGGGATCGTGGCGGTAGGTCAGGTTGATGCGGCCGGCCCGGCCGATCTGCCCTGCCACATAGCTGTATCCGGACATGGCGCCGGCGGAGACGCCGATGGTGGTCTGCAGATTGATATCCTGCTGCATCAGGCAGTCCAGCGCCCCCTGCGTGTAGATGCCGCGCCAGGCGCCGCCCTCCAGGACCATGCAGCCGGGAATGATTTTGTCTGAAGCGGTTCCCTGCGGCAGTTCCGATACGTTCTCGTAAATTTTCATCTGGTTCAAACCCTTCTTCCGTAACGGAAGCTATTGTACCACAGACAGACGTCAGATGCGGTCCACGGTGGCGAAGATGACCGCCGCTCCAGCCGCCGTGATGATCAGGCAGACCAGCAGCGTCATGTGCACGCCGATGCTGTCCAGCATCATGCCGCCGAACAGATCCGCAATCATGGCGGCGGCCACCATGGCGATCGTGAACAGCGACTGGCCCTTGACCCGGTCCGCCGCATCGATGCGCTCATTGATGTAGTACACGCCCGCCGGCATCATCAGCGCATAGGCGAACATCTGCAGAAACGACGCGAAGTAGATCATGCCGATGCTGGTCGCGAAATACGTGATCAGATGCTTGACGAGGAACATGACAATGGAGAACTTCAGCAGCGTCACGCATTTGAAATGCTTCGTCAGCCGCGTGAAGTAGGCCATCATCGGCAGTTCCAGAACCGCCGACAGCGAGATGGCGTAGCCCATCTCCACGCTGGTGCCGCCGATCGGCGACAGGATCTGGATGTAGAAATTGTTGATGAAGGCATGCTCGAGGTACACCAGCACGAATCCGATCAGGAACAGGATGTAGACCTTGTATTTCCGGGCGAACTGGGGAAGGCTCAGCTGCTTCTGCTCCGCCTTCTCCGCGCTTTCCGCCTTAACTGCTTCCGCAGCCGCATTTTTGGGCAGAACGAACATCTTCACGGATATGATCAGCAGAACATTGAACACGATGTAGAAAACCGGCAGAATGTCCGGCGACAGTGCTCTGGCCATATGGCCGGCCGCCACGGACATGAGCGCATACGCCAGGGAACCGACGCCCCGGCCGATGCCGTAATCGGCGACGAACCCGCGTTTTTCAAACGCAAAGGCCAGCGAATTGATCAGCGGCATCAGCGTATTGGTCAGCGAAAAACTGATCGTCACCATGGCGATGATGACGCCGATGCCGGCCGGCAGAAAGCCGTAGACCGCCGAGGCGGCCAGGGTGATGACGCCGCACCAGAGAATGATGGTCTGCAGGCGGACGTTCTTATGGCTGTCCGCATAGGATGCCAGCGCCGACTGCAGAAAGACGGACAGGACATTGGTGACGGCCAGCAGCGTTCCGATCTCGGAATTGCTGAAGCCCTTGCTCAAAAGATAGACGGAGGCATAGCCGATGGAGGCGCAGAAACCGGCATAGTAAACCGCCTGAATCAGCATGTAACGGATGTTCATCCGCTTGGTCAGTTCCATGAGAAGTCTCTTTTCTAAGCGGACAGCCGCCGCTTATGCGGCCTGTTACCAGCCGTGTTTCAGCAGAATATGCTGTTCGATATAATCCGCGAATCCCTCCTGCTCAACCGGCAGGCGGGTGATCGCATCAGCGCAGGCCTTGGTATCGTCGCCGCCGTTTTTCAGGCATACGCCGCAGCCGGCGGCTTTCAGCATCTCATTGTCGTTGCTCATATCCCCGAAAGCCATGACCCGGCTCAGCGGGATGCTGTTGAACCGGCAGAAATTCTCCAGAGCAACCGCTTTGGATACCCGTCTGTCCGTGAATTCCAGCAGGAACGGCTGCGTCTTGAAGGCAATCCATCCGCTGCCTTCATGCGCCGCGGCATATGCCTCCATCTCCGGCATCCTCTCTTCCGCGACCCGGACCATGATCTTCGCATTCTCTTCCTGCCACATCTCACTGGGGTCTTTGGCGACAACCAGATCGCACTGGGTGCGCATGGCGGAGGCAATGACCTCGTCATCCTCGCGCAGCGCCAGAATCTTGCCGTGCCAGTAGATATACATGTTCTCGCAGTACGGCTCCATCAGCTCGATGATCTCTTTCATCCAGGCGGTCTTCAGTTTGTAATAGTCATAGCGCTTCTGATGAATGCCGTCATACAGCTGTGATCCGTTCATGCCGATGACGATTTCAAAGTTGCGGTCGAAACCCCAGACCTTGTACTGATGAAGAACCTGAATATCAACATCCCGTCCGGAAGCGATTCCGAAATAGATGCCGTGTTCGCGCAGCCGCCGGATGACGTCTTTCGACTTTTCTCCAAGCACTGCGCCTTTTTCCACCAGGGTGCCGTCGATGTCCGCGACCACCAGCTGATACTCATTTTCCATAGACTGCCTCTTCTGCCGTTTTCCGCATTTTCATTAATGATATCATTTCTATCCCTCTGCTGAAAGAAAAGCCGCTCCTGATTCATCAATCAGGAGCAGCTTCCAAAACATTTCTTTCCGTTTTACTTGGTTTCGGGACGCAGCGCCTTCCAGACCCAGGCCGCCAGCGCCGCGCCGATCAGCGGAGCGACGATGAACACCCAGACATTGGCCAGCGCCGCACCGCCCGCAAACAGCGCCGGGCCGAAGCTTCTGGCCGGGTTGACGCTCGTGCCGGTGAAGTGGATGCCCAGAATGTGCACCAGACTCAGCGTCAGGCCGATGACGATGCCTGCCACCTTGCTGTATTCCGGCTTCGAGGTGACGCCCAGAATTGCCAGTACAAAGACGAAGGTCAGAATGATCTCCACCAGCAGCGACAGACCGATATTGTTCTGGTACAGGCCGTTGGCACCCATGCCGCAGTCAAAACCCAGCAGGATGCCGACAACTGCCGCGCCCAGAATGCCGCCCAGGAACTGCGCGATGACATAGCCGATGAAATCCTTCTTCTCCATGCCGCCGTTCAGATAGACGCCCAGCGAGACCGCCGGGTTGATGTGGCAGCCGGAGATGTTGCCGATGCTGTAGGCCATGGCGACGATGCTCAGGCCGAAGGCAAGAGCCGTCAGAATGTAGGCGCCGTCGATGCTGGCGCCGCTGCAGCCGGTCGCCGCGGCTGTGCCGCAGCCGAAGATGACCAATACCGCTGTACCGATGAATTCTGCAAGATACTTCTTCAAAATGAATCTCCCCCTTTTCAATGACTTATCTGTTCTATCACTCCCGCATGTGCATTGTCAAATGAATGGTCATTTATTAAATTGCAGTGAGGAACGTCTATGAAAAACGCCTGCCCTCAAACTGCGGAGCAGGCGTAGTACTGCATTGAAAAAGCGTTTTGAAAGAGAGCTAGAAAACCAGCTGCTGACGGCTGGAAAAGCCCTGTTTCTTAAGCTCGGAATCCAGATAGTCGATTCTCACCGGCTTGATCTTCAGCAGATGCATCGGTTCCGGCAGCTTCTTCAGTGCTTCCACAGGAATTTTCTTGAAAGCAGCCGCGGCTATGTATTCCGCGGAGAATGGTTCGATGATTTCCGCCGTTCCGCTGACCTGCATTCCCTTCACGGTGCCGAAGCCGCTGTACTTGTCGTAAATCGCCAGGCAGACATTCCTGTTTTTCTCCAGCGCCAGGAATTTTTCCCCGCCTTCCGTGAACATCCAGAACGCCTGATCATGCCACGCGTACTCAATCGGCGTGCAGCGCACGAAATCCCCGGTGCCGGTCGCCAGCGCGCAGGTGTTGTTGGCATTGATATATTCTTCCATCCGTTCGCGCAGGCGGTCCTTCTCAACCGCAGCGCCGGTCTTGTTTTTCGTCTTCCAGTACTCCGCCGCTTTCTGGTATTCCTCATGTGTCATTCTGATGTCCTCCTCAGCGGCCGCATCAACTGCCGCAGCCGTTCTTTCAACTGTCTATTTTACATCTTTCTTCCGGAGGCATCGCACCGGTGCAATGAATCTGTACGGTTTAAAAAAACTTTGTGTACAGTGAACCACTAAAGTTGGGTAACGCCTGGAAATGTTTTGTGTTAACTGTTTTGTTCAAAGAAGTGAGTTTACTACAGATTCTTCCACTTTTATTAACTTCATTATCTCAGTCGAATTAAGAATACTTGAACGGGTATTATCATCAAATTAAGCTACAAATTCCGCCGGTACATTATCATTCACTATACTATTTATCTCTCTGTCAAAATTGCCATAAAATCATCATAGCCAATGCAAGAAACGCCTGTTTTTGCACATATATTAGGCAACTGCGCAGAATTCGGTTTATATTCTTCACAGGTCACAACAGTTGCACCTAATGTTATTGCTTTTGCTACTATATACACATCTGCAGATGGGCGATTTTCTAATATATTTCGAGAATGAATACTATCTTGCATTTTATTATCTTGAAATAATTTTTTCATAAATATTGATTCTTGATTTGTTGGATTTTGAAACATCGTTCTTCTATCAAACAACCATCTATAATTACTATTATTCTCATTGAAATGACAAGTCAATTCGTTATAGCATTCATCAACCGAAATATAGCTGCCATTTTCAATACCATCATCTAGACTCTTCCAGATTTTTTCAAATGTTGCACCTTTTCTGGGAAAATGATCTAGTAATTTTCTGAAGATATTTGTATCCAAAATATATATCATTATTTTGCCCCCCGGAAATATGCAGTCTCAAGTTTTGGGAGGTTATCTACTTTGCTATGAAGCATTTCACTGGCTTTAAACCCATCAAAATGCCCAGAAAAATATTGCCGAAAAACATCTCCAGTGTAACGAGAGCCAAGATAAGATAACTTCGTAAAATAATAGTTACCATGACTCTTTTCATTTTTTGTCACATGTGAACCATTCCGAATTGCTTCACCATAAAAGACTTCCTTTAATGCTACATATTCTTCTGAGGTGATAAGTCCCATTGAGTATAACTTATACATTATTGCTTCTTTACTTACCGAATATAGTGTTGATAGCTCAACAATTCGATTCTCGTTCAAAGGCTTCTTTTCTAACTCGTATTTAAAATCCGCCATTGGCACAAGAAACTCATTTGCAAAGGAATCACATGCTTTCTCAACCGCAGTTTGCTGAGTATTAAGATAGGAATAATAATCATCTTTAATTATCTCTGCGCCACTTGTATCTGATATCAAATGAAATAATTCATGAAACAGCGTGAAATTTTGCCGAGCAAAAGACATTGCATTATTAATGATAATAATTGGATACTGTTGATCATTTAAGCAAAGCCCTGATATAGTATTATCTCGAAAAGCATCTTTGAATACATATATTCCCAAGTCATATAAACCGTTGCGAAAAATTTCGAATACAGTTTTATCACTTCTACGCGTTTTTTGTTTCTCAATCGGAAATTTCAAAAGTCTTCGAAAATACTTACAAAGTTCTTCTTGATCAGAAGGAAATGCATTACGTTCAGATAATATGCTTATTCGGTCACCATATAGTTCATGCAAATCCATTTGATACACTTGTGCTTTTTCAAATTGCTGAATAACTTGCTTGCTGAAATTGTCCGATACCTCACAAGGGAGTGTGCGTAAGTTTCCCTTAATATTATTAATATGAGGAGGCTCGGGGAAAAAGAAAATTGCACTAGGTTTATGCAGTACATCACTGATTTTTTTTAACTTGGCATATGTAGGAAATTCTTTGCCATTTTCCCACATTTCGTATCGATGCACATCAACGCCTAGTGCCAAGGCAGTTTCCTCTATTGACATGTTGTAGCTCTCTCTCGCCCAGCGGATCATTTGCCCATTTACACCAGTCATAACTTCAGCCATTATTTCACCACCTTTCAAATTCTATATATTATTAAGTTATTAAGTTTTTATAACTCGCTTGTAGAAAACATAATCTGATAAATTCTTGAATTCTACAATCCAAATACCAACTTCATTTATTCTTATGTTATTACAAACTTTTACTTATAAGATTCAAGCATTTGTCTTTTAAATCTGCTAATACGCAAAAAATCTTAATACCTGTGGAAACACCGATGCCTGATTTTGAAAAAGCAAAACAAAATGATCCATATGATTCACATTTTCGGAAATACCATCCCATAGTTTCTCCTATGAACATTCTAAAGCTATTCAAACTTTGCGCAAGCTACAAAAATCACTGACAAACAAATCACTTTGGATGATTATAATGCTCAATATTGATAGCCAATTGATGTGTGCCATATGTATTTCAAAGGCATGATAACATACTGGGCCATGCTAATTGGACCATTTTTATGAACTTATGACTAATTTTCATAAATGATATGGCTCATAAAGCAAAGAAAAACCGCATTGTTATGCGGTCTGTCTCTATTGGTGGAGCTGGCCGGGATCGAACCGGTTACCTCCTCCATGCCATGGAGGCGCTCTCCCAGGTGAGCTACAACCCCATCGGATGCAAATTCATTGTACCAGATTTTTACTGCATTTCCAGAGGAATCTATGCGATGATGCCAAGATCATACAGCGCCTTGGCGACGCCGTCATTGGCGCAGGTATCCGCCACATAATCCGCATATTCCCGGGCGTCATCCTTGGCGTTTCCCAGGGCGACGCCGATGCCTGCGGCTTTGATCATCGGCGTATCGTTGCCGGCATCGCCGAAGGCGATGACATTTTCCCAGCCGCAACCGAAGATCTTCATCAGCGGCTCCATGATGGTCGCCTTGTTGATGGACTTCAGGAACACGTCGTAGCCGCGCTTGGAAGACCAGGCGAAAGTCAGCTCCGGAATGGAATTGACGAACGGCTCGATGATGTTCTCTTCGCCGATGATGAACGTTCCCAGCGGCAGCCCGTGCTTCAGATGGTGGCTGCGGCTGTCATCGTCATTGATGACCAGCAGATCCTGATGCGTCGCCTTGTTGCAGTAGCCGTCCACAAACACATCGTGATTGGCGTATGTGACGACCGCATCCTCGAACTTGAAGCCGAGGCCGATGCCGTTCTTGATGCAGAGGTTGGTCAGCTCATCCATGGTCTTCTCGCTCATCGGCCATTTGTCGACGACCGTGCCGTCCCGCTTGACCAGGCAGCCGCCGTTGATTGTCGCAATGTAGTCCATGCGCAGGTCCCGGAACAGGGACGGCTGCAGAAACGTATAATGCCGGCCGCTGTTGATGACGACGTGAATGCCCTTTTCCTCCGCCTTGGAGAACGCCTCCTTCAGCATCGGCGAAATGGCATCCATCCCGGCCGGAATGATGGTATTATCGATATCACATGTTATAATCTTAATGTCGTTGTGCATACTCGAAATTATACCATGATGTGTGCTACAATAACTAAGGTTTGCTGTGCCCGTAGCGCAACTGGATAGCGTATTTGGTTCCGAACCAAAAGGTTGCGGGTTCAAGTCCCGCCGGGCACACCACAGTAATTCAAGCGGCAGAGAAATGCCGTTTTTTTATTACCATTCCAGGCGCAGGACGCCGGCGTCGGTCACTTCGTGGCCGCCCAGGATCCGCAGTACGGCGCCGTTCTCCAGATGGATGCTCATCTCCATGCGGTGCTGCTCAAACGCGATCTTGCGGATCCGCTGGTTCAGGCAGTCCGGAAAATAGAAGGACACGTCCATCTGCTCGGAGATGCGGTACGGCAGCCGGTTGGGGTTCACGTCGCCCTGGGCGTGCTCCGTGATCTGCAGCGGCAGACCGCTGCACTCGATCATGATCTTCTTGTGGAAGCTGAAGACCGGATTCGCGTAGTCTTCGCGGTTCATCCGCATCAGGCAGGATCCGGGCAGCGCGATGACGCCAGTGATGCGCTTTCCTTCCGCCGTCTGCGGACGCTGGATGCCGGAAACCGGCCGGCCGGCCAGAGCCGCGCCGTTCATGTCGCCGATCACGTAAAAGACGTTGCGCAGATAACCGCGGCCCGCCTTCTCCTTCTCCGCCTCCTTGAAGCAGTTCTCCAGAGAGACGCCGTCCTCATCTTCATACCGGGCCGGCGTTCCCGCCTCATACAGCATGCGGGCGCATTCAATCAGATAGACGTCATCCGCGGAATGGCACAGGTTGCGCAGGCATTCGCCGCCGAAGCGGCCCTGTCTTTCCTGCACGTCAAAGCCGTGGTCCAGAAAGAAGCGGATGATCTTCGGCAGATACCGGCCGCTGTGATACGGCGTTCTTTCCCGGCCGTAGCCGAGAATGATTTCCGAGAGGATATTGTCATACGGACTTTCCGGCGACATCTTGTTGACATCGGCGCCCAGAGCGATCAGCCGGCTGAGACGCTGAAAATCCGGAGACGGCTTACGCGCCTCCAGGATCAGCTGATCCTCGAGTTTTCCGTATTCATATCCCATGGCTGCTGCGTTCTGCAAACGAAAACACTGTAATCATCATAGCCCCGAATACGGTTCTGTCAACAAAAGGCCTGCCTGCCGGCAGACCTTCGTTTCTTTCTCAATAGCCCTTCTGCTGCGACCACTTCGCGAATTCCTCGTCGGTGGCCAGAACATAGTGCGTCGGTGATACGTTGTGGATGATCCCCTTCGTGTAATCCACGCCTTCCTTGTCCTTGTCGTACGTCATCGCGACGCGTTTCTTCTCGACAATCGGATTCGGATGCGGAATCGCGGACAGCAGGGATTTCGTGTACGGGTGGATCGGATCACTGAAGATCTCATCCGTCGTTCCCGTCTCCACGATATGGCCCAGATGCATGACCCCGATGCGGTCGGAGATGTATTTGACCATGGCCAGATCATGGGCGATGAACAGATAGGTGGTGCCGAGCTCATCCTGCAGGTCCTTCATCAGATTGACCACCTGCGCCTGAATGGAGACATCCAGCGCGGAGATGGCTTCATCCGCGATGACCAGCTTCGGATTCATGATCAGCGCCCGGGCGATGCCGATGCGCTGGCGCTGGCCGCCGGAGAACTGATGCGGATAGCGGGTCGCGTGCTCACGGGACAGGCCGACCTTTTCCAGGATGGTGTTGACCTTGTTGTCGAGATCCGCCTGGTCCTTGTACAGATGATGGATCTCCAGACCCTGGGCGATGATCTCCTTGACCTTCTTGCGGGGATTCAGGCAGGCCATCGGATCCTGGAAGATCATCTGCATGTTGGTCCGCAGATACGCCTCGTCTTCCTTCGAAAGCTTTCTGGCGCCGATGTCATGGCCGTCAAAGATGATCTTGCCTTCCGTCGGGTCGTAGAGGCGGATGATGCTGCGGCCGGTCGTCGTCTTGCCCGATCCGGATTCTCCGACCAGACCGTAGGTCTCGCCGGGATAGATGTCGAAGCTGATGTCGTCGACCGCCTTGGTCGTGTACTTGCGGGTGATGCGGAAATACTGCTTCAGATGCTCCACATGCAGAAGCGGGGTTCTGGCTTCACTTTGCGTCATTTGCCTGATCCTCCTTCAGCATTCTCTGGATGCGCAGCTTCAGATCCTCCGGCATCTCCACCTTCGGCGCCCGCGGATCGCAGAGCCAGCTGCAGACCCGGTGCTGGCCGCCGACGTTGTACATGGGCGGCTCCTCCTCATAGTCGATCTTCAGCGCAAACGGATTGCGGGGCGCAAAGGCGTCGCCCTTGGGCTTTTCCAGAAGGTTCGGCGGCGAGCCGGCGATGGCGAACAGACGCTTGGAATTGGTGTCGATGTCCGGCATTGAGGAAAGCAGGCCCCAGGTGTACGGATGGCGCGGATCGTAGAAGATCTCATCAATGCTGCCCTTCTCGATGATGCGGCCGGCATACATGACGTCGACATAGTCCGCGACCTTGGCGACCACGCCCAGGTCATGGGTGATGTAGATGACGGAAATGTTCTTGCGCTGCTGGATGGCCTTGATCAGCTCCAGGATCTTGGCCTGGATGGTGACGTCCAGAGCCGTGGTCGGCTCATCGCAGATCAGGATCTCCGGATCGCAGGCCAGGGCGATGGCGATGACCACGCGCTGGCGCATGCCGCCGGACAGCTGATGCGGATACTCATGGAACCGCTTCTGGGGATTGTCGATGCCGACTTCCTCCAGCAGCGACATGGTGCGCTGCTCGGCCTCCTTCTTCGTGATGCCGAGGTGCAGCAGCATGCCTTCCATGATCTGCTTGCCGATCTGCATGGTCGGATCCAGCGAGGTCATCGGATCCTGGAAGACCATGGCGATCTTCTTGCCGCAGAAGCGGTAGCGGATCTCCTTCTGGCTCATCTTCACCAGATCCACCGTCTCGCGCTCCCCTTTGTCGTTCTGGAACGTGAAGTTGATGGAGCCGCTGGTGATGTGGCCGTTGGAGTCGAGGATGCCCATGATGGTCTTGACGGTGACGGACTTGCCGGAGCCGGACTCGCCGACGATGGCGATGGTCTCGCCCCGGAACAGATCCATACGCACGCCGCGGATCGCGTTGACGGTGCCGCTGGCGGTTTCAAAGCCGATGTTCAGATCCCGGATGGAAAGGACGCGGTCTTCCTTGCTTCGTTTTTCACTCATTTGCCTGTCCCTCCCCTCACATTCTCTTCATCTTCGGGTCGAACGCATCGCGCAGGCCGTCGGCGAAGAGGTTGAAGCTCAGCATCAGCAGCGCCAGCACGATGATGGCGCTCGTGATCATGTACGGATACACGGTCAGGGACTTGTAGCCTTCCGAGATCAGGCTTCCCAGGGAAGCCATCGGCGGCTGGATGCCCAGGCCGACGAAGCTCAGGAAGCTCTCGGTGAAGATCGCATTCGGCACCGAGAACATCGACATGATGATCAGCTGGCCGAAGATGTTCGGCAGGATGTCCTTGAAGATGATGGCGAAGTCCTTCGCGCCCAGCGTCTTGGACGCCAGGATGTATTCGGACTCCTTCAGCTTCAGCACCTGGGCGCGGGCGATGTGCTCCATGCCGATCCAGCCCGTGATCATCAGGGCGAAGATGACGGAGGCGATGCCCTGCGGCAGGATCAGTCCCAGCAGCGTCACGACGACCAGGGTCGGGATGCCGTTCAGGATCTCGGCGATTCTCTGCATGACCATGTCGACCTTGCCGCCGAAGTAGCCGGAGATCAGGCCGTAGACCATGCCGATGAAGATATCGATCAGCACGGCCGACAGGGCGATCAGCAGCGAGATGCGGGTGCCCTGCCAGACGCGGGTGAACAGGTCGCGGCCCTGGGTGTCGGTGCCGAACCAGTAGTAGATGTCGCTGAAGCCCTTCTTCTGGTAGACGTTGACGCCCTTCTCCACGCCGTTGAAGATGCCGAGCTTCTCAAGCCCCGGAATCCGCGGCGGCAGATCCGCATGCTGGATGATGATGGATTTGTAGGTATGGCCGGAGATCATCGGTCCGATGATGGCCATGACGATGATGACGATGATGACGACGGCGCCGAAGACCGCGCCCTTGTTCTTGCGGAAGTTCGCCCAGACATCCTTGGCGTAGGAAGAGGCTTTGTAGTTCTTGTCAATCAGCTTTTCTCCCTGCTGCGCGAAGGTGAAGTCATCGGCGGTGAAATCAATGTCCTTGGTTTCCACGGTCATGTCAGTTCGCCCCCTTCGCCACACGGATGCGGGGATCGATGACCCCGTACAGAATGTCCACGACCAGCATCGTCACGATGTACATGGCGGAATAGATGAAGGCGCAGGCAATGGTCACGTTGTAGTCGTTGTTGGTGATGCCCTGCACCATCAGGGAGCCGATGCCGGGGATCGCGAAGATCTTCTCGACGACCATCGAGCCGGTCAGCAGGCCGACCAGCAGCGGGCCCATGATCGTGATGATCGGAATCAGCGTGTTGCGCAGCGCGTGGTGCAGGATCAGCTGGTTCTCCTTGACGCCCTTGGACTGCACCAGCAGGATGTAGTCGCTGCTCAGCACATCAATCATTTCCGAACGCGTGAAGCGGGCGATATTGGCCACCGGAAACAGCGAAAGCGCGATGGTCGGCATGACCATCGAGCTGTCCACTTTGGCGGCATTGTACAGAATCGGGAACCAGTTGAGCTTGAAGCCGACGAAATACGCCAGTCCCAGCGCGAACACATAGGACGGCACGGAGACGCCGATGATGGAGATCACCGAACATAGCGTGTCGATCCAGGTGTTGTGGTAGATGGCGGCCAGAATGCCGAGAATCAGCCCGAACACGGTGCCCACCACCATGGCCTGGAAGCCGATGCGGATCGAGACCAGCAGCCGCGGCTCCACCATCTTGGAGACGGCCAGATTCTTGTTGATCAGATAGGAGACGCCCAGATCGCCTCTCATCATGGCAGTGACATACTTGACGAAACGCACCATGAACGGCTGATCCAGACCATATTTGGCATACAGCAGCGCTTTCTGCGCCGCCGTCAGTTTTTCATCATTGAACGGCGATCCCGGCATCAGTGACAGCATCAGAAACAGAATGAACAGGATCACCAGCAGGGTCGCCAGGGAAATCATCACCCTTTTCAGAATGTACTTTGACATTGTGCAGTTCCTTTCTTTGGATGCCCGGCAGAGAATCTCTGCGCGTCTTTCTCATAAAGGAACGACATCAGAGCGCATGAACGCTCTGATGTCGTCATTGAAGAATCACAAATCCCTGGTTAGTCCGCCTTGACGAGATGACGATAGGAATCGACGCCTGCCGAGTGGAACTCGATGCCGGTGACTTTCGGATTGATCATCATAGCACCGCCGTTCTGGTAGACCGGAATGACGCCCGGATCATCCTGAACGATGATTTTCTCCGCCTTCTGCCAGAGCTCCCAGCGCTTTGCCGGATCCGCAGCCGAAGCGCCGTTGTCGGCTTCCTCAATTGCTGCATCGTAATCGGCATTGCTGTAGCGGCCGCTGTTGTTGGCGGTGTTGTCGGTGGTGAACAGATCCATGTAGGTCTGCGGATCGGCATAGTCCGGTCCCCAGCGGGTCAGTGCAACTTCATAGTTCTGGTCCGTCATCAGCTGCAGACGGGTCTTCTTCGGCTTCGAGTCCAGCGTGACCGTCAGACCCGGGCAGTTGGTCTCCAGATTGTTCTGGATGTATTCGGCAACCGCCTTGGAAGCTTCCGTGTCTTCAAACAGCAGGGTGATCTGAACGTCGCCGCCCAGTTCTTCCTTGGCCTTGGCATAGTACTCTGCCGCCTTGGCCGGATCATAGGAGGTCAGCTTCGGTGCATCGGCGCGGTAATCGTTGCCGTCCGGTCCGGTTGCGAAGGAAGTCGGAATCAGTCCGTCGGCGGCGATGGAGCCGTTCTTCAGGACGTCCTTGGCGATGGTTTCACGGTCAATCGCATAGGCCATGGCCTGACGCAGATTGGCATTCTTGAACTTGTCCACCGTGAAGTTGAGGGAGAGGTACCAGAGGTAGCCTTCCAGACGGTTCGTGAAGCCTTCGGAATCCTTGTACTGATCGACCATTTCGCCGGTCAGCTTGACAACGTCGATCGTGCCGCTCTGGTAAGCCAGCATCGCCGACTGCGTGTCCTGAATGAACTGGAAATCGATCTCATCGGTCTTCACTTCATCCGCCTTGAAGTAATCCGGATTCTTGGTGAAGGTGTAGCCGCTGCCGGCGGTCCAGCTGGACATGACATACGGTCCGCAGTAGATCATGTTCTCAGGGGTCAGGGAATACTGATCGCCCTGGGACTCATAATAGGCCTGGTTCAGCGGGAAGAACGGCGGGAACGCCATCAGTCCCGGCAGGAAGGAGCACGGCAGAGACAGATGGACGACGAACGTCTTGTCGTCGGTTGCCTCAACGCCCAGGTCCGTGATCGGCTTGGCGCCGGAGATGCAGTCCGCGGCATTGACGACGTGGATGGTGTCAACGATAAATGCGTATTCGGATGCGACCGCCGGGTCGACCAGCTTCTGCCAGCCGTAGACAAAGTCGGCTGCCGTGACTGCGGTGCCGTTGGACCACTTGGCGTCCGCCAGGTGGAACGTGTAGGTCAGGCCGTCATCGCTGACGTCCCAGCTGGTTGCCAGGTCCGGCTGGGCTTCACCGGCGGCATTGAGCTCGGTCAGGCCGTCAAAGACGAGTGACTGGGCAATGAATGATGTGCCGTCCGTAGCAATATGATGGTCCATTGTGGAAAGATCCGTGTCAGTTGCAATGACAACGGTTTTGCCGGTGGATGCCGCTGCAGCCGTCGCTGCTTCGGTTGCCGCCGCGGCGCTGGAACTGCCGCAGCCCGCCAGCATTCCCAGAGCCAGGATCAAAGCGAGCGGTTTTCTCAGATTCCTCATATCCATATTTCCCCCTTTCAAGAAATATACGTCCAGTATAGGGTTTGTGAAAACTAATTTCAAGGTAAAATTGCAACAATTTACACATTATTTTACATATTTGTGTAACTGTAAATGAAACAATTTTCACGTCTGAATATAGAAAAGCCTCTTCCGCAGAAGAGGCTCTGTTTACATGGACTGCAGGATCGCGCTGAGCTTGGGCATCAGCTGCTGCTTGCGCGAGATGATGTCCGGGTCAAAGCCGAAGTGCTCGTCGAATTTCGTCCTGATGATGTCGGTGACGATGTAGGACAGCGGTCCGTAGTAGACGAACAGCGTCCCTTCCGCGTTCACGTTCGTGAACATCATGACCATCAGGTCCACCTTCTGGTCATCCTGTTCCTTTTCCAGATTCTTGCGGAACTGCGGCAGCAGCGCCTGGATCTCCTCCATGCGGCTGTAGGCGGCCTGGCCGATGGCCAGCCGGTACTTGCCGATGTCATAGGTCTTCAGGTCGCGGTTGAGAATCTCATGCGGCGTCGAATCCTTCAGGGCGACGCTGGCGCTCAGCACATCCTTGGCGTAGCGGTCGATGTCCTTGACGCCGGCCCGCGGCGCCAGCCAGGCGGCCGCCTGGCGGTCCAGATCCGTCGTCGTGGCGGAGCGGAAGTTCATCGTGTCCGACAGAATGGCGGACAGCAGCAGGCCGCTCATGTCCTTGTCCGGCAGAAGCCCGTTCTCCTGGTACAGATTGGAGATGATCGTGCAGGTGCAGCCGCAGATCTGGTTGCGGTAGAAGATCGGATAGGTCGTCTCGATGTTGCCGATATGGTGATGGTCGATGATGGCGTTGATGTGCGCCTCTTCGACGTTGTTGATGGCCTGGTTGCGGGCGCTGTGATCCACCAGCACGAATTCGCGCCGGCGGTAGTTCAGCGTATGGTAGCGGGAGACGGCGCCGACGACATGGCCCTTCTCATCCAGCACCGGATAGCTGCGGACTCTGGACTTGGTCATCTTGGCCGCCACGTCATCGACGAACTCATCGGCGCGGAAGCAGATGATGTTGCGGGTCATCACGTATTCGATCGGATAGGATTCCAGGATTCCCCTTGCCACATGCATGGTGTCGCTCTGGGTCGTGATGACGGCGCAGCCGGTGCCTCTGGCTTCCTGCAGGACGTCCGCAGAGACATTCTGTCCGCAGGTGACGACCAGGCATTTCGCGCCCTTGCGCATCATCAGCCGCTGCTTGTTGTCGGAATCGGAAAGGATGCAGATGCAGCCCGTGAAATCCGCGGTCAGATCCGGACTGTCGCTGTGCAGCGTGATGATGTGCACCTCGCCGCTGGTCCAGAACTCCGCCGGCGCATAGAGAATGGTTCCGTCGATGGTGGCGGCGATGTTCTCGGCGCTGGCGTGCGACATCAGTTCGCTGACTTCCTGGTCCGTCTTCATGCGCACCAGCGACAGGTTGGAGGTCGTCACGATGCCGGTCAGATCGCCGGCTTCATTGGTCGCGAACAGGGAACGGTTGGATGCATGCAGCATCTTGTCCCAGGCTTCGTGCACGGTCGCCTCCTGGCGGATCATGGTCGGCTGGTCCAGATCAATGTCGCCCAGCGTGCTGCGGGCGTCATTGAGCAGCAGCGGATTCTCCTGATGGAATTTCTTCAGGACGAATTTGGTCTCTTCATTGAGCGGACCAAGCCGGCAGGCGACGGCGTCCTTGCCGCAGCGCCGCAGCATATCGGCGTAGGTGATCGCCGCGCAGATGGAATCGGTGTCCGGATGCTTGTGGCCGGTGACAAAAATGGTGTTCTTCACGGCGTCCTCCCTGTCATCCCTAGCGGATGATCGAATAGATGTCCTGATTGCGGTCCTGCGGTTCTTCGACTTCCTCAGCCGGATGGCCGACGACGATCGAGCCGATGCATTCATACCCGTCCGGTACGCCGCAGGTGCTGCGCAGCTCCGCATGGCGGGGATCATTGAACAGATCCTTGGTGCAGTAGATGAAGCAGGTGCCCAGGCCGTCGGCGACGGCCGTATTCATCATGTTGGAAACCGCCAGCGTGGTATCGATGACGCTGGCGATCGCATCCTGGCGGGCGAACGCCGCGATCAGCGTGGGGGCGCCGTAGTACGGATTGTCCAGCCCGGACAGCTCCCCCATCGCCTGGATGATCTCCTCATTCTGGATCACCGCAAAATACCAGGCCTGTTCATTCATGGCGCTGGCCGCCAGCGAAGCGATCTCCATGAGATCGCTCAGCTCGGCATTGGTGATCTGTTCCTGCGTATAGCGGCGGATGCTTCTGCGCCGGCGCAGGAAGGCTTTGTATTCCACATCCTCGCTGCTCATAAGAACCTCCTAGTACGTCAGAATCTCGTTTCCGGTCTCCGTGATCAGGATCGTGTGCTCCCACTGCGCGCTGGGCTTGTGGTCCTGCGTGTAGATGGTCCACTGGTTGTACGGGTCGATGTAGACGGCGGCCTTGCCCATGTTGATCATCGGTTCAATCGTGAAGATCATGCCCGGCACCAGCAGCATGCCGGTGTGGCGCTTGCCGATGTGCGAGATGAACGGATCCTCATGGAACTCCAGGCCGACGCCGTGTCCGCCCAGTTCGCGGACGACCGTGTAGCCCTTGGAATGCGCATACTTGCTGATCGCGTAGCCGATGTCGCCCACCTGGGCCCAGGGCTGCGCCGCCGCCATGCCGATCTCGAGGCATTTCTTGGTCTCTTCAACCAGCCGGCGGTCCGCTTCGCTGACCTGGCCGATCATGAACATCCGGCTGGCGTCGCTGTAATAGCCGTCCAGGATCGTCGAGACGTCGACGTTGACGATGTCCCCATCCCTGAGCTTGCGCAGGCGGCTGGGAATGCCGTGGCAGACCTCCTCGTTGATGGAGGTGCAGACGCTCTTGGGATAGCCTTCAAAATGAAGCGGCGCGCAGACCGCGCCGTGCAGCTTCGTGTAGCTGCTGACGATGTCGTCGATTTCCTGCGTGCTCATGCCTTCGTGGATGACGGCCGCCACCGCGTCCAGAACGCCGGTGTTGATCTTGGCGCTCGCGCGGATTTTCTCAATCTGGGCCGGAGTCTTGATGAGCTCCGGAGTCGGAACCTCGTAGCCGTGCTTCTCAAACTCGGCCACGCGTTCCAGAACACTCTGCGGTACTGTTGTTGTGTCTTCCAATCTACTTACCAGCTTTCGTTGTGCTGCCGATGCCGCCGGTGCGCTGCTTCTCGCAGGCGTCATCCGTCGTGATGCCGAACGGGACAAAGACTCCCTGCACCATGCCGTCGCCGGCGTGGATCTGGATGACTCTGCCGTCATGGGTGTCATTCGTGATCTTGCAGAAAATATGGCCCTGGTTCTGGGCATGATAGTAGTCGCTGTCGATGATGCCGACGGTGTTGTCCATCTGCATGCGGAACTTGAAGCCCCAGCTGCTGCGCGGGAACAGCATCAGCACATAGTTCTCATTCATTTTAACACGGATGCCGGTCGGTACCAGAAGCGTTTCCCGCGGCTTCAGCTCAATGTCGAAGGGCGCGAAGAAATCATAGCCGGCGCTGCCGCTGGTGGCCCGCTGCGGCAGGCGCAGAGAATCATAGACGCGCAGGATGTCTTCCTCGAAATCCTGCGGGAACGCGATGTGCCAGTCTTTCAGAAACTGTGCTTTGGATACCTTTTCAAACTTCGCTGCCTTTTCCATGGGTTCTCCTCTTTCTCTAGGCCAGTTTCATCAGGGTGATGAAATCCGCCATGGCCTGTTCGTACGGATAGGTCGTCAGGACGATGTTCTCGCTGAAGATGACGTGGGACGGATACAGGTTCTGATGCACCAGCTTCGCCACGATGCCCTTCTGGTCCAGCGTCTTGGTATACGCCGCGATCTCCTTGATGTCGAGGCTCGGCATCAGCATGTAGTCTTCCGCAAACGCATCCGCAAAGCTGTCCAGAAGCAGCTGCTCGGCTTCCTCAAACTTGTAAACCCTGGCGACATTGGCTCCGCACAGATCCATCAGGCTGTCCATGATTCCGTAGGCGAATTCCGCCGTGCTCAGCACCTTCCGGTGCTGCTGCTGGCTGAGCTTGTCGGTGAGGAAGGAAGGACCGCGCAGCTTGCTGGCGATATGGATGCGCGTCTCCAGCTTCAGGCAGTCGATGAAATACTGTTCGAACCAGCCCGGCGTGCTCTGCTTCTCATAGGAATACTTGACGCCGCTCAGCTGGTCATAGCGCTTCATGACGTCGTTGTAGCCGCAGAGGATGTTGCGGTCGATGGTGTCATGGTCAAAGTTCAGGATGAAGCCAGTGTCGATCAGCGGCAGGATGTAGTTGATGTGCGGCCGCTCGATGAAATTGGGATGCTGCGGATCCTGGTTCAGATCCACGGCGATGATCTCATCTGCGCCCTTGCGCAGCGCATAGTCGATCGGCATGTTGTCGAAGTAGCCGCCGTCCACGTATTCCTGACCGCCGAATTTATGGATCGGGAAAGCCGGGAAGCAGGAGGCCGTGGCGATCAGATAGTTCTCGCCGTCCTCCGCCATCATCTTCTTGTCGACATAGACCGGCGTCTGGGTCAGATGCTTGACGGTGATGCAGCCGAAATCAATGTCGCTCTTCTGGAAGCGCTCCGGATTGTACAGCTTGTGCACCATATGGCAGAAAGGCTCATTGTCGACGCCCTTTTCCTTGAAATAGTTCTTGAAGAAGGACGGAATCAGGTTCTTCTCGTTGATCAGCGTCTCCAGATGCAGATCCAGCGAGACGCCGCCGTTGTAGATCTGTTCCTGGGCGAGGTTCTGCCACATCGACATCATCGCCTCATAGTCATGCTGAACCATCAGGGTGCCGTTCAGGGCGCCGATGGAGGTCCCGGTGATGATATCCCACGTCTCTCCCAGCTTGAGCAGCGCCGCCAGCGCTCCGCACTGATAGGAACCGCGCGTGCCGCCGCCGGCAAGAACGAGCGCTTTCTTTCCCATGGACCGCATCTCCCTTCTTCACTTACCAGTCTATTCTAGCATAATCGCTCTGCCGCCGGGCCCGGCACCGGCTCCGGATGCACGCTTTTTCGCGTTTCCGGGCGGGACAGCCGGCGCAAAGGTGTAAAAAGCGGCGCAACTCTTGTATAATATGGAACGCGGAGGCAATTATGAAACTGAAGATTGCAGTCTTTTTCGGCGGCGAGTCCGTCGAGCATGAGGTCAGCATCATTTCCGGCCACCAGGCCATGGCGGCGCTGGACAAGTCCAAATACGACGTCATTCCCGTCTATATCTCCAAGGACCGGAAATTCTACTGCTCGCCTTTGCTGGAAGACATGAAGAACTATACGGACCTGAACGCCCTCATCCGGAAGTGCACGCAGGTCGTGCTGGTCAACGAGGACAATCAGGTGCTCATCAAGCCGGCCAAAGGCGGCCTGTTCCAGAAGCCCATCAGTTCCGTGGACGTGGCTGTTCCGGTCGTGCACGGCACCAACGGCGAGGACGGCACCCTGCAGGGATTCCTGGAGATGCTGAAGGTCCCCTATGCCGGCTGCAGCGTCGTCGCGGCGGCCATCGGCCAGGACAAGGTCCTGCAGAAATACGCGCTGGCGGGCAGCGGCCTGCCCATCACCGACTGGTTCTGGTGCTACGGCAGTGAAATGGAAGAGAAGAA
>Ga0183095_11260_pt1 | contig 23387 bp, 14 predicted proteins | sample BioMet4_FD_130346 | JGI IMG/M metagenome (GOLD analysis project Ga0183095, IMG submission 130346) | Microbial communities from bioreactor (seeded with sewage sludge) at LBNL, California, USA - Biofuel metagenome 4 (v2) (version 3) | ecosystem: Engineered > Bioreactor > Anaerobic > Unclassified ...
ACATGCTAGTCTAATTTTAGACTGCGAAGTTACGATTTCAAGTCCGGGGACTCACAAAAGAGCTCGTAAAAGACTGTATTTCAATTATTTCAAAGAACTATTTATCCACTTTAACGGGACATTAATGCTTTGGCACATAGAATTCGCGTTCCAAAACCAATAAAGTTCCGTCGTCAAGGGAACAAAGTGTGCCCACGCCATGTGCATAAGATTGAGCCTTACTTACATCACCCTTTGGAGCATCAAGTGAATAGTGAAAGGTGGCCTGAGGCATGAACAGACTGTCCATCTGTTGTATGAAGATGCTGTCTGTTTCGTTGCAGGTCCAAAGTGTGCGCGTCATAGGATTGTATGTCAGTGCTTCCAACCCAAGATTGGGTGGCAGATGTTGGTACCGTTCAGGCAGTTGTACTTCGCGCAGGGTTCGAATACCGTCAATGTTGTATTCTAATATTTGATTGCCTGCCTCTCCGACGATTAGTAACTTGTCTGTTTCAGGTATGTAAGCTATGTCCTCCTGGTCGCGGTTGGCAAAACCACTGGAATGAAAGCCCAGGTCTCTAGCAGAGAGGATCTCCCCTGAAATAGAGTCGATGTCTATCTGAAATACAAAGAATCCATCTTTTGCAGACTTGTCACTCACGACGGCATAGCGATTGCCACCTAGCCAAGTGATGCCGCTATAGTCCCCGGCTGGGATATCATTGGGAAAATGGTGTTGCCGATTCTCAGTGACTTGAATCTGTGCCGAGGTTGACAGTGAGAGTGCTATATATATAAATAGGGGTAAAAGTCGCATGTTCTGTTTTAATTTAAACGCAGTTTTTCTTCCGATATTGCTAATTAAATGTTATGTTCTAATTGTATTTTGAATAGTATGACGTTGTTAATTAATAATATGATACATAACCTTTCTCAACAAGGTTAAACCATAAATGTGCATTTGTCTGATATCTTTGGTAAAGGGCATGTTTTGGTTTGCGTGAATAAATGGGAGTTGATTTTTTGCGACTTCGGTTATTTTGGCTATTTTTGCAACAATAGATAATGTTTGCAAGAATGAAGAAAACGGCATCTCTCTTATTTGTCCTGTGCATCAGTATGGTTCTCATGGCTCAACGGCATGAGGTGCTGAGCCCGCGCATCGCATCCTTGCAGGTGACGGCTGGAGATGATTGGCAATCAATGCCAATCATTACTTTGGGACAGGAGACGCCGATAGTCATTTCGTTCGATGACTTGACTCACGAATATCATCGCTATAGCTATCGCCTAGAGCATTGCGAAGCAGATTGGACAATATCAGATCAATTGTTTGATAGTGATTTTTGCATCGGTTTTTCAAGTGGAAACACCATCGATGACTTTGAACAATCAACGGGCGTGAATCAACTTTACACGCATTATCAATTGCAGATACCTAATCGCAAGTGCCAGTTGAAGATGAGTGGTAACTACCGGTTGACCGTCTATGATGAGCAAAATGATAATACCGAGATGTTCAAAGCATATTTCATGGTGGTTGAACCAACGATGCATGTGGGCTTGAACATGACAACCAATACAGACGCTGATATCAATGGTCGGCACCAGCAATTAGAGATGAGGCTTAACTATGGAGGCACCAAAGTAACTGAACCTACTACTCAAATCAAAAGCGTGGTGCTGCAAAACGGCCGTTGGGACAATGCCGTTGTAAATTCACAGCCACAATATGACATGGGGGATGGATTACAATGGAGTCACGACCGTGACTTTATCTTTAATGGGGGGAATGAATATAGGAAATTTGAGATGCTCGATGTGACCCATACAACTATGGGCTTGGAGAGTATTTCTTGGGATGGGAAGATGTATCACGCCTTCATTTGGACAGACGAGCCACGCCCCAGCTATGTCTATGATGAAGATGCCGATGGTGCTTTTGCTTTGCGTAACTCCGACAACATCGAGAACGATACGCAGTCGGAGTACATCATGACACACTTCAGACTGAAGTCGCCACGTCTTTCTGGTGACGTGTATCTGAATGCCGCATGGACCAATGACCGGTTCTTGCCACAGTATAAGATGCAGTGGAATGATGACACTCAGCAGTATGAGGCAGAGTTATGGCTTAAGCAAGGGTATTATAGTTACCAATACCTGCTGATGCAACCCGATGGAGGTGTTACCCCTGTACCTTCGGAGGGCAACTTTTACCAAACTCAGAATAGTTATCAAGCCCTTATCTATTATAAGGGTAATGGAGAACGCGCCGATCGCTTGGTAGCTTACGGCGCGTTAAATCAATAATCTTAGGACTTCTTATCTTCGGGTAAAACCTTCTTCTCTTCTGGAAGAACCTTCTTTTTCTTGGGAAGGTTAAACTGATATGCCCTTTCAAACACCTTTCTTACGTCGTTAACCTCGACGAATGTCGCGCCACCTCCCTCGCCAAATGAGCCGGAGAGGTAGGCAATCTTGTCGTCAAGTGTGACAAATCCTTTCTGTCTGAGCATACGAAGTGCAGCGGTAAACATCTGGTCTGATTTGGTGTGATCTTTTTGAAACACTGAAATCACACCATAAGAGAGGTTGAGCCAGCGCATGGTTTTTTCCCAATAACAGATGGCAAGAATGGGTGTGGGACCACGGAAAGCTGCGAGGTTTCGAGCCGTTTCGCCAGTACCTGAATCGGTGATGATACCAGCCACGCCAAGAAGACGTGTGGCTTGTATAGCCGTGTGAGCCAAAAATTCCTTTTGCGAGCAGTTTTCGCTTAGAAGGATTTCGTCTCTTTGCCAGTAATTGAAACGGTCCTTTTCTGCTTGTTCGGCAATGGCAGCCATAGTTTGTACCGCTTCTAGTGGGTATTTCCCTTGGGCAGTCTCACCGCTAAGCATGAGGGCATCGGTGTTGGAATATACAGCGTTGGCAATGTCAGTTACCTCGGCGCGTGTGGGACGTGGGTGCTCGATCATGGTGTGGAGCATCTGAGTGGCCACAATCACTGGCTTCTTTTTTTCCACACACTTATTGATGATCATACGTTGGATACCTGGAATACGTTCCTGAGGAACCTCGATGCCTAGGTCACCACGTGCTACCATGATGCCATAGCAGGCATCGATAATCTCGTCGATATTATCTACGCCCTCTTGATTCTCAATCTTGGAGATGATCTTGATATCTGAATGCCGCTCGTCAAGGATATCTTGTACAGTTTTGAGATCGGCAGCTGAACGAACAAAACTATGGGCAATGAAATCAATATCCTCGTCTATGGCAAGCTGAATATTGTGCTTATCTTTCTCTGTAAGAGAGGGGAGGTTGATGTGAACTCCTGGAACATTAACGCTTTTGTGCGATCCCAACACTCCTTCGTTGGTTACTCGCGCGTATACTGTTGGACCAATAATGTCGGTAATCTCCATGTCGAGGGCTCCGTCATCGATAAGGATGTGATTGCCCACTGTCACATCACTGGCAATATCTGGAACGGAGAGATTGATAATATCATGACTTGACTCCATCTCAGGGCGTCCAAATATCTTCACGACATCACCTATTTTATAATGTATGGGTTCCTTTACGGTAGTGGTGCGTATTTCGGGTCCTTTTGTGTCTATGAGTAAGGCAATATGGGGAGAAACGGTCCTTGTATTCTTGATGATCTTTCGGATGCCATCTGGAGTAGCATGTGCAGTATTCATCCTTACTACATTCATTCCGGCAAAGAAGAGTTTGCGTAGGAAATCAACTTCACAACGGTTATCGCTGATGGTGCAAACAATTTTAGTTTGTTTCATAATTTTGATGATTAACTAGTGCAAAGTTAAACTATAAAATTGAAATTGAAACCGAAATATAGTATTTTCGAACCCCACCGCAAAGGTTTACGTTTATTTAACATGGCATTGTTGACAATGCTTTAGGCATAATTGTTACCTTTGTGTTAGTTTAAGGATTTTACAAAACACTACAATTTAAAACAAATCATGAAAGAATTGAAAGCACTCAACAAACGCACGGCTCCTAAGAGTGTCATGCCAGAGAGAATCATTCAGTTTGGCGAGGGCAATTTTTTGCGCGCCTTTGTAGATTGGATCATTTACAACATGAACCAGAAGACTGACTTTAACTCATCTGTAGTTGTCGTTCAGCCTATTGAGAGGGGGGGGGCTGACTGGCTCAATGGTCAGGACTGCTTGTACCATGTAAATCTTCAAGGCAAGGAAAACGGCCAACCTGTTAATACTTTGACTCGTATTGATGTGATTAGCAGGGCTCTGAATCCTTACTCACAAAATGCTGCTTTCATGGCTTTGGCAGAGCAACCGGAAATGCGTTTTATCATTTCCAACACCACTGAGGCTGGTATAGCTTTTGATGATAGCTGCAAATTTACAGATGCTCCAGCATCGAGCTATCCCGGTAAGTTGGTTCAATTGTTGTTCCACAGATATAAGTACTTCGATGGAGACCCTTCTAAGGGTATGATTTTGATGCCTTGTGAGCTTATCTTCCTTAACGGACATCATCTCAAGGAGTGCATTTATCAATATATTGAGCTCTGGAAGGAAGACCTAGGTAATCACTACGAGGGATTCAAGGCATGGTTTACGGATAACTGCTTCGTATGTGCTACTTTGGTAGATCGTATTGTACCGGGCTTCCCAAGAGATACCATCAAGGAAATTCAGCAGAAGGTTTGCTACAAGGATAACCTTGTTGTAAAAGCTGAAAGCTTCCATCTCTGGGTAATTGAGAAGGCTGAAAACATGACAGTTGAGCAGATGCGCGAAGAATTCCCAGCAGAGAAGGCTGGCCTTCATGTACTTGTTACAGATAATGAAAAGCCTTATCATGCACGCAAGGTTACCTTGCTCAATGGCCCACACACTGTGTTGTCACCTGTGACATTCCTTAGTGGTGTAAATATTGTGCGTGATGCATGCGAACATCCTGTTATTGGCAAATATATACACAAGGTTCAATTCGACGAATTGATGCAGACTTTGGACCTCCCAATGGAAGAGTTGCAACAGTTTGCCGGTGATGTTTTGGAGCGCTTTGAGAATCCATTTGTGGATCATCAGGTAACCAGCATCATGCTGAATAGCTTCCCTAAGTATGAGACTCGCGACCTTCCAGGCGTGAAGACTTATCTCCAGCGCAAAGGCACATTGCCTGAGGGACTCGTCTTCGGATTGGCGGCCATCATCACATACTACAAGGGTGGCAAGCGTGAAGACGGTACAGCTATCGTGCCTAACGATGATGCAAAAATCATGGACAAGCTCACCGAATTGTGGGCAACAGGAGATACCCAAAAGATCGCTGAGGGTGTGTTAGCCTTTGATTATGTGTGGAAGGAAGATCTGAACAAGACCGTGCCTGGCTTGACAGACTTGGTGAAGAAAGATCTTGACCTCATCGCAGAAAAAGGCATGCTTGAGGCAGTAAAGACAATATTGTAATTGTCGTTGCCTTCTTTAACTATTAACATAGTTGAAGGGGAAACTTCTAACGATTTTACAACAAGATATTGACCTTCTCCATTACTTAACTGTGCGAGATTTGCGTAATGTTAAGAAATGGAGAGGTTTTTTGTTAGTTTATTTCATCTTAATTAAGTGTAGCCTTCTCCATAAAAAAGACGGCAAAAGTCGCCATGCACTTACTAAAATTCGCCACCGCCAGTCAATGATATGCACATGACTGCGACGCCTGAGCGCCTTCATCACGTCATCAGCTACATGGTTCGGTGTCATTGTCATTGGGAAATGGCTGCCCGAGATGAGAGCGGTGTCAACAAAACCAGGGCGAAAATCTGTGAAAGTTATTTTAAGACCGCGACTACGAGAGAGTTGCTCAAGAGCTTGAATATAAGAACTTTGATAGGCTTTTGTTGCACTATAGCTTGGTGCTTGGCCAAGTCCCTTTGTGCCTGCGATGCTTGAAATCACAGCAATATGGCCCCCGCCGTGGGTTGTCATCCATCTGAATGCCTCGCCGACCATTCGCGTAAATCCCATTCCATTGGTATTTACGGTGGTCAATTCCTTCGATTCATTGAGTTCAGGGTTTTGCCATCCTATGCCCGATGCATGGAAATAAAGATCTATACCCCCCATTTTCTCAATGAGATCACGAAGTTGATTGGCTGCGATTTCTTGTGTGATGTCTATCTGTGCTACTATTGGTGGTTCTGCTCCAGGCACATAAATTGTCTTCAGAGCATTCTCACGGCGAGCCGCTATGCCCACTTGCCAGCCTTCTTTGATTAGCCTTTCCGCTACCTCTCGACCCAGACCGGAGCTGGCTCCCATCACTATTGCTTTATGCTTCATGCCACAAAAATAAATATTTTAGTAAATAATTAAAAGTTATTTGTAAGTTAATTCAAGGAAATACTTGTATATTTGCAAAAATAAATCATTATTTTAACTTTAAAAAACAACGACATGAAAGACTTCTTCAAATACGTTGGTGCCACAATTGTTGGTTTATTGATTTTTGGTTTAGTAGTAACAATGTTGGCAACAATGAGTGTTGTCGGCATGGTAGCTTCTTCTGAATCCACTCAAAAGGTGAAAGAGAACAGTGTACTTGTACTTAATCTTGAAGGCATTTTACAGGAACAGGCTGATGATAATCTTACCGCTAAGCTTAATGGGACCACGGGTCTTGGGCTTGCAGAAACATTATCAGCAATCAAGAAGGCCAAAGACAACGAAAACCTCAAAGGTATTTTCATTCAAGCAGGTGTTTTTTATGCATATATGGCCCAAGTCGAGGAAATACGTGATGCATTAGTTGACTTTAGGAAATCAGGCAAGTGGATTATTGCTTACGGTGATACATATTCGCAGGCATGCTATTATATTGCATCAGCGGCTAACAAGATATACTTAAATCCTCAGGGAATAGTTGATTGGCATGGTATTGGCGGTCAAATGACATATCTCAAAGATACCTATGCTAAGATTGGTATCAAGGTGATTCCATTTAAGTGTGGCAAGTATAAAAGTGCTACCGAGATGTTCACTGAGGATCGCATGAGTGAACCAAATCGTGAGCAAACAGAGCGTTATATTGGCGGATGGTGGCAGACCATGTGCCAAGCCGTGTCTACAAGTCGTGGAATTAGTATCGACACGCTCAACGCTTACGCTGACCGTGTAGTAACTTTGGATGACCCAAAGAACCTTTTGAAATATAAGATGGTTGATGGTTTGCTTTATGCAGATCAGGTGAAACCAGCTATCAAGAAGCTGCTTAAGATTGACGAAGATAAGTCTATCAATCAGGTTTCCGTCATGGGTATGCAGAATGTTCCAGTCAAAAACGAAGGAGATGAGGTAGCCGTATATTATGCCTATGGTGACATTGTGACCAAATCTATACCAGAATCGATATTTGGCAATCATGTTATCGCCAGCGAAGATGTATGCAAGGATTTGGCTGATTTGGCCGATGATGAGGACGTGAAGGCTGTCGTGATCCGTGTAAACTCAGGAGGTGGTTCTGCCTTTGCATCCGAACAAATTTGGCATCAAGTGCAGGAGCTTAAGTCGAAGAAGCCGGTTGTAATATCAATGGGTGGCGCTGCAGCTTCCGGCGGTTATTATATGAGTGCAGGTGCAAACTATATTTATGCCGAGCCAAATACGATTACGGGAAGCATTGGTATCTTTGGGTTGACAGTGGACCGTTCGGAACTGATGACGCAGAAGTTGGGAATGCACTTTGATGAGGTGAAGACTAACCGTAATGCACTGATGGGCATTAGCGTCAATCCTTTGACAGCTGAGCAGATGGGCTATATACAGTCATCTATAGATCGTGGCTATCTGCTCTTCAAGAGCCGTGTAGCCCAAGGTCGCAAGATGAACATGGATAAAGTTGAGGAAATCGCTCAAGGTCATGTTTACTTGGGGAGTGATGCTCTCAAAATTGGTCTAGTCGATGCGTTGGGCGGACTCGACAAGGCAGTGGTTAAGGCTGCACAGCTTGCTAAGTTAGATACCTATTGCACCGAGAGCTATCCTGGCACTACAAGTTGGTATGAGCAACTCATGAAAGATAGTGAAGATAGTACCAATAAGCTTCTTGATGACAAGCTGAAAATGTACCTCGGAAATTTCTATGAGCCATTTGTGCTTATGCAAACCGCTTCTAATCAATCTGGTTTGCAGGCAAGAATGCCATTTCTTCTCAAAGTAAATTAACAAATTCAAAAGTACTATCAATGCGCTCAGAAGGCGATCTCATCAAAATCAATGACTGGCTTCTTCCCCTCAGCTGGCTTTATGGCTTGGGTGTGGGCATAAGAAACCAGCTTTTTGAATTGGGACTTCTGAAGCAGAAATCGTACGATATTCCAGTCATTTCGGTTGGAAACATTACTGTTGGAGGATCTGGCAAGACACCTCATGTTGAATATTTGGTAAGGCTACTCAAAGACATTGGCAAAGTAGGTGTGCTTTCGCGTGGGTATAAACGAAAGAGTAGTGGATATATTCTCGCTGATTACAATTCCACGATGCACTCCATTGGCGATGAGCCATGCCAGATGAAGAAAAAGTTTTCTGATATTTACGTAGCGGTTGACAAGAACAGGTGTACTGGAATAGAACGGCTCACGACTGATGAAGAGACCAAGGATGTGGATGTAATTCTTTTAGATGATGCATTCCAATATCGTTATGTCAATCCTGGAATTAATATTCTTTTGGTTGATTATCACCGACTAATCATTTACGATAAGCTTCTCCCGGCCGGCCGTTTACGTGAACCCATGAAGGGAAAAAATCGTGCAGATATTGTCATTATCACGAAATGTCCTAAGGATTTGAAACCAATGGAATTCCGGGTGTTGACAAAAGCAATGGATCTTTTTCCTTATCAAGACTTGTTCTTCACTTGTATTGACTACGATAAACCGCTCCCAGTATTTCCCAACAGTAATATCACACCTGTGTCTGATGAAGGGGGCGTCAAGAGTTTCCTTTTTAGAAGGAACGTGTTATTGCTGACGGGCATCGCTTCTCCTGAGCAGATGCGGATTGACTTAAATCCGAAATGTCACTCCATCACGCCATTATTCTTTGGCGATCACCATGCCTTCAATGCTAAGGATGTGGATAAAATTAACGAAGCTTTTGCAGCCATGCCTTCTCCAAAGGTAATAATTACAACAGAAAAGGATGCTACTCGTTTGGTCAACCTTGAGGGTCTGTCAGACGAAGTCAAGGCAAACCTTTTTGCTTTGCCTATTAAAGTGAGGTTCATGTTAAAGCAAGAGTCCAAATTTCAAAATAAGATCATTAGTTATGTACGAAAAAATTCAAGAAACAGCATCCTGGTTAAGAGAAAGGATGACAACAAACCCAAGGACAGCTATAATACTGGGGACGGGGTTAGGACAATTAGCTTCCGAAATAACTGATGCCTACGAATTCTCCTATAAAGATATTCCCAACTTTCCAGTTTCGACAGTTGAGGGGCACGCGGGCAAGCTAATATATGGCAAGCTTGGCGGAAAAGACATTATGGCCATGGAAGGCCGTTTTCATTTTTATGAGGGTTACTCCATGAAGGAAGTGACTTTTCCTGAACGTGTAATGTACGAATTGGGCATCGATACCCTCTTTGTGAGCAATGCAGCAGGGGGAATGAATCCAGATTTCAAGATAGGCGACCTCATGATTATAAATGATCACCTTAATCTTTTCCCTGAGCACCCGTTGCATGGTCCTAATTTTCCCACTGGGCCAAGATTTCCCGATATGCATGAGCCATACGACCACAATCTCATTGCACTAGCAGATGAAATTGCCAAGGAGAAGGGTATTGAGGTTAAACATGGCACTTACGTTGGTGTTCAGGGTCCAACTTTCGAGACCCCATCTGAGTATCGCATGTATCATTTGTTAGGTGGTGACTCTGTAGGTATGTCTACGGTGCCTGAGGTAATCGTGGCTTGCCATTGTGGCATCAAGGTCTTTGGTATTAGTATCATAACTGATCTCGGTGGCTTTGATGTTCCGGTTAAGGTCAGTCATGAAGAAGTGCAGGAAGCCGCCAATGCAGCGCAGCCTAAGATGACGGTGATAATGCGCGAGATGATTAGTCGTTCATAAATCAATTGCAAACATGGAAATTTCCAAACTAGGTGAGTTTGGTCTTATAGACCGGCTTACCAATGATATCAAACTAAAGAATCCCTCATCCCTTTACGGCGTGGGGGATGATTGTGCAGTGATGCATTATCCCGACTCGGAAGTGCTCATCACTACTGACATGCTTATGGAGGGAATCCATTTCGACCTCACTTATATCACCATGCAGGAGCTAGGGTACAAGGCTGCCATGGCAAATATCTCCGATGTTTTTGCTATGAATGGCACACCTCGGCAGATGACGGTGTCGCTGGCCTTAGGTAAGCGGTTCAAAGTGGAGGATCTCGACGCTTTCTACCTTGGTGTAAGGCAAGCTTGTGATAAATGGAACATCGATGTTGTGGGTGGAGACACAACCACTTCTCTTACCGGACTCGCCGTCAGCATTACTTGTGTTGGTGAGGCAAAGCATGAGGACATCGTTTACCGCAATGGAGCAAGAGAGACGGATCTTATCTGTGTTTCCGGTAACCTGGGGGCCGCTTACATGGGGCTTCAGCTCTTGGAGCGTGAGAAAACAGTATATTATCAGCAAATCGATGATATCAACAATAAAATCAAAGAGGCTCAGAAGGATGGCAACGATGTCCTCGTGAAGCATCTACAAGAGGAGGGAGCTAAGCTTTATAACTTCCAACCGGATTTTTCCGGTAAGGAATATCTTTTAGAAAGGCAACTCAAACCTGAGGCGCGGGGTGATATTGTTTCCTTGCTTCGTGAGCACAACATTCATCCCACAGCTATGATGGATATTTCTGACGGGTTGAGTTCCGAACTTCTTCACATCTGTAAGCAAAGCAATTGTGGCTGTCGTATCTATGAGAAAAATATTCCCATAGATTATCAGACGGCTATAATGGCAGAAGAGTTCAATATGAATGTTACAACCTGTGCAATGAATGGTGGCGAGGATTATGAACTTCTGTTCACCTGTCCAATAGGTGACCATGACAAGTTGGAGTCTCTGCTAAGTCAAGATATTAGACAAATAGGTTACATCACAAAGCCCGAACTCGGTGTCAAACTTATCTCGCGTGACCAGCAAGAGTTTGATATCACTGCCCAAGGATGGAATCCTTTAAAATAAAAGACATTGTTAATAAAGTATAATGGCGGACAAATAGTTCTGCCATTCTTTGTTTCCTTAAGTATTTTACGGTAAATTTGCACTCGCAAAATCAAGGGGTGCCTTAGCTCAGGTGGTAGAGCAATGGACTGAAAATCCATGTGTCCTTGGTTCAACTCCAAGAGGCACCACTCCTCCTTTCATGGGTCCGGTTCTCGTTTTGAGGCCGGACTTTTTTGTTATCCAATAATCATGGTAGCTAATTCATTTTGTTTAGAGAATGTCATGAAATATAGTTAAAAAGGTGGTTGTTGGTCTATTATCCGATGAATTGGTTTATCTTTGCTAAGAATAAACAAACTCTTAACAACCTATTTATGAAAAAATCTATAGTCGCCGCTTTGGCGTTCCTTTGGGTTTCAACTTTGTCTGCCCAGACAGATTATTCATCCTATTATCGTGATCTTCCTAAACCAATGCCCGTTGTCCAGGCTCCTGTCATACCAGACTATACAGTTTATTTGACGGATTTTGGTGCAATTGGTGATGGATCGGCACTCAACACACAGGCATTTGAAAAGGCTATCTCTGCTCTCAACAAGAAAGGCGGTGGACATCTCGTAGTCCCTGCTGGTATCTGGCTCACTGGACTCATTTCGCTGAAGGACAATATTGACCTCCATTTGGATCGTAATGCACTTGTAGTTTTCTCTCCTGATAAGCGAGATCTGATAGAAGTGAATGATGGTAAGGCCGAGGACAAGGCCAGACCTAGTCTTTCTGCCTCCAAACGAAAGAATATCTCTTTGACAGGAGAGGGTATTATCGATGGTAACGGCGAGTATTGGCGCCCTGTAAAGCGAGGAAAGATGAGTGATACAGAATGGAATCAATATCAAGCTATGGGAGGATCAGTTTCTGATAAGGGCGATCTGTGGTATCCGTTCAACCTGAAGCATTATCCTAACGTGGCTCCTAACGCTGAAGAACAAGAAAAGATGCGCGCACATTTGGTTCGCTTTACTGATTGCGAGAATGTACTTGTACAGGGTGTAACACTTCGCAACTCAGCAAGATTCCATTTTGTTCCTCAAAGATGTAAGAACGTTATCATAGATGGCATAACGATTGCTTGTCCTTGGAACGTTCAAAATGGTGATGCGATTGATATCACCAATTGTAAGGATGTGCTTATTGTGAACAACACTATTAATGCAGGTGACGATGGTATTTGTATGAAGGGTGGCAGTGGTAAGAATGGTTTGGCGGATGGTCCATGTGAGAATATCAATATCCAGAACAACACGGTTTTTCATGCTCATGGCGGTTTCGTCATTGGTTCTGATGTAAGTGGTGGCATGAAAAACATCTTCGTTTACAATAACACCTTTGCAGGGACTGACACTGGTCTGCGTTTCAAGAGTGCAGTCGGACGTGGTGGAGCTACTGAGGATATTAATATCTCGAATATTACTATGACAGATATTAAGGACGAAGCTATCGTTTTTCAGTGTGACTATTTTGACAACCATGTTGGTGCGAAGGCTATAGAGAATAAGGCCATGGCTTTTGCCCCCAACTTTACCGACATACGCATCTCCGATATAACATGCTATGGTGCTAAGATTGGTGTGAAAGCTACTGGCCAACCAGGTATGGTCCACGGTATTACCATTAAGAATAGTACTATCTTTTATACCGACAAAGATCAGGAAATATCTTCTGATTGTGATATAAAGATGGAGAACGTAAAGTTCACGACATTCGCTCAATAATTCCATCTGAAATTCACCCTTTTGCGAAAGGTATCAAATGGCACTGCGATTAGTATCCAATCGCGGTGCCATTACTATCTAATCGCAATGCGTCTACGGTCTAATCGCACTACGATTGGATACTAATCGCGGTGCCATTACTATCCTTTCACAAAACCCTACGTTCAGCATGGTGCGAAAGATGGTGTAATATCAAATTCGTAGACTTTATTTTTTATTATTCCCTTGGCAAGTTGTTCTAATGGAAACACAAGTTGTTTTTTCTTCGAGATACCTTTTTTCGAGAAAATTTCAATTTGATAACTGCTAAACTTTAGCCCCTTATTTTTGTCTTTAAACTATAATATTTGATTTAAGAGGTAAAATCCATCTATAACAACGTGAATACTATGCCATTATTCGTTATTTTTGCACTATCATAAATCTCAAAACAAACCTATATTTATGAACAAGTCAGTGATCGTGTGTGCTTTTTTGGCACTATGTTTTCAGCAACCTATCCATGCACAACGAGTGATGGATAAGCTCAGCCGTGGTATTGTCGCTGTTCCAGGTCGTAGCGGTGGCTACCACGTTAGTTGGCGAAAACAAGGGTCAGAATACTATGACACACAGTACAATCTGTACCGCAATGGGACTAAAGTAGCAGGTCCAACGAGGTTGTCAAACTATGAGGATATGGGAGGCAACGCCAATAGCACCTACGAGGTGGAAGCCATTGTCAACGGAGAGAGCCAAGGCCGTAGCGCTTCGACTAAGGCTTGGGCAAGCCAGTATCTTTCTATACCAATTCAGCCGGCTATCAATAGAGCAGGAGTAGACGTCACTAACGATTACTCTCTGAATGATATATCTTTGGCTGATGTAGATGGTGACGGAATGGTCGAGTTGTTTTTGAAGCGTCGTAACGACAGCGGTAATATCTCACAGACCAGCAACAAGACTGATTTCAATCGCTATGAGGTTTATAATTTGCAGGGCAAGCGCCTATGGTGGATTGACATGGGTCCCAATATGATGTCCGGACCTGATGAGCAGTGGGACATGATTGGTAACGATTGGGATGGCGATGGCAAGGCAGAAGCCCTGCTTCGTGGTGCCGATAATATGATTATCCACACTGCTGATGGTCAGACCATCAACATCGGAGACATGAATTACGATAATGGCACGGGATATACCACTCGCGCAGAGTATACTCATACTGGCAATGAATATTTGCTTTACCTAAATGGTGAGACTGGCGTGCCTTACGGATATGACGGTAGCAGCGGGGTCTATACACCCATGGCATACCCACTTCCACGCTTCGAACTTGGTGAGACTGATTATGCTACGGTGTGGGGTTCGGCAGATACAGGGCATCGATCGAGTAAGCATTTCTTTGGAGCACCATACTTGGACGGCAAACATCCGAGTATTTTCCTTGGACGAGGAGCTTATACAAGACACAAGATGTGTGCCCTCGACGTGAACCCTGTTACTCATCAACTGACACAACGATGGCGTTGGAACACCTATGATGGCAGTAGTCCATGGTTTGGCAACGGTTATCATAATTACCAAATTGCTGATGTTGACATTGATGGAAGAGACGAAATCATGTTCGGTAACATGGTGATCGATGACAACGGGCGTGGACTTGTAACCACCGGCCTTGGTCATGGGGATGCCCAGCATTGCGGAGACCTCGATCCATATCGCTGGGGGCTTGAACAGTTTGAGTGCAACGAGACAAATGCAGGAGCAAGTTACTGGTCGGCAGCAACTGGACAAATGTATTATAGAAAGGCAAGTGGTGGAGATGATGGGCGTGCATTGGCAGGCAATTTCACCAACGATTATCCTGGGGCAGAAGGTCGTACCATTAGTACTGGAATCATAGGATTGTCATCAGACCAGGTACTTCCTGTGGATGCAGATAGCAAGATGGCATGGGCAGACCTCAATATGCGAATCTATTGGGACGATGATCTGCTTGACGAAATATTCGATAGCCCAGGCACGGAGCGTGCAGCCGCCATCACAAAATGGGGTAATGGCCGCATCTTCACATCCATGGGGCAGCTCAACAACTCTTCAAAGAATAATCCATGTGCCCTTGGTGACATCCTTGGTGATTGGCGAGAGGAGTTCATTGTACGTAATGGGGCGAGTGAACTTTTGCTTTATACGACTGACTACCCCACGACTTACGACATTTATACGCTTTGGGACGACCACGAGTATCGCAATGCCATGGCTTGGCAGTGCATAGGGTACAACCAACCTCCACACCCCAGTTTCTTCCTCGGTGAGGCCGATGGCATTACACAAGCACCACCACCAGTAACTTTGGAAGGACGTACCACGGTGTCCAATGGTGCAACCATAGAAACAACTAAGGCACATCTGCTATTGGCAGACCAGGCCGATATGACCGTCAACGTTGCTGATGGTGCGTCACCATGGATCGTAACAGATAATGCCCCTTGTATTGTCCAGGGGTCAGGAGCTGACAACGAACGCAGCCTTACGCCTCCCACAACCTATACTTATTACACGCATACACTTACTGGTGGTGCCTTCTCAGGTAGCACTCGTGTGGTGAAGCAAGGCGAAGGTGTGCTCGTCATGCCATCTGTTGTGGAGACCTATACTGGTCCTACCGATGTGTGGAATGGCACATTGAAGTTTGACGGCACGTTGTCGGCAAGTCATCTTTGGCTCAATCGACATACCAAGCTTATGTCTAATGGAGGTACTTTCGATGCAGGAGTGCAGGCAGACTACAATGCCACAATATATCCAGGAGGACAAAACAAGGTTGGTGAGATGACCATCTCACAGCTCGATCTGAAGTTTGGCTCAAGAGTGATGATTGATATAGAAGGTGACAAGGCTGACAAACTTAACCTTTCAAAGCTCACTTTAGAGACAAAGGATTGGGGAGAATATGGCCCTAAGTATAAGACACCAGTCTTTCAAATCAACGCCATCGGCAATTTGGCAGACGGGAAATATGACCTCGGAATGCTTGGCACAATACAAGGTGAACTTGAAAGTATCTTGATTGAGGGTATATCTAATAAGCGCACATTTCTTTCCATTGAATCGGGGCACCTCTATCTTAACGTGATGACATTGCGCGATAAGGCTATCGTGGTTTGGAATGGGACCACCAGTTCTAACATATGGGACTTTGGGGTGACACAAAACTTCTTGAACCAAGGAGTATCTGATTATTCTTCTTTGGGTGACGATATTACTTTTAACGATTCGGCTGCCGTTACTGATGTAGTTATTAAGGGCGCAGTTCGTCCTGGATCTTTGCTCTTTGCCAACGAAAACAAAAACTACACCCTCTCAGGAGATAGCATTGTCAGCATGGCTATGCTTACCAAGAATGGTGCCGGTATGTTGACCGTTAACACAAAAAATAGACTTGGCAAAACAATTATCAATGGGGGTAAAGTCGTGGTCAACACCTTGGCTAATCTTACTGGTGTTGATTTGGGGGCATTAGGTGATGCTTCACAAAGCATTACGCTTAACAATGGAGCAACATTGCAAAATAACAAAACCATCACTACCGACCAACCTATCTATGTGAATGGGTCAGGTTCGATATTTACAGCGCCTGGAACATCTCTCATTCTGAACCAAGGGCCTAAGGGACCGGGTGCCGTGATGACAAAATTGGGTGACGGAACTCTGTCTTTTGGAGGCGGAGGTAATGTAGGCAGGCTTGTGATAAGTCGCGGTGTCGTAAATGATGTGGAGGTCAATAATCTCATTCAACTTCCTGACACAGTGGAGTTTGTCAGTGGAACGCTCTATGATCCTGCGTCTGAAGGTACCTATTCTGGAAATCCTACTAATTTCGTGGTACCCGCTGGGGCTACAGGAACGTTCTATGCTGACCCTCGATGCGACTACACTGGAACATTGACGGGCAAGGGAACCTTTAATGTCTATGATTCATGGATACGCTGTACATTTAGTGGTGACTGGAGCAAATTTGAAGGGACGGTAATTCCTAGGGTTACTAATCGATCTGCAGGACAGGTCTATGACAATACAACATTTGACTTTACCAACTCCTATGGCTTGCCAAAAGCTACACTAAATATTCCCTCCGGCGTAACGGTCAGCAACAATGGGAAGACCTTTGCATTGGGCAGTGTAATTGGTTCAGGAACTTTAGCCGGAGCTGGAGCTTGGATAGTAGGAGGCAATAATGCAGACTTCACTTTTGGAGTGACAGCTACCAGTAAAGTAATCAAGCGCGGGTCGGGTCGCATGTGGATTCTTACGACCAATAAACTGCAAGACCAAGTCCAGGTGGACGAGGGGACACTATCATTCACAACAGGCACAACAAATCCAGTAGTAGGTTCCACATTAGTTGTAAATGGCAACGCACAGGTCCAAGCCACAGGTCTTGTTAGTTCCATCGTTTTCAACGACAATTCTGTTTTCACGGCAGTGAATCCATTACTCAAGGAGCGCGGAGGTGTTTTCAAGACGAGTGCTTTGTTCCGAATGAATGATAATTCACAGGCAAATTTTGTCATCTCGAGTGGTAATGGCAGCCAAGTGGTCAATTCTAAGATTGATTGTGGGAACTTCTTATATCTCACTAACGTAAATGTCACATTAGGTTCTAGTTATGTGCCTGCGGTTGGGGATAGCATCTGTCTTTGGACGTGTAAAACATTATATCAAGCTCCAACCAGCATAACTTTACCAGTATTGCCGACAGGAATGGAGTGGGAAAGTAGCTCGCTGACCAATAAGAGTGCCACAGGCTATATGCGCATTATGGCTTCCACAGGCATCAAGGACAATATGTTTGCTGATGAAACTACCGTAGAGGTCTTTACATTAAGCGGCATCAAAGTGGGCGAGTTTCAGTGCTCCTCGTCCGATTTGCCTAGACTCATCAAAGGAAAAGGACTTGGAGGCGGTACCTTTGTCGTGAGATCTTCTAAAGGCTCGCGTGTTATGGTCGTGAAATAGGCCTTTTCGACTTGCCAAAGGGTATCAATGGCAGCGTGATTCAATTTGATTTACACCATGATTCAAATTGAATCACGCTGCTTTTGTTATCTAATCACGCTACACTTATGGAATAATAGCATATTGATTGATTTTCGATATATAAATCAAACAAATGTATTGAAAATCTAAAAAAGTTGGTCTCATTGTCTAAGTTATAAAGAAAACAATTATATTTGCAGGTATAACATTGACTTCTCGATAGTCTATGTTTCCTGACTTTATTACTATCTATAATCTTTAACATATGGCTCCTTCAGACAATTACCAACAATCACAGGTGAGTAGTACTGTTGCTGCGCAATTTCAAGGTAATGACAAGCTATTGTTAGGCATGATATGTGGAGTACTTGGTTTTTGGCTTTTCGCACAGAGTATGCTCGATGTTAATCTTGTGATGGGCAAAAGCTTGAACTTAAACTCCTCTACACTGAACCTTGCCGTTTCGATTACAGCTATGGTCTCTGGTATGTTTATTGTGATTATTGGTCGTTTGGGAGATTTGCTTGGTCATGCTCGTATCTTGCGCACAGGCTATGTCATATCCATTCTCGGAATGCTGATGATTGCTTTTGTGCCACCAACCAATGCGGCCGCACCCATCTTGATTACCGGTCGAATGCTTTTAGGATTGTCTGGAGCAACCATCATGCCTACGAGTTTGGCTTTAGTGACGATGTATTGGCACGGAGCTGCCCAACAGAGGGCTATAAGCATATGGTCGATGGGTTCATGGGGTGGTGGTGCCTTTGCTTCATTTTTTGGTGGAACGATATCTAAATATTTTAATACTGAGGTTTTTGATGGTTGGCGCTGGATTTTCGTCCTAGGAGCTTTAACGGCACTTCTGGGTCTGTGGTTGCTGCGTGGACTTCCCAAAAGGCACACTCAGATCAAAGAAGTAGCTGTAGAATTCGATCATCCTGGTGCGATAACATTAATAATCACCCTAGTATCCTTGATGTTGATTATCACCAAGGGAGGTTTATGGGGGTGGTTTGGCTTGACTACTATCAGCTTTGCGGTGGTTTTTTGCCTATCACTTTTCTTGCTCATCAAAATTGAACGAAAACGAGGTAATGACGCTCTGATTAACTTAAGCTTATTTAAGCACAAGAAATTCACAGGGGCTACCATTGTCAATTTCTGTATGAATAGTGTTGTGGGTTTGTTAATCATAGCTATGATGCTCATGCAACAGGCTGCTCAATTCGATGAAAGTTCTGCTGGTCTTCTCACACTAGGATATGGCATATCGCTTGTCTGTTTTATACGTATAGGCGAGCTCATACTACGCAAGCGCGGAAACAGATTTCCTGTTTTGTTGGGACTATCCCTTGTAATGGTGGCTGCCATGCTGCTATTGCCTACCAATATTATGACAGGACAATATATGGTGCTGGTTGCAGTGTCCATGACCTTCTTCGGACTGGGCCTCGCACTCTTTGCCACCCCTATCACTGATGCGGCTTTAAGCGACCTTGATGAGACGGATGCGGGTGTTGGTTCGGGCATCTTTAAGATGGCTTCTTCGCTTGGTGCCGCCATTGGCGTGGCAATTTCAACGGGAGTTTTCACAGGTGTTAGCGTGTCGGGACGGTCAAGTCACTTGCTTGATTTCTTTATAGTGTGGATGGGCCGCCAAGACAATGTAACGATTCGTGAGGGTGCCATGATAGCAGTCTTCTTCAATCTTGTGATTGTTATCCTTGCCATCTTCATCACCTGGCGTTCACTTCCTGGCAGAAAAGAATTAGCCAAGAAGTAATAACAGCTATTGGCTCATTTGGAAATTAGCGGGAGTAACTAACTAGTTTCTCTCGTTTTTTTAGTTACTTTGCAGTTGCAAATAAAGATATCTGCCGATGAAAAATCAGAAGATGTACGAGGCCGATGATAAGTTGATATCGATAATCCAAGATAATTACAATATATTGCAAAGTCTTGGGTCGTTCGGAATCAACCTTGGATTTGGAGACATGACGGTGAAGGAGGTATGCGAGGCACAACAGGTGGACTCCTATACTTTTCTCGCGGTAGTCAATTTCACCATCAATGGTTTTCTCGACATTGACAGTATTGGTCGACTTTCGATACCTACGCTTATAACGTATTTGCGTGCCAGCCATGCTTATTATTTAGATTTTCAATTGCCAACCATACGGGTGCAACTTCGTAATGCCCTCGATGAAGATCAAAGTTTGGCTCGGTTGATCATCAAATTATACGACGAATATGCCCGTACGGTACGCAACCATATGAAGTACGAGGAAAACACTGTTTTTCCTTATATTGAGGAGTTGCAAGAGGGCAATGTATCTGGTAGTTACGATATTGAGACCTACTCGAAGCACCACAACCAAATTGATAAGAAACTAAAGGAACTCAAGAACATCATCATCAAATATTTGCCTTCTGACGGACTTCACAACAATCAGCTTACAGCTACCTTATATAATATCTATAACTGTGAGCAGTGGTTGCAAGAACATGCCAATGTCGAGGATGAACTTTTCATTCCCGCCATCAAGAGGGTGGAAGAGAAGATGAAGCGAAGCGATGTAAGTACTAAAATCAGCAACATGATTAATGCCACCGCAGCTCCCCAAGAGGCTTTATCCGAACGTGAGCGTGAGGTTATTGTTGCACTTGTGCAGGGAATGACTAATAAAGAAATAGCCTCTCAACTTAATATCGCATTGAGTACCGTAATCACTCATCGCCGAAATATCGCTCGAAAACTTCAGATTAGATCGGCTGCCGGTCTGACAATTTATGCCATCGTCAACAACTTAGTAGACATTAGTACAGTGAAACTATGATACAACGTCCTAAAATAGCTATCGTAGATTCGAATGTGCTGTCTATGATTGGTCTGAAGCAAATACTTGAGCATGTCATGCCAATAATGGATATTAAGACGTTTAGCTCTGTCGAAGAATTGGAACAAACTAACTCTGACGTTTATTTTCATTATTTCGTGGCTCAGAGTATGCTGCTACAACAGCGCCAGTTCTTCATCGCTCATCAGCATAAGACTATTGTCCTGACACAAAATAGCTATCCTTCCAATCAGCCTACAGGCTTTCATTGCATTAGCACCAACGTGACTGAAGAACAGCTTGTGCGTTCTATTCTGATGTTGGAACAGTATGCTCATGCACATGGAAAGAATCTCCCCGCTATGCCCAAGGCTATCACAACGAGTACATTGTCTGCTCGTGAGATTGAGGTACTTGGGCTAATCGTACAGGGGTACATCAATAAAGAGATTGCTGACCGCCTTAACATCGGCATAACAACGGTTATTACTCATCGCAAAAACATCATGGAGAAGCTTGGGATGAAAAGTGTTTCTGGTCTGACAATTTATGCAGTTATGCATGGATACGTTGATATTAACGATATCTAACACCGGAAATTACTGGTATTCTTATCTTATAGTCATTTAAAAGCAATAATATCTCAGCCTGTTCGCTTCTATGCCCGTAGGCAATAAGTAAGTGGATACAATACTTAATCATCTTGTTATTAATCGCTTTCGAGTTTCTCAAGTTGGAGAAACTCTCAAAGGGCTACACAAAGTTTTCTTTCTTACTTGAATATCCTTAGTTGAAGAGGAGGGATCTGTGTAGCATAGCCTCCCTTGTTTAACTCAACCTCTAGACCCATTTCCACAACATATATGTTAATTGCAAAGGAACATTGAATCTATAGAATAGAAACAGCTAAGTAGTCGTTAATTTATGACATAAAGAAAGCCTGCCGTTGATGAAACGTCAGGCTTTAGAGTAATCTTGGTTTGCTATGAAAATCTAGTCAATCAATTCAACAGTTCAATTAATGAGTCATGTTTAGGCCCCACAGAAGAATAGAACTATGATCTGAGCAAATAGAATTCTAAGGAACATACTCAAAGGATATACTGTAGAATAGCCTACAGCTGGTGTCTCCTTACTACAACTGGCATTAGCATAAGCCAATGCAGGAGGGTCAGTATATGTACCGGTAATTAATCCCATGATGGTGAAGTAGTTGAATTTGTACTTCAATTTCGCAATAGGACCTACGATAAGTATTGGGAGAATGGTAATGAGGAAACCAGTATAGACGTACTTAAGTCCGTCGCCTGCAACCACTGTTTCCCAGAAACCAGCACCTGCCTTGATACCAACACTAGCCAAGAAGAGAACCAAACCAAATTCACGTAACATCAAGTTAGCTGAAGTAGTTGTATAAGTTACAAGCTTGAAGCGGTATCCAAAGCGACCAATGAGGATGGCAATGATTAGAGGGCCACCGGCAAGTCCAAGTTTCAGTGGAGCTGGCATGCCAGGAATAGCAAGCGGAATACTTCCGAAGAGGATACCCAAAATGATTCCGATAAAGATAGTTGCAATATTTGGAGTGTTGAGACGCTTAGCGGAATTGCCCATCATCTCAGCTACACGGTTCACGTTATCCTCACGGCCAACAACCATGATGCGATCTCCCACGTGGAAATGGTGATTGCGAGAAGCGAAGAGATCCATGTCCTGACGAGAGATTCTGGTGATATTGACGCCGTAAACACTAGAGAAATGCATCTTGCCAAGGGTCTTACCGTTCATCTTAGGGTTGGTTACGACGATGCGCTTAGAGATCATTGGCTGTGTTTCCTGCTGATTTAAGTCATTCCAGTCCACCTCTACTTCTGGGCCAATGAATGCCTTGACAGCCTCTGCATCAGCCTCAGCGCAGACGATATATACCTCGTCATTCATATTGAATATGGTGTCACGCTTGGGAGTATGGAGCTTGCCATCTTGCATGATGCGTGTGCAAACAATGTCACGATTAATAAATTCAGAAACTTGCTGCAAGTTACGGCCAACTAAAAAGGAGTTGGTTACTTTCAATGTCATGCCATATGGCTTAGCATGTGGGTTTTCCTCTTCAGCCTCGTCGAGTTGCTTTTCTTCGTCTTGAAGTTTAGTTTTGGTGATGAATCGGATAGCAATGGTAGCACCGATAATACCAAGAACACCGAGGGGATAGGCACAAGCATAGCCGTTTGCAATCTGAGGTGCATTACCATTAGGGAATACAGCAGCAAGAGCTTCATTGGCAGCACCAAGTCCTGGAGTGTTGGTTACGGCACCATAGAGGGTACCTACCATCATAGGGAGATTGTTAGGATTGCTTGTGTCGAAGAAAAGGTAGTAGCAGGCAAACATCACTAGTACGTTGAGTACTATCATGGTTGTAGCCATGAGGTTGAGTGTGATGCCACCCTTACGGAATCCTTCAAAGAATCCAGGACCCACTTGAAGACCAATGCAGAACACAAAGAGAATT
>Ga0183095_11261_pt1 | contig 23351 bp, 18 predicted proteins | sample BioMet4_FD_130346 | JGI IMG/M metagenome (GOLD analysis project Ga0183095, IMG submission 130346) | Microbial communities from bioreactor (seeded with sewage sludge) at LBNL, California, USA - Biofuel metagenome 4 (v2) (version 3) | ecosystem: Engineered > Bioreactor > Anaerobic > Unclassified ...
TCATTACCGTACACCAAAATTTCCCGGTTTTCACCATTTCTTGTCGCCGCTTCCTCTGGAGCTTTTCCTCCGGGCTCCCGGTCGCGGCGGAAACCGTGAAAACACAACACCTATATCATACAAGACACGTCACATCCCTGATGTCTAAAATGGAAATACCCCGTCTGTGCTCCCGTCTTTTCTTCCGATTGTCAAAGAACCCGGCGGCAAGATACACTCCGCCATCATAAGGAAAACTTGTCAACATTTGAGCCGGGGACGCCCCGGTGCGTTACTACCGGGCATACTCCGCTTCGCGTCGGCCCCCGGCCCCCAAGAAAGAACGAGAAGATTTCAGAACAAGGAACAAGGATTGTTGATTTTTGAAGGGAAAACAAAACCCCGAAATCACTTCTCGACGCCATCTTGCCGGTTACACGAGTTCAACTGTCCGCTGTCATGTCTGAGATTCTCAAGCACCAGCGAGAGAATACGGCGACCGTGCGGCGAATTCGAGCTTTCGCGACGGCGTCAGCCGGAGCGAAACCGAATTCGCCGCACAATCCCGCACCGGCACGTTGCCGGGCGCGGTCCAGCGGGCGAATACCGCTGGTCGCACGAAGTGCGAAATCCCCGTCCCGTTCCCGTTCCCGCTAACCGTTGGCCGAGGCCGCCGGACGCGCCAGACTGCGTTCCAACGCCGTCGCCAAGGAACCGGACGTTTCCGCCAACCCGATCGTCAAATCGTAAAGTTCGCGTTCGGCATGAAGCAGCGGCCAAGGCTTCGTACAGCCTAAGACTAAGTAAGCGTCGGACCGCAACGAAAGCGCATAATGGGGAAATTCCTGCCAGCCCATGAACGTCAACGCCAGCTTCATCATGTTGGTCGTGACGGCCTGTCCGACGACCGTGGTCGCGATCAGATAGCGTTCGTCGCGAGACAGCGTTATTACCTGCTGTCGGTGCAAGTTCAGGCGTACCGTGAGCTGATCGTCGGCGATGATGGTGAGCCGTGCTTCCTGCTGTTTGAGAAACGTTTGCCAGATCCGAGTTTCGAGTTCTCCGGTGAAGATCATTTTACTGCCCCTCCTGCTTTAATTTGGTGTTGTGGATATTCTTTAAGCAGGAGTTCGGACTGAAAGCACAAAAAAAGAACGCATCCAATCACACCCAATCTGAGGCACCGTCAAGAGCCCACTCAAGAATGCGAAAGGATGCGTCCAAATATAGCATACCGCCTATAAGTGGACGCAACTTTCACGCATTGGTTTCTTGAGTTTGAAAATTGACGGTTTTCAGATTGAAACGCCTGCTGAAAGTCGCGAACGACTCTGATGTTTTTTTATGTGTTAGCCGATAATATTGTCCCCTTTGATTATCTAAAATAGATAATAGAGCGTTGCGATGGAAAATGCAAGGGGGAAAAGGGAACAAACTGCAAGCGCGCTCAATTGCCGCTCGGCTGGGACAGATCGCTCGGGCGCCGCTCGTCCGGGTGCGACCCGGTGCGTTTATATCGGGGCATACTCCGCTTCGCGTCGGCCCCTGGACCCCAGAACAGGAAGATTTCAGAACAAGGAACAAGGATTGTTGATTTCAGCCGGCAACGTGCCGGTGCGAGATTACCGGGCCATACTCCGCTTCGCGTCGGCCCCTGGACCCCAGAACGGGAAGATTTCAGAGCATGGAACAAGGATTGTTGATTTCAGCCGGCAACGTGCCGGTGCGAGATTACCGGGCCATACTCCGCTTCGCGTCGGCCCCGGATCCCAAGAAAAAACGGGAAGATTTCAGAGCATGGAACAAGGATTGTTGATTTCAGCCGGCAACGTGCCGGTGCGTAATTACCGGGGCATACTCGGCTATCGCCTCGGCCCCTGGACCCCAAGAAAGAACGAAAAGATTTCAGAGCACGGAACAAGGATTGTTGATTTCAGCCGGCAACGTGCCGGTTCGTTATACCGGGGCATACTCGGCTATCGCCTCGGCCCCTGGACCCCAAGAAAGAACGGGAAAAATTCAGAACAAGGAACAAGAATTGTTGATTTCAGCCGGCAGCGTGCCGGTTCGTTATCCCGGGGCATACTCGGCTATCGCCTCGGCCCCTGGCCCCCGAAATCACCCCTGCCACCGTTCTGTCGGTTACGCAAGGGCAACTGTCCTCTGCCGTTCATCAGATTCTCGAGCACCAGCGAGAGAATACGGCGTCCGTGGCGCGATTCCGAGTCGGCGGTGACGGCGTCAGCCGGAAACCGCCGCCGGAATCGCGCCACAGCTCCGAACCGGCACGTTGCCGGGCGCGGTCCAGCGGCGAAACGCTGGGCGCACGAAGTGCGAAATCCCGTCCGGGGTGGGGTCGCCGCCGACAGGGGAGCGTCGGCGGCGGGAACGACAAACCTTATTTGGCCGGTTTCCGATGTCCCGAGGACTGAGAATGCGAGGGAACAGGGGCCGTTGGAGCATCGTCCGACGTATGAAAGAACATATTTTTCAAACCGGTCAGGTTTTCCAGTTGTTCCAGCTGTCCGGAGGCGGCCGTACTTCTGGCGTTTTCATTTTCGCGGCGGATCTGTTCGAAGATTTCCTCGCGATAGATGGAATAGTCCCGCGGGGCATCAATTCCGATATGGACTTGATTGCCCTGAATTTTGAGTACTTTGATCTTGATATCATTCCCGATAATAATACTCTCGTCCGACTTCCGTGTCAGAATCAGCATAATTTTAGTCTCCCCATACGTAACGTCGGTTCTGCCCGGTCATTGTTGTTGCTTTTCCCGTTCTTCCAAACCGTGCCAGATATTGAACCGCACCGGCCAGTTTTCATCCAGAATAACCTGCCGGCCCTGCATATTTTCCGTATTGATCACCACCGGAGCCAGCAGATTGGCGGTTGTTTCGTGGGGGTCTTTTTCGACCGTCACGAACGAGAGGACAAAAGCCGACGAAGGGTCGTTCAAACCCAACAACGACTGATCCTTGGCCGGAATCTTAATGCTGTATCCGGAACAGATGATAAACGGATCGATGCACACAAAACCCAAACCCGGCACATCCTGACTTTTCAAATAAAAAAACGGTTTGATCTTTTCGTTGATGACCAGCACGAAATGTTTGGAATCCTCGAATGCCGGCACCCCGTCGGGGAAAGTAAATACGACCTTTTCATCCAGCGTATTGGCCATTTTCTTCGGATAAGGCCGACTGACATGGTCCGTTACCGCCGTTGCCGCATGATCCTTTTTCGGTTCGCTCATAGGGTTCCCTCAATACTGTCGTCTCAGATTTGATGGTAAAATATTCATGATATCACGATATTTTGCAACCGTCCGACGGGCAACATTAAAGCCTTTTTTCTTTAATTCATCCACCAGTTCGCTGTCCGAAAGCGGATGATAGGTATCTTCGCCGTCGATCATACCCTTGATTTCATCCATCACCACGTTTTTGGACACACTCTTGCCGTCTTCCGTTTCATACCCGGAGGTAAAAAAGCTCCGCAACGGAATCAGCCCGTATTTACACCGCAAATATTTACTGGCCACCGCCCGGCTGACCGTCGTTTCATGAATTCCGACTTTTTCCGCAATCACCGCCATCGTCAACGGTTTGAGATAATCGCGGCCCTGCGTAAAATAGTCGTGCTGATATTCCACCAGCGCCGTCACGATCTTCCGAATCGTCGTCTGACGCTGAATAATACTGTTAATCAGGAACACGCCGGCCTGAATCTTTTCCTTGATATAATCGCGGGTTTCTTTCGGCGTTCCCGGATCGCCGAGCAAATCCCGATACTGTTTGCTGATATAGAGATTCGGCAGATGCTCGTTGTTCATCTTGACCTTCAGTTCGCCGTCCTCTTCTTCCACCACCACTTCTTCGCGGACGTATTCGTGCGGGCTGACCGCATCGTTCGAAAGGCGCGGGGTCAACTTCTGAATTTCCCCGATGACCTCTTTCAAATCATCCATCGACAGGTGCATTTTCTTGGCCACCTGCGGCAGATGGTTGGCGGCGATTTCGTCAAGATATTTGCCGACCGCCGTATAGACCGGCGTATTCTTCCGTCCCTGGCGTTCCAGTTGCAGCAACAGCCGGCCGCGCAGGTCCGGCGCCGCCACGCCCGGCGGGTCAAGCTGCTGGACGATTCGAATGGCGTCGTTCACTTCGTCGAGCTTCTGGCCGCAGGCCATCGCCAGATCGGCGGGATGACTTTTGAGATAGCCGTCGTCGTCGAGCCCGGAGATGATGACCTCGCAGCAAGTGCGCTGCTTCGCGGTCAGGTCCATAAATTTCAACTGTTCCAGCAACGATTCCTGAAACGACGGTTCTTCGGTGATGGAATCGAGATAATGCTGGCGCTTTTCCTCCGTTTCTTCCGAATATCGGTTCGAGGAGCCGGAACGGATATAGCGGTTTTCCTCATCCATCTTGAGAACCCGGTCCAGCCATTCGTCGCCATCGACCGGTTCGTCCGGCGCGGGTTCACCCTCCGGCACCCCGGCGGTTTCCAGCACCGGATTCTTTTCGATCTCTTCGTTAACGGCATTTTCCAACTCAAGCGCCGGCAAAAACAACAATTCCAGCGCCTGAATCTGCTGATGCGTCATCACCTGTTCCTGACGCATCGTCTGAACGATATTTTGTCTCTGGCTTAAATCCATGGTATCAAACAGTTACGTTTCTTGCTAATTCACATGTCCGGTTTCTTATCGAAAAGAAGATAATACCGCCGCCGGATAATTTCAATCCGGACCCCTCGGATTGCGGAAAAAACCTTTCCGCCAAACGACGACAACCACCAGAACAACAAGGCATGTTTCCGAAAGCCCCCCGAAAAAATTGCCAATTTTTCCAGGTTTTTCCCCGAACTCCATTTCGTGACTTTTAAACTTTATCAATCCAAGTTGTAAATCCGCCAATTGCGACTAATCTTTACCAACGATAAAATACCGGAAGAACGATCAGCCGCAGAGCGTTGAAAAAACAGATGAAAAAAATACTTTTCGGATTAAATCTTATTATCGGGTTGGCACTTTTGACCGTCCTCGGCGGCTGCGCGACGCCGCCGCCGATCAACGATCCCGCCAAACTGAACAGCCAGCCGCGAGTGGCAATCCTGTCCTCCGACGCCGAACAGATCAATGCGCTGCTGCCGGAATGTCTGAACAGCCGCCAGGTTCATTTCGGCAATCTCGACTTCGTTCTCGGCGAGATCCACGGCGAACCGGTCGTGCTGGTCAACAGCGGCAAAGGCATGATCAACGCCGCCGCCGCCGCCCAGCAGACTATCGACCTCTTTCAAATCAAAGGCATATTGTCGATCGGACTGTCGGTCGGACTCCGTTCCACGCTGGCCGCCGGCGACATCGTGGTCCCCAGTCAATGGGCGCAGCCCGGCGAGATGCTGATGGCCCGGCAACGCGGCGAAAACTACTGGGACATCAACACCAGTTCCGCCAACTTTTTTCAGGACGGCATTCACTTCGGCATGATGTTTCCCCGCGCTGTGGAAATCCGCGGCAGCAACGATCCCTGTTACTGGTTCGCCGGCGATCCCGCCATGCTCCGGATCCTTCCCGGCGTCACCGCCGCGACGCATCTGGAAAGCCTCGAAAACCTGATTCCGTCCAGCCGCCAGCCCGCCGTCTTCGCCACCGGCAACGGCATCAGCAGTCAGGCGGAAGTCGACAACCCGGAATACCGCGACTGGCTGGAACAGACCTTTAAAGCCGAGGTCGGCGACACCGAAACCGCCGCCGTCGCGCAGGTCGCCCTGACCCAGCGGATTCCGTTCCTCGCCATTCGCGGCGTCGCCGGAATCGCCGGCAGCGACGACAACAACCGCAACGATCCCAAAATCCTCGACGTCGTACGCCGCAATGTGGCCGACTTCACCGTGCTGTTCCTCAATAACTATGCGCGCGATGTGGAAGCCAAGCCGACCGCGCACTAAATCCGGATAAGCAATGGCCGTCAGAAAAATCATTCATATCGACATGGATGCGTTTTTCGCCTCGATCGAACAACGGGAACACCCGGAACTGAGGGGAAGGCCCGTCATCGTCGGCGGACAGCCCAACTCCCGCGGCGTGGTTTCCACCTGTTCGTACGAGGCCCGGAAATACGGAGTCCACTCGGCGATGGCGTCCGCCGCCGCGTACCGCCTCTGTCCGCAGGCCGTTTTTCTGCCGGTCAACATGGAGCTGTACCAGCAGGTATCGAACGCCGTCATGGAGATTCTCCACGAGTATACCGACATGGTTGAACCGGTCTCGATCGACGAAGCGTACCTCGACGTGACCGTCAACAAAAAAGGAATGCCGTCGGCCACGCTGATCGCGCAGGACATCCGCCGGCAAATCTGGCTGCGAACCCGGCTGACCGCGTCCGCCGGCGTGTCCTACAATAAATTTCTGGCCAAATCGGCGTCGGACGTCAACAAGCCCAACGGACTGAAAGTCATCCCGCCGGCCGAGGCGGAAAGTTTCATTGCCGCATTGCCGATCGAAAAATTCCACGGCATCGGCAAAGTCACGGCGCAGCAGATGCGCCGCCTCGGCATCGCCGACGGCACCGCCCTCCGCGCCAGAAGTCTGGAAGAATTGGTAAGCGCGTTCGGCAAAACCGGCGTCTACTACTATGAAATCGCCCATGGCATCGACCATCGCCCGGTCGAACCGTTCTGGGAACGCAAATCGCTGGGCCGGGAAGTCACCCTCCCCCAGGACTGTACCGACGCCGACCAACTGCTGGCGGTGCTCCGGGAACTCGCCAGCGACCTCGAACACGCGCTGGACCGGCTCTACCTCGCCGGTAAAACCATCACGCTGAAAGTAAAGTTCTCCGATTTCCAGCAGATCACCCGCAGTCACACCGGAAAGCAGTTTTTTCAACAGGCGGACCCGATCTTCGACGCCGCCCGGATGCTGTTGTGGAAAACCGAGGCCGGCCATCGCCCCGTTCGGTTGCTGGGCATCTATGTTTCCGGCTTTCCGGAAAAACCGCAGGACGACTATTACCAGCCGGAATTGCCCTTCTGACCCCAGCAACCCGTCATTTCCCACCATATTACAATTTTTTCGAGAAAATTTTAGAAAAATCTTGCGGTTGCCGATTGCCAAATGGCCATAACCCATTTTATACTAATATAAACAGGGAAGGATCGGGCGTAATGGACGACCAAGGAAATACGATGAAAGTCTTGATTGCCGACGATGATCCGATCATTCGGATGACCTACGCCGACATTATTTCCGACAACGGCTATGACGTCATTGTCTGCAGCAACGGTCAAGAAGCCGTCAAACAATGCCGCCGGGCGCTGCCGGACCTGCTGATTCTCGATATCCACATGCCGGAACTCAGCGGTCCGGACACCGTCCACGCCATTCGAAAACTGCCCGGCGGCAACGGCATTCCGGTCATTATGATCTCCGGCGACCCGGCCGACCGCAAGATGTTGGCCGATACCGACTGCTTTCTTCATAAACCCATCAGTATGGACGATTTATCGGCAAACATCGCCCGACTGATCGGACACAAGCACAAGTCAGCATAATTCGAGATTGGTACGCTGCCGGTCACTCATCCGGCCAATTATCCGCTCCGGCACCCCGACCACGATCGCATCGTCCGGAACGTCTTTGACCACCACCGCTCCGGCCCCCACCATGGCGTTGCAGCCAATCGTGACTCCGGCGCGAATGACTGCCCCGCTACCGATGGAAGCCCCGGTACAAACCCGCGTCGGAATGATCTTGTCATCCGCCCCGCCACCGGCGGCAGTCTCTCCCGCCCGCGGATAGAGTTCGTTGGTAAACATGACCCCGTGCCCGATAAAGACCCGGTCATCCAGGGTAACGCCTTCGCAAATAACCGAATGCGAGGAAATTTTACCGTCGACGCCGATCACCACGTTGCGCTGAATTTCCACAAACGCATCGATCCGAGTTCGATCCCCGATGGTACAGCCGTAAAGATTGACCAGTTCCGGATGAAGAATCCGGACCTCTTTTCCGATTTTCACATCCGCAGCAATCGCCATGGCGCCCTCCTTCCTCCGGCTGAAGTACATTCCCCGTTCCATTCCCTAAATAAGAGTAATGCCGAAAACGTCTTTTCGCAAGCCAGGACATCAGTTTGCCGTCATTTCGCCATTGGCCAGAAAAACTAACATATAATCCATGATTTTTTTACGGTTCGGAAATATTTTTTTGCAAAAAATATACAATTCCATCTTGTCATCTTCGCAACCTCAACCTATGTTCATATTGTGCTTGGCAGCCCATTGCCGCCGGGGGGAAGTTGTTGATTCCGGGCGGCAACGGCGGAAAATCTGTAAGCTGTAGTTTTGTTGTACGGGAACAAGTCAAAAGCGGTAAAAAAGATACCGCGAATTCAGCGGAAGCTGAACCAGCGAGAGGGGAGTGCAATGAAAACAGCAGCATTGACCGCGGATATTTATCGTCAATTTTTTCTGGACAGTCCGATTCCGTCTCTGATCGTCGTTCCGGGACAAGACCTGATTCTGGAAGCCAACCCGGCCGCAACCCGCCTGTATGGATATGCCGGCGAACACGACCTCTGCCATGTCAAATGGTCGGCCCTCAATGCCGCGTCTCCGCCGGAAACGCCGGAAGCGTATCAGGCGCCGGGCTTTGCCTGCCGGCAATGGACTCAGGACGGCCGCGACATCGCCGTAACCCTGCAGGGCCGCCGGTACGAAGCCAACGGTCAGACCATGTTGCTGTTAACCGCCACGCCGGAAGAAAAACCGGAGGAAAACAAACTTTCCAATCTCGAACTGGTTCAGATGATAATCGATCTGGTTCCCACGCCGATTTACTGCAAAAACAGCAAGGCGCAATATGTATTGTGCAACACCGCATTCGAACAGCATCTACGAACCAGTCGCAAAGCCGTCATCGGCAAGACGTCGCTGGAATTGCTCCCGCTCGAATACAGCGCCAAATATCACCGTCAGGATCTGGCGCTGCTGGACGCCTATCACCCCCGTCCGGAAGTCGGCGAGTTCGACGTTGCCAACCCGGAACATCTGCATTCCAGCCCGGAAACCATCGAATACGAGGCTTCCCTGCCGGAACCGCAAGGCAACGGACGCACCGTAATCGTTCGGAAAACCGTCTTCACCGACGACCACGGCCATGCCGGGCTGGTCGGCGTCATTACCGACATTTCGGACATCAAGGAACAGGAAAAGGAACTCCGCGTCGTCTATACCGCCATGGCCTGGGCCCGGGAAGCGTTTATCGCCATGGATATGCACGGGCACGCCATCTATCTCAACAATGCCTTCAACAAACTCTGCGGGTACGAACTGGTTCAACTGCAACAGGAAAACGTCCTCCAACTGCTATTCGGGTCCATGCTGCCCGACACCAGACTGGAATGGCTGGAATCATCCCCGTATTGGCAACGGCTGGAATTGGAAGGGCAGATGGAAAACCGGAACGGCGACCGGATTCCGGTTTCCCTGCGGCTGATCCCCGTGATCGAAGACCCCAACCGCTATACCGGCATGCTGGCAATCGTCGTCGACAATACGGAACGCTTCAAGGAAATCGAACGCCAGCGCCAGATCGAAGAACAATTGCGCCAGGCGCAGAAACTGGAAGCGATCGGCCAACTGGCCGCCGGTATCGCCCATGAACTCAACACCCCCATTCAGTTCGTCGGCGACAACATCAACTTTCTCGACGATATGTTCAAGGATTTGCTGGCGCTGTCCGAAACCTGTTCGAACATCGTCAACCACGCGACGAAAAACGGCGGCACCGTCAGCACCGACGACATCACCACCATCAAAGACAAACTCGAAGAAGTCGATATCAAATACCTGTCGAAAGAAATTCCGTCCGCGTTCGAACAGTCGCACGACGGCGTCAAACGGATCGCCGACATCGTCCGGGCCATGAAAGACTTCTCGCACCCCGGCACCGGCACCCGCAAACCCGTCGACGTCAACAAGGCGCTGACCAATACCGTAACCATCGCCCGGAATGAATGGAAATATGTTTCCGACGTCAAACTAGAACTGGCGCCGGAGCTGCCGATGCCGCCGGTCTACGAAGGCGAATTGAAACAGGTCTTTTTGAATCTGCTGGTCAATGCCGCCCACGCCATCGGCGACCGGCAAAAACAGACCGGGTCCTCCGAAAAAGGCGTCATTACCATTACCACCCGCGCCGACGCGCAATGGGTATACATCGACATCGCCGACAGCGGCGCCGGCATTCCCGAGACCATTCGAAACCACATCTTCGAACCCTTTTTCACCACCAAGGAACCGGGCCGGGGCACCGGACAAGGACTGGCCATTTCGCGCGAAGTCATGGAACATAAACACCAGGGCAAGATCTGGTTTGACACCGAAGTCGGCCAAGGGACGGTTTTCCATCTCCAGTTGCCGTTACAGACGGCCGAACCGTCGAATGCCGCCCCAACGGATATGAAGGAATCGCGGCCATGAAAAAAGTGCTCTTTGTCGATGACGACACCAACATTCTCGACGGTTTCCGGCGCTCCCTCCGCGACATGCGCAGGGAGTGGGATCTCTATTTCACCCCGAGCGGCAAGGAAGCGCTGGAACTGATCGCCAACCACGATATCGACGCCGTCGTCAGCGACATGCGCATGCCGGAAATAGACGGCGCGCAGTTGCTCGGCGAAGCCATGAAAATTTCGCCGTTCACCGCCCGGTTCGTACTGTCCGGTCAATCCGACAAGGAATCGATTCTTCGCACCGTGGGACCGGCGCACCAGTATTTTGCCAAACCCTGCGAAATGGACCAGATCAAAGACGTGATCACCCACGCGCTGAACCTGCGGAGCAAACTGCTGAATCACGAGGTAACCGGAGTGATCTCGCAGATCGAATCGCTCCCGTCCCTGCCCCAGATTTACACCCGAATCGTCACCGAATTGCAGGAAAAAGAACCGGATATCGGCAAAATCACCGCGCTGATCGAAAGCGATCTGGGGTTCAGCACCAAAATTCTTCAGGTCGTCAACTCGTCGTTCTTCGGTATTCCCAACCATATTTCCAGTATCCGGCAAGGCGTGAGTTTTCTGGGCTTGGAAGTGCTGAAGGCGCTGGTGCTGTGCGTCAAAGTCTTCCATGAGTTCAAAAGTTCGGTCGTCACCACCGAACGGCTGGATGATTTGATGACGCATTCGCTGGAAACCGCCCGCTATGCCAAAATTCTCATGGAAACCATGCCGTTCGGGAAGGAAGAACTCGAAGCCGTCTTTACCGCGGCCTGTTTTCACGACGTCGGCAAATTGATTTTCTACGCCTACTGGCCGGAAAAAGCCAATGAAGTGGAACGATTGATCAAAGAAAAATCGTGTCCGGAGTCGGAAGCGGAAAAACAAGTCATCGGCGTTACCCATGCGGAAGTCGGCGCGTATCTGCTCTGTCTCTGGGGACTCAAAGACGTGATTGTGGAACTGATTTTGAATCATCATACGCCGGCGCTTTACCGGCAGCCGTCGCCGCTGATGGCGCTGCTGCACGTGGCCGACTATTTGCATCACGAACACTGTCCGGGGCTCATTCCGCTGAGCGGCATTCCCCTGGATCTCGATTATTTGCAGGCCAACGGGCTCGCCGACCGGCTGGACGGCTGGCGGGAGCTGATTGCGAAAAAAACCGGAGGTAAATGATGGCAGGGATGTCCGATCATCAGGTTCTGATTGTGGATGACGATGCCGCGATTCTCGCTTCGTTCGAGCGCGTTTTCCACCGACATTTCATGATTACCACCTGCAACGACCCCATCGAAGCGCTGAACGTGTTCAAACACCGGGGGCCGTTTTCCGTAATTATCAGCGACATGCACATGCCCGGGCTGGACGGCATCGCCTTTCTGTCCCGGGTCCGGGACATCGATCCCGACACCGTCCGGATCATGCTCACCGGCGACAGCGACGTTCAGGTGGCCGTCAACGCGGTCAACGAAGGCAACATCTTCCGGTTTCTGATGAAACCCTGCGACACGCAGATTCTGGGCAAGGCAATCGTCGGCGCCATCAAACAGTACGAATTGATCACCGCCGAACACGAGTTGCTGGAAAAGACGCTGAAGGGCAGCATTCAGGTGTTGACCGAAGTGCTGTCCATGACCAACCCCATCGCATTCAACAAAGCCAAGCGCCTCTGTCATTATGCCATCCAACTGGCCAAGACCATGCATCTGCCCAACGCCTGGCAGTATGAAATCGCCGCGTTGCTCTCGCAGATCGGCTGCCTGACGCTGCCGTCCGAAACCGTGGAAAAATATTTTTCCGGACTGGAACTCAACGACGACGAAAAAGCCATGGTGCTGGCGCATCCGAACGTGGGCTACGAACTGCTCAATAACATCCCCCGGATGAAGTCGGTGGCGCTGATGATCAAATTGCAGTATCAGACGTTGCCGAAAGAAAAATATCAGAAATCCGCCGCCGATCTGGAACCGGAACTGCTCGGCGGTCTGATGCTGAAATCCTGCATCGAATTCGAACAGCTTCTGACCCGGAATTTCGCCCTGCCGGTGGCACTGAAAAAAATGGAGGAATCCACCGCTTCCCTCGTGCCCGAACTGCTGGACGCCATCAAACAATTGCAGGTAATGAAATATGACACCAGTGAATGCAAGTTCATCAAGATCACGGAACTCTCGGACGGCATGTTGCTGACCGATGCCATCAGCGCCAAAAACGGCACCCTGATCGTCGGCAAAGACTGCATCATCAACCCGGCCATCCGGCAACGGCTCCTCAATTTCATGAAACAAGGGGTGATCGACAATCTCGCCAAAGTGGCCATCCGTTAACCATGGGCAAAGACTTAATTCAGATCATAAGGATATCCAATAATCATGGCAATCAAACTCAAGCATAAAATCATCATTCTGGTGGTCACCGCCGCCATGCTGCCGGTCGTGGTCATGACCGTTATGACGTCGATTCAGAAACACAAGCTCCAGCATGCCATCGAAAACGAACTGGACAAGCTCGGCACCGAAAATATCCGCACCATTGCCGCCGACTTCTACAAGACCTGCGAAATCTCGCACCGGATTATGCTGGAAAATATTTCTTCCGACATCAAAGTCATTCTCGACGCCGTTGCCAAGCAAGGCGGACTTCATCTGGACCCCGTCCGCACCTATCGCTGGAATGCCGTCAATCAGGATTCCAAACAACCGGTCGCCGTCACCCTCCCGGTCATGATGCTGGGCGCCACACCGTTCGCCAACGAACCGTCGCCCCAGATTGCCGTCCTGATCGACCGGTTGAAAAATCTGACCGGCGATGAAATCACCATCTTCCAGCGAATGAACGAACGCGGCGACCTGCTGCGTCTGGCCTCCAACGTCAACCTCAAGGGACAACAGCTCGCCGGCACGTACATCCCGGCCGTCAACCCCGACGGCACCCCCAACCGCGTAGTCGAAACCGTCCTGCGCGGCCAGACCTATCAGGGCAGCATGTTTGCCTTCGACCGCTGGTTTATCGCCATCTACACACCCGTCAAAGACCGGAACGGCGAAGTCATCGGCTGTCTCTACGCCGGCATTCAGATCAACGCCATCAAAACCATTCAGGATATCGTCCGGAAAACCAAAATCGGCCAATCCGGCTACATTGCCATTACCGGCTGTCTGGGAGAAAACAAGTATCGCTATATCGCTTCCTTCAACGGCGCCCGCGACGGCGAATACCTCGGCGACATCAAAGACGCCGACGGCAACTACTTCGTCCGCCAAATCAACGCCGATGCGCTGAGCCATCCCGGAGAAATCAAAGTAATCGACTACAACTGGCAGAATAAGGACGACAAAGTCCCCAAACGCAAAAAAGCCGCCTATGTCTATTTCGCCCCCTGGGACTGGGTCATCATGCCCTCCATGTACATCGACGACTACAGCGCCATGTACAGCGAAGTCAGCGACCGGATCAATCAGTTGCTCCGGTCGATCGTGCTGGGCGGCGTGATCTTCCTCGCGCTGGCGGTGTTGATCGCCTGGTATCTCGGCACCCGGATCAGCCGTCCCATCACCCATATCGCCGAACTGGCCGGCAAGATCGCCGACGGCGATCTCGCCGCCGCCGTGGCCGAAATCAAACACTTTACCGCCGTTTCCGAGCAGGGAGAAATCAACGAACACAAACTATCCCACGACGAAACCGGCGACCTCATCCGCGCCACCGTCAAAATGACTCGAAACCTCAATTCGCTGGTCAGCGAAGTTCAGCGGGCCACCATTCATCTGGTCTCCACCGCCACCGAGATCGCCGCTTCCTCCCGCGAACAGGAAGTCACCGTCAACGAGCTCGGCGCCTCCACCAATGAGATCGTCAGCTCCACCAAGGAAATCTCCTCCACCTCGCAACAGCTGGTCAACACCATGGGCGAAGTCGCCGACTCCTCCAGCAACGCCGCCACCCTCGCCGACGCCGGACGCACCGGACTCGGCAAGATGGAACAGTCCATGGAACAGCTGGCCGTCGCCACCTCCGCCATCAGCGCCAAACTCGCCCTCATCAACGACAAGACCAGCAACATCAACAACGTCGTCACCACCATCACCAAAGTGGCCGACCAGACCAATCTGCTCTCCCTCAACGCCTCCATCGAAGCCGAAAAAGCCGGCGAATACGGCAAAGGCTTCGCCGTCGTCGCCCGCGAAATCCGCCGTCTCGCCGACCAGACCGCCGTCGCCACCCTCGACATCATCAAGATGGTCAAAGAAATGCAGTCCGCCGTCTCCTCCGGCGTCATGGGCATGGAACGCTTCTCCGAAGACGTCAAACAGAGCGTGCAGGAAACCAAGACCATCAGCGAACAGATCGAAGGCATCATTCACGAAGTCCAGGTCCTTCCGGGCAAGTTCGATCAGGTTATCGACGGCATGAAGCAGCAAAGCATCGGCGCCCAGCAGATCAGCGACTCCATGGTTCAGCTCAGCGAATGCGCCAACAGCACCGCCGAATCCATCCGCTCCTTCAACGAGGCCGCCACCCAGTTGAACAACGCCACGCTTAAACTCCAGAAGGAAGTCGCCATTTTCAAGGTGAAATAAATCATGTTATACCTGAAATTCACAATCGCCGGACAATGGTACGGACTACCGGCCGCCGATATTATCGAGCTGGTGCCCCGGCTGGAGCTTACCCGGATTCTCGGCGTGCCGGACTATATTGCCGGTTATTTCAATTATCGGGGGGAAAGCGTCCCGGTGGTGGAACTGGCCAAACGGGCGGCCGGTCAACCGGCGACCGACGCCATCAGCACCCGAATCGTCATTGTCCGCTATCGGGATCGGCGCAAGTTGGGATTGCTGCTGGAAAACGCCACCGAGATCGTGGAACTCGACCCGGACACCGCCAACTGGCAGACCACCGGGGTCCAGCCGTCCGAAGCTTACTGGGGCGACGTGTCGCTGGCCGGCAACGAAGCGCTGCAACTGGTGAAAATCGATCAATTGCTGCCGGAGGACGTCCGGGCCATCCTCTATGACGGACAGGAGGCAAAGTCGCCATGATCGAAGAAATTCTGCAGGAAAAAATCGGGTTGAACATCAACAGCCTCGGTCAGAAAAAGATCGACGCCGACGTCATGTTGCGCATGAAAAAATGCGAAATTCACACCCTGGAGGAATACCTCTTACTGCTTCAGAATTCACCGGAAGAATTGGAACGGCTGATTGAAATCGTAACCGTCCCGGAAACCTGGTTTTTCCGGATGAGAAGTTCCTTCGAATATCTGGAAACCTATCTCCGCAGCGCCTGGCTATGGAACCGTCGTCCCAAAATTTTCCGGGTGTTAAGCATTCCCTGTTCCACCGGCGAAGAACCCTATTCGATTGCCATGACGTTTCTGGAAAACGGCTACACGCCGGGAAGTTTTCAGATCGACGCCGCCGACATCAGTCAGGTCGTGCTGGACAAAGCCCAGGCCGGACTTTACACCGGAAATTCTTTCCGAGGCGAAAAAAAGGAACTGGTCGAAAAATACTTCCGCCACCACGGGCATTGTTACGAACTCGATTCCCGCGTAATTTCCTGCGTTCATTTTTTCCGGCAGAACATTCTCCATTACACCCCGCCGCCGGACGACCGGCGATATGACATCATTTTCTGCCGGAATATGCTGATCTATCTGGACCACGCCAGCCAGATGCGGGCCATCGAATTGTTCACCCGGTCCCTGAAAGAAGACGGTTTGCTGTTTCTCGGTCACGCCGAATCCGGAGTCACCTTCCATACTCATTTCATCTCGGTCAAGCACGGCGGCAGTTTCGCCTTTCAGAAAAGCGCCCAACTCAATTCGATTCCGCCCCGGCATCACAAGCACCCCGCTGGCGAAACGTCCGTCCCGGAACCGAGAGTCCCCGTCCCCCAGCCGCCCCCACCGCCTGTCCAACCGGTGGTATCCGCCGCCCCCGTCAAACCACCGCCGCCCCCGGTTCCGCCAACCCCGACGGCCCGCCCCGCCGCCGTACCCGCTTCGCCGCTGGTTCAGGCGCAAAAACTGGCCGATGCCGGCGAACTGGCAGCGGCGGAAAAACTCTGCCGCGATTATCTGGCGTTGCATAAACTGGACGCGCAGGCATATTTTCTATTGGGCATGATCCTGCTGGCGTCGCATCAATACATGCAGGCCGAGAAAATTTTCAGTCAGACCTTGTACCTCAATCCGGACCACCGCGACGCGCTGCTGAGCCTGGCCGCCATCCGGGAACGGCAGGGCGACCGTCAGGGAGCAACCGCCTATCGCGAACGCAGCAAACGCATCAAACAGGAACCTGAATCATGAGTCAGTCTGCCGATAAAACCGAAGATTTCTGCGGCAACCGCATCGGCATCTGGGCCGCAACGCCCTCCTGCCCCCGGCTGTCGGAACTGGGACACTGTCGAAACTGCGACCGGTTCCGGCAACAGGCACAACTCCTGCTGAACTTTCCCCCGCCCCCCGGATATACCGCCGACTGGACGGCCATCATGGCGGAAGACAAACCCGACGAGCATCGTTACGGCGAACCCGTCCTGCTGTTCCGTCTGGGCGAAGAATGGCTGGCGCTGCCCGCCGCCGCGATCCGTAAAATCACCCGGCCGGGCCCGATTCACAAGATTCCGCAGAAAAACGACCCGAACATCCTCGGACTGACCAACATCGACGGTACGCTGGATCTCTGTTTTTCGCTGGAAACGGTTCTGGGACTGCCGACGGACGGACCCGACACGTCGACCGGAACGTCCCTTTTCGGCGCCCGTTTTATCGTGCTCGAACAAAACGGCCGCTGGGTCTTCCAGGCCGACGAAATCGGCGACCTCTGCCGCTACGATCTGGATACCGACACCAACGTACCGCAGACCGTCGCCAACGCGGAAATCTCGTATATCAAAGGCGTTTTCCGGCACCAGAACCGGAACGTCGGCAGCCTGGACGGCGAATTGATCGCCAGTTTTCTGAAACGGAGACTGTTATGAGTACCGATGACTTGAAAGATTTTTCCATGCTGGGCCTCTTCCTGATGGAAGCGGAAACCCAGGCGCAGGTGTTGAACGAAGGCCTGCTCCAGTTGGAAAAAGAACCCACCGCGTCCGGCGGGCTGGAAACCCTGATGCGGGCCGCCCATTCGCTGAAAGGCGGCGCCCGGATCATTCAAGCCGATATGCTGGTCAAATTCGCCCACGCCATGGAAGATTATTTCGTGGCGGTCATCAACCGTAAAATCACCATCGCCGAAAACCATATCGATCAACTGCTGAACGGCGTCGACCTGCTCAAAATGCTGGCGGAAACCCCAGAGGCAGCCTTCGAAACGACCCTGAACGAACATCAGACGGAACTCGAACGACTGGCCGGTATTTATCAGAAGCTCACGGCGCCCGTCGCACCGGCAGCGCCAGAACCGGCGCCGCCAGCCGCCCCGCCGCCGACACCGCCCGTCGCCGCCATTCCGCCCGGCGCACCGGTTGCCGCACCAACCGCCACGGCTCCGCCGCGCCCGGTCAGCGCGCACGACCACGAACCGACCACCAAAGGCGGTCCGGGCAAAGAGAACTTTGTCAAAGTCGCCGCCCCGAAAATGGAACGGCTGATGGGGTTGGCCGGCGAAGCGCTGGTCTACAGCAAGAAAATGCAGGACATGGAAAAACAGCTCTTGCGGCTACGGCAACAAGTCGGTCAATTGCAAAGCCTCGGTCAACAGCTGTCGCTTCACGCCATTGCCGGGCATCACGACGAGTGGGAAGATTTTCAGCGCCGGTTTCACGATCTGGACTGGTCGTCCACCGAATTGAGCAATGGCGTTGCCGAATTAACCGTCATGGCCGACAATTTTGGCGAAAACCTTTATCAAGAAGTGATTTCCTGCAAGATTATGCCGTTCGGCGACCTGGCGAAGATGTTTCCGCGCATGGTCCGGGACGTGGCAAAAAAACTGGGCAAAAAAGTCAACTTCGAGATTTCCGGCGAAAAAACCGGTCTGGACCGGGACATTCTGGAACTGCTGGAAGCGCCGATCGACCATCTGCTGCGCAACGCGCTGGACCACGGTCTGGAAACGCCGGACGAACGCCTGGCCGCCGGCAAACCGCCGGAAGGCACCATCAAATTGTCCGCCTTCCACTGGGCCGGCATGTTCAACATCACCATCACCGACGACGGCCGCGGCATCGATCTGGAAAACCTCAAACGTCATATCATCAGCAAGGACCTGGCCACCGAAGAGATGCTGAATGCCATGCCCCGGAAAGAACTGCTCGACTTCCTCTTTCTGCCGGGTTTTTCCACCCGAAACACCGTCTCCGAATTCTCCGGCCGCGGGGTCGGGCTCGACGTGGTCATGAACATGGTGCAGGAAGTCAAAGGCAGCATCAACATCGAAACCGAACTGGGCAAATATACCACGTTCCATCTCCGGTTGCCGATCACGCTGTCGATCATCTCCGCCATGATCGTGGAGATCGGCGAAGAACTGTACGCCATCCCGTCCACCCGGATCGACCGGCTGCTGGTCATTGCCTCCGACCGAATTCAAACGCTGGAAGGACACCAATATATCCGCTACGACGATACCAATATCGGCATCGTCTCCGGACGGGAAATTCTCGGGTATCCGCTACAGGAACTGGACCGGGAACAGATTCCGCTGGTCATTATGAGCGACCGTGAAAGCAGCCACGCCATGATCGTCGACCGGCTGCGGGGCGAAGCCAAACTCGTAGTCCGACCGCTGGACGAACGGCTGGGCAAGATTCCGGGCGTGGCCGCCGCCGCCATTCTGGACGACGGCACGCCGGTGCTGATCGCCGACGTCGACGATATCGTCCGGGCCATCGACGGTCATATCAAAAACAACTCGCTGCACCATCTCAACACCCGGAGCGACCAAGCCGAAAACGTGCAACGCAAAAACGTCCTGGTCATCGACGACTCGATCACCGTGCGGGAATTGGAAAAACAGATTCTGGAAAGTCACGGGTATCAGGTGGAAACCGCCGTCAACGGCGTCGACGGCTGGAACGCCGTCCGCACCGCCCATTTCGACATCGTCATCACCGACCTCGACATGCCCCGCATGAACGGCTTCGAACTGGTCGAAAAAATCAAAAACCATCCGACCCTGAAAAACCTCCCCGTCATGATCGTTTCCTACAAGGACCGCGAGGAAGACCGGCTCCGCGGGGTGGAACTCGGCGCCGATTACTATCTGACCAAGAGCAGTTTTCACGACAACACCATGCTCGACGCCGTTTATCAATTGATTGGAGAAGCCACGCCATGAGAATCGCCATTGTCAACGACATGCCGATGGTCCGGGAACTGCTCCGCCGGCTGATCGCCGGCATCCCCGACTGCGAAGTCGCCTGGAGCGCCGGGGACGGCCAGGAAGCGGTGGAAAAATGCGCCGAAGATACCCCCGACCTGTTGATCATGGATATCGTCATGCCGCGGCTCGACGGCGTCGGCGCCACCCGCCAGATCATGAAAAAATCCCCCTGCCCCATCCTGATCGTCACCGCCACCGTCGACGGCAATTCCGCCAATGTCTTCGAAGCGCTCGGCGAAGGCGCGGTCGATGCCGTCAACACCCCGCTGGCCGAAGATATGAGCAACGATGAAGGTCGCTTTCAGGAAGTCGTCCGCAAAATCCGGATTATGCAACGCCTGGCGCCCCCCCACACCACGCTGGCCGGAAGCCATCACGTTCCGCCTCGGACCGCCACCGCGCCCATGGTCGCCATCGGCGCCTCCACCGGCGGACCGAAGGCCATCGACAGTCTGCTGGCGGTGATTCCCCGGGATTTTCACGCCATGTTCACGGTGGTTCAACATATCGACCAGCAATTTGCCAACGGCATGGCGGGATGGCTCGGCGCCAATTGCGCGTTGCCGGTCCGGACGGTGGTCGCGGACGACATTCCCCAGACCGGCATGGTGCTGCTGGCCGCCACCAACGATCACATGATTATGACCACGGACGGACGGCTCGATTATGTGCTCCAACCGGAAAACAATCCGTTCCGGCCATCGGTCGACGTCTATTTCAACAGTCTGGCCGCCAACTGGCCAACGCCCGGCATCGCCGTGCTGCTGACCGGCATCGGCAACGACGGCGCCGCCGGGCTGCTCCGGCTGCGTCAGGCCGGCTGGAGCACTTTCGCCCAGGATCGCGACAGTTGCGTCGTCTACGGCATGCCCAAAGCGGCCGCCAAACTGGGCGCGGCTCAGGAGGTTCTGCCCCCGGCGGAAATCGGCAAAAGAATTATTTCCCTAATCGTCAATTGGAATGGATAGACTTATGAACACAATCCCGGAAACCGGCTCGGAAAAACACGTCATCACGGTACTGCTGGTCGACGATCAACCCATGATCGGCGAAGCGGTTCGGCGGATGCTGGCATCGGAAACCGATATCGAGTTTCACTATTGTCAGAAATCGGCGGAGGCCATCCCCACCGCCGTGGACATCGCGCCCACCATCATTCTCCAAGACCTGTTCATGCCGGAAGTCGACGGCCTCACCATGGTCAAATACTTCCGCCGCGATCCCGCCACCATCGACGTGCCGCTGATCGTCCTGTCCAGCGAAGAAAACGCCAAGGTCAAAGCCGACGCCTTCGCGCTCGGCGCCAACGACTATCTGATCAAACTTCCGGACAAGATCGAACTGATCGCCCGCATCCGTTACCATTCCAAGGCCTACATCAACCTGATGGAACGCAACGAGGCCATGGAAACCATCATCCGCAAGCAGGCGGAACTGCTGGAAGCCCATCATACGCTCGACACCATCCTGTCCCGCGTGCCGATCGGCATCGTCATTCTGGACTTCACCGGCAAAGTTCAATGGGTCAACCGCCCGGCCCTGAACATGATCCGCCAACCGAACCCCGAAGCGTTGATCGGCCGGGAATTCCGCGAGTACATCGTCGATCCGCAAGACCTGAACGACATTCACGATTGCGAGTTTTTCAACGCGGAACGCACCCTGATCGCCGCCGACCGGCAAGCCGTGCCCGTAATGGAAAGCGTACTCAAAACCTCGATGAACGGCAATCCCGTCCTCATCTGCTCGTTTCTCGACGTCTCGGAACAGAAACGCGCCCAGCAGGAAAAGCAGATGATTCAGGTCAAACTCCAGCAGGCCCAGAAGCTGGAATCGGTCGGCAAACTGGCCGCCGGACTGGCCCACGAAATCAATACCCCGCTCCAATTCATCCGGGACAATCTGAAATTCATCCAACAGGCCATGAGCGACATCGCCGACATCCTCGCCGCGGTCACCGAACTGACCATGATTCCCGCAGTCGATACGCCGGACATCCTCACCCGTCTCGCCGGACTGAAAAAGCAACTCGAAGACGCCGACAGCGAGTTCATTCAGAAAGAAACCGCCGCCGCCATCGATCAATCGATCGACGGCCTCAACCGGATCGCCGAAATCGTTCTGGCCATGAAGGAATTCGCCAACAGCTCCGGCGGTAAAATCGCCCATCACGACCTCAATAAAATGATCGAAAACGCCATCACCGTTTCCGCCAACGCCTGGCGCGCCGTCGCCACGCTGGACACCACGCTGGAACCCGGCGGCCTGGACGTGATGTGTTGCAGCGAAGAAATCAATCAGGTATTGCTGAACCTCATCATCAATGCCGTTCAAGCCATTGCCGACGTCCACGCCGGCCAGACGTCGCCGCCGCCCGGAACCATTCACATCACGTCCTCGCGCCGGCAGGGACTGGCGGTCGTCGACATCCGCGACAGCGGCATCGGAATTCCCGACGAAATCAAAAACCGTATTTACGAACCGTTCTTCACCACCCGGGAAGTCGGTCGCGGCGCCGGTCAAGGCTTGACCATCGCCTACGACCTGATCGTCAACAAACACCACGGCGAGCTGAGTTTCATTTCGACGCCCGGCCAGGGAACCACGTTCACCATCAAGTTGCCAATCCAACCGTCGGCCGCGGCCACGGCGGACCGGGAGAAACCATGACGGAAGCCGACCGTTTTTCGCCCGCTCCCGGCGAACTCCCGCCGCGCCGCATCGCCGTGCTGCTGATCGACGACCAGCCCATGGTCGGCGAAGCCGTCCGCCGCATGCTGCTGTCGGAAACGGACATCGATTTTCATTTCTGCACCATTCCGGAACAGGCCATCGCCACCGCCCGCGAAGTCCACCCTACCGTGATTCTGCAAGATCTGGTCATGCCCGGCGTCGACGGCCTGGACCTAGTTCAATATTTCCGGGACGAAGAAACCACCCGCAACATTCCGCTGCTCGTGCTCTCCAGCGAGGAAAACGCCCGCGTCAAAGCCGCCTCCTTCGAGCGCGGCGCCAATGACTATTTAATCAAACTCCCGGCCCGCGAAGAACTGATCGCCCGCATCCGTTATCATTCCAACGGCTATATTCACTGGCTGGAACGCAACGACGCCTTCGAAGCCATCGTCCGTACGCAGGAGCACCTGGCGGCCGAGCTGGCGGAAGCCGCCGATTATGTGCAATCGCTGTTGCCGCCGCCGCTGTCCGATCCCATCGCCACCAGTTGGAAATTCATCCCGTCCACTTCGCTGGGCGGCGACGGGTTCGGCTATCACTGGCTGGACGACGATCATTTCGCCATCTATCTGCTGGATGTGGCCGGGCACGGCGTGGGCGCCGCGCTGCTGTCGGTGTCGGTACTGGAGGAACTGCGGTCGCAAAATCTTCCGCATACCGATTTTTACAATCCCGCCGACGTCCTGCACCAGTTGAACCGGTCCTTTCAAATGCGGGAGCACAATCAGAAGTTTTTCACCATCTGGTACGGCATCTTCGACCGCCGGACCCGGGAGCTCACCTATGC
>Ga0183095_11262_pt1 | contig 23339 bp, 25 predicted proteins | sample BioMet4_FD_130346 | JGI IMG/M metagenome (GOLD analysis project Ga0183095, IMG submission 130346) | Microbial communities from bioreactor (seeded with sewage sludge) at LBNL, California, USA - Biofuel metagenome 4 (v2) (version 3) | ecosystem: Engineered > Bioreactor > Anaerobic > Unclassified ...
TAACATTTTTCTTGGAAATGCTGATCACCGACAGCCAAAATCTCATCAATCAGCAGAATCTCTGCATCAACATTAATGGCAATTGAGAATGCCAAACGCATATACATTCCGGAAGAATAGGTACGGATTGGTTCATCAATAGCAGCACCTAATTCTGAGAAATCAATGATTTCATCAACACGGTCATTAATCTCCTGCTCCGTCAAACCAAAAATTGCTGCATTAAAATAGATGTTCTCCCTGCCCGTGAAATCTTGGTGGAAGCCAGCACCTAATTCTAATAAGGAAGTCAATTTACCCTGTGTCTCTACCGTTCCCTGATTTGGATAGATGATTTTCGTCATCAATTTCAATAATGTGGATTTTCCAGAGCCATTTGTACCTATCAGGCCGACGGTCTCTCCTTTTTGAATATCCAAATTGATGTTCCGCAGAACAACATGATTCTCAACTTTACCTCTATGATGAGAAACCAGAAAGTCTTTTAAAGTCTTCGCATGATCATACTGGACTTTAAAACTTTTCGTCATATCTCTGATTTCAATCGCATTTTTTGGGTTCATTTCTTTACTCCGTATAAAATACCATTGAAATTATATACTATTGAAGGACGAACGGCAATTTTTGCCCGTTTCTAGCAAAGCGAACATACAACTGACTTAAAAACTAAAAAAGATGGTAAACATTTACCATCTTTAAAGGTTAAAATACACAAACAGCATCCGATCTTTGCCATTCATATCTTTTAAAATTTCGTATCGTGCTTCTGGCAGCATCTCTTCGACCAATGCGGACATGCGTTCTCTTTGGTCCCAGCCCATTTCAAAAGCCATGAACGCTTTCTCTTTGAGCACCTTACGGCAGTCTTCAAAGATCATCCGATAGAATTTCAGACCATCATTTCCGCCGAATAATGCGACATGTGGTTCGTAATCCACCACGGATTTCTCCATCTTCTCTTCCGCGGGAATATATGGCGGATTAGAGACTAACACATCCAGCTTTCTGCCGCTCTCGATTAATGGCTTCAACATATCTCCAGCGGTGAACTGGATCTCTGCACCATTGTTCTCGGCATTCTTTCTTGCGGTCACAAGTGCTTCTTCCGAAATATCTGTTGCCGTCATATGGACCTTTGGTTCTTCCTTGGCAAGCACAATTGCGATTGCTCCAGAGCCTGTTCCGACATCCGTACATTCAATCGTCTGATTTTCCGGGAAATATTCATCCATGCGGGAAAGGATATTTGCACAGAGTTCTTCCGTTTCCGGGCGCGGGATCAATACATCTTCATTCACGATCATCTTATAGCCATAGAACCAGGAGTAGCCAAGGATATGTTCCATCGGCTCCATCTTTAAGATTCTAGCCATGCCAGCATCAAATTCTTTTTCTAGATCTTCCGGCATCTCTTCTTCATAATGAAGATAGAGATCATACCGTTCCCGTTGTGACAATTCCACTAAGAAAGCCATGACCGTTTCCGCGGGAACATCATTCTTTGTACAAAGCTTTTCGTAGTTCCTTACACTCTTCGAGAAGGTAGTCATTACGCTGCTTCCTCGAGTTTCTTCTTTTCTTCTTCCACCTGCAGAGCTTCAATCACTTCATCCAGCTTGCCTTCCATGATCAGATCCAAATGGTTGGTCGTAAAGTGAATGCGGTGATCGGTCACACGGTTCTGTGGATAGTTATAAGTACGGATCTTTTCCGAACGGTCTCCTGTACCGATCTTAGCTCTCCGGATCGCACCGGCAGCTTCTTCTTTTCTCCGCTTCATTTCTTCATAGACACGGGAGCGGATAATACGCAGTGCCGTCTCACGGTTTTCAATCTGGGAACGGCCTTCCTGACAGTTCACAGTGATGCCAGTAGGGACATGGACAATACGTACCGCAGAATCGGTCTTATTAATATGCTGGCCACCGGCACCAGAGGCACGGTGTGTCTCAAAGGTCAGATCTGCCATGTTCAATTCATAGTCATCATCTTCAATTTCCGGCTGGCATAATACCGTTGCCGTGGATGTATGGATTCTGCCCTGAGTCTCCGTCTTTGGTACACGCTGTACCCGATGGACACCTGACTCCCACTTCAATGCTTTATAGACATCGTCTCCCTTGATGGAGAAAACAATCTGAGAGAAACCGCCTGCTTCGGAAGGAGAAGCTTCCATGATCTGTACTTTCCATCCTCTGCTTTCCGCATATCTTGTATACATACGGTATAAGTCACCCGCAAAGATGTTGCCTTCATCACCGCCAGCGCCGCCGCGGATTTCCATAATGACATCATGATCATCTTCAGGATCACTTGGAATCAATAACTTCTGAATGTGTGCTAAAAGTTCTTCCCGCTTTGGCATGCATTCATCCAATTCCATCTGTGCCATTTCTTTTAGTTCGACATCCTCTTCTTTTAACATCGCTTCAGCCTGGGCAATATTATCATCTAACGTTTTTAATTCGTGCCATGCATCCACAGAACCTTGTAAATGTGCCTGTTCCTTGCTCAGCTTCGTCAGCTTTCTTGGATCCGACACGATATCTTCTTTTACCAGCTCTTCGCTGATCTCGTTATAGCGGTTCTCTAATGCCACTAATTTCTCTCTCATTGCGTCCATAATCTTTACTCCTATTTCCTGCCTGACAACTTTATCATATTACAGGCCGTTATGCCTATCAAATAGAAAGGATAAGGAAGTTTTCCTTATCCTGTTAGTCCTTCTTCAGATCTTTATAATCCTGTTTCGTATTAATGCAGTGATGCAGTCTCCGTAACGCTTTGGATTCAATCTGACGGATCCGCTCTCTGGTGACATTGCATGTCTTGCCAACTTCTTCCAATGTCTTTGGCTGATTTGTACCATCTAAGCCAAAGCGCATACGGACGATATGTTCTTCCCGTGGTGGAAGTTCCTTTAACATCTTATCGACTTGTTCCTTAATGACTGTGTCATTGGCAAAGTCCATTGGATTAACGGCATTCTCATCTTGAATGCGGTCTCCTAAACTGCTGCTGTCATCATCCCCAGTAGGCTTTTCTAAGGATACTGTATCTAATGCGATCTGTTGAATGTCACGTACTTTATCTGCCGTCATTCCATTGCCAACTCGCTGGGCAATCTCTTCGGCCGTTGGATCACGGTCCAACTCCTGATTTAGCTGTCTCTGGGCACGGTTCACTCGATTGATCTGCTCAGTCATATGGACTGGAATACGGATATCTCTGGATTGATCCGCAATGGCACGTACCATCGACTGACGGATCCACCATGTTGCATATGTGGAGAAGCGGAATCCTTTCTCCGGATCAAACTTCTCGACCGCACGCATCAGACCAATGTTTCCTTCCTGGATCAGATCCTGGAAAGATAATCCATGGTTCGCATATTGTCTGGCCATCGATACAACTAAACGCAGGTTCGCGCTGATCATCTGATCTTTGGCTTCTTTATTTCCCTTTTGTACTTCCTTGGCCAGAGTTACTTCTTCCTGTGCTGTTAATAGAGGAATCGCACCAATTTCCTGTAAGTATGCTTTAACAGAATCCGATGACTTTCGTTTACTTACAGTTACTGTTTCTTCTGCAGCAGTATCTGTATCTTCACTGTCATCTGTTTCTTCCGCGTCATCTTCGTCTTCTTTATCATCTTCCGCTGGAATCAGATCTTCTTCTGCTTCTTCAATCTCATCGACATCATCCGCAATTAAATCAATGTTCTGTTCCTGGATCCAATCAAACAGACTTTCTTCATCTTCTTCACTTAAATGATTTTTTTCCGCAACTTCGAGAATACTCTTCTCACTGAGTTCTTCCCCCGCCTTGCTCTTTTTGAGAATCTCCTCACGGATTGTCTCTAATGACATGTCTTCAGTTTTTTCTGATTTCTTTTTCTTAGCAACCATCTATGAGTTTCCTCCCCTCTTTACCGCGTCTTCTATTATAACGTACATCTGAAAAAAGCGCTTCGAATTCTGTCGATTCCTGAAAGGATTTGCTGATATTATTATCTACTTTTCTTTATTAATATCTACTATTATTTTACACTTCTTTTTGGGTATAAGAAAAGCTCCGTTTCCGGAGCTTGCTTGTATTACTTTAAGCCGTACTTCTTGTTGAACTTTTCAACCTGGCCAGCTGCTGCTGCGAATCTCTGACGTCCAGTATAGAATGGGTGGCAGTTTGAGCAAGTATCTACTTTGATTTCTTTCAATGTAGAACCTGTTTCAAATTCAGCACCACAGGATGTGCAGATAACCTTAGCCTTGTAATACGCTGGATGGATATCCTTTTTCATGTTGTTCTCCCTTCTGCCTTATGCCTCTATGCGTGCATAAAGAAAGTGCAAATTGCTTAGTTATAGTAGCATACTCCTCATTTTGACGCAAGTACCTTCTTTTCAGCCATGATTTCCACTGCGGAAGGGATCAGCTTGATCGCAGATTTCCGGTAAGAACCGCCAAATTCACCATCCAGTGTCCAGTCCACCTTTTCATCACAGCGGAAGGTGATTTCCTTGGTCTGGAAGACGCGGACATACTTATCTTCGACGCTTCCCGAGGCAAACTGACCAACCACTCCCGCCAAATCCACGGCATTATTTGGAGCCGTCACCAGCATCACTTCAAACCAGCCGTCATTCAGCTTAGCCCGCTCATTGAACGAAAATTTCATGCCGCCAATCGATGGAGAATTGGAGATGCCGCCGTATATGAAGTCTCCTTCTTCCGTAATGCCGTCATGGGTATAGACAAGATGCCGGCGGTAATTCAGTGCATCGCTCAAGGAACCAACAGCACTGAAGATATAGGCATTATGACCTAAGACGTTCTTGGTCATCTGGTCGGTCGAATAGCTGACATCCGTGAATGCCCCAAAAGCCGCTACATAATTGAAATAATTGCCATTCAGCTGGCCGATATCATACGCAAAAGGTTCTCCCTCTGCGATTGTTGCACAGACATCCGGAATGTTGATGGTATTGTTAAAGTTCTGGGCAAAGTCATTGGTCGATCCGCCTGGGATATAGCCAATCGGAGTATGGATTTCCCGCTTCATCATCGTATTTACTAGATGATTCAGTGTCCCATCCCCGCCATAGCAGGCTACTACATCAAAATCCTGATATCTCTGTTCCAGGATGGCATCCGAGTCTATCCCGCTGTGCGGCCCACAGGGGTAAACTGTCACCTCACAATGACGGATGCTGAGTTCCTGAACGATCTCAAAAAGATCATTTTTCCCTTTGCCTGTACCGCTGGACGAATTCACGAACAGAAGTACCTTCTTTGTCCCATCTTTCTTCTTCATACTTGTATTGTAGCCTATCCTTTTCAAAAAGAAATTATCCCGCGGGATGGTTTCAGCTTCCCGCCACCAATCTTTCAGCCAACCTTCAAATAAGATAGAAAAAAGGAGTCCTGGGATAGAGGATTCCTTTTTTCAAAGATTAAAACTGAACCAGACATTATGCTAAGATGAAACTTTCGTCCCGATCAGCCGCTAAGGCTAACCAACGACGGTTGTCAGCGTAGTATGGCTGATGATCCATTGCGGAATCAAGAGCGTTGTCAGAATCGCTGGCATCCTGCCTATTGGCAGTAAGCAGGTTGAAGAATGTGTTTCCAAAACTTGTTGCAGACGCATTATTTGTTTCCTTGGTCTCTTCGGCAAATTCTGGAACGGTTGTGTTTGTGTCTGAAGCGGATTTGATCGTTTCAGCAGGGGTTAGAGTTGCTACTTGTGCTTCTGCTTGAGCCTGTTGTGTTTGTTCTGTTACGGTTGTATCTACAACTGACTGATCCTCAGCCGGTGCAGCTTCATAAGAAGATTCGGAATAAGACTGTGCAGGTGCTTCATATACTTGAGCTGGTGCTTCGTAGACTGGCTGTGGAGCAACTGCGCCAACACCGGAGACAGTCCAGAATGTCACTGTAACGCTGTAACCTGTGGAGTCATTGCATGTATACATGCAGTATGGATAACCCATGCTCTCTGCAAATGTACCATCATTTAAGTTAATACCATTACCTGTGTTGTAGCCCTGATAACGAGCGACACAAGTGAGGTATGTGACTGTCGAATTATCTGTAATTGTTGCAGATCCGCTGTACTTGATTGCATCGAATCCTTGACCTGCATGATCTGCGATAGCGATCATGTTATTTGGCCAACTCATATAAGCTGCTGAATTCCAAGCATCCACGATACCTTGTGAACTGCCAGAATATAATTCAGCACTGTAACCACCAATTGCTAATGTTCCAACGGAACCATCATTTGTGTCCCATAAATTTGTTGTAATTGATACTTTTCCCGTAGAAGTAATTGGAGTTGCTGCGGTAATTGGAGCTTCCATAACTTTTGCATTTGCTGCGATTGGGGAAACTGCTGTTAAAATCATTGCGGATGTGATTGCTGCTGTTCTAATAATGTCTGTCATATGTCTTCTCCCTGCCGAAATGTGCTTAGCCAGGGAGGAAGATCCTTTATCTAATCACTGCCATGAATAGATAAGTTAGATAATCCTTAATGTTGCAACTGGCTGCCATTTCAGGCCCTTTAGTTTTGCGTCGCAGGTTTTCACCTGTTTTGCCGATAGAATTGTTTGTATGTTTCTGGAGGTTTGGGATGAGCTGGAAAAGGAGATCCACCAGTCCAGCAAACAGACTGATAGATCTCCTATCAAGTTCATCTGCAACTGGCTGCCATTTCAGGCCCTTTAGCTTTGCGTCCCTGTCTTTCGGCAGGTTTGCTCATTTAGTTGTGGGTGTTTCTTGTTACACTTATAGACTAATTGATACTCAAAATGAAGTCAATCGATTTGCCGGTTTTACGTTGTTATTACTCAATTTTGTACCGGTTATGATACAAAAAATGGTCGATTACTCGACCATTTCACGCCAAACCTTCGCTCCTAAGGACTCCAGCTTCTTATCAATCTCGGAATATCCGCGGTCGATATGATACACATTACTGATTTCGGTCACACCATCTGCGATCAATCCGGCAATGATCATTGCTGCTCCGCACCGTAAATCGGTGGCCTGTACTGAGCTGCCGTACAGCGGAGTTGGTCCATTGATCAAAGCACCGGAAGTAATCAGTTCAATATTAGCTCCCATCTTATTTAATTCGATACAATGCTTGAAACGCTCACTGTAGATTGTTTCCACCACTTTGGACTGTCCCTCTGCCTGCGTCATTAATGCGGTCAATGGCTGCTGCAGATCTGTCGCAAAGCCAGGATAGGTACGCGTCGTTACATCTGCCGCTACCAGGTGGTCTGCCTTTTCAACAATGATCTTATCAATATCAATCTCCATCTTGACACCCATTTCCTGCAGCTTTGAAGTCAATGCCTCAACGTGCTGTGGAATGATGTTGTTGATGACCATATGCTTTGCACAAGCCGCTGCAACAATCAAGAAAGTGCCTGCTTCAATCCGATCTGGGATGATTTCATGGAAACAGCCGCCCAGATTGTTGACACCGTCAATGGTAATGACGTTGGTTCCAGCACCACGGATATGTGCGCCCATCTTATTTAATAAGGTGGCAACATCAATGATTTCTGGTTCCTTGGCTGCATTCTCAATGGTTGTTCTGCCTTCTGCATAGACCGCAGCCATCATAATATTAATGGTCGCGCCTACCGATGCGATATCCAGGAAGATCTTCGCTCCGGTCAGTTTTTCAGCATCAATGCTGTAGCATGCCTTTTCAAACTTGACCTTTGCACCTAATGCTTCAAATCCCTTAATATGAAGGTCAATCGGACGAGGGCCCAGGTAACAGCCGCCTGGCATTTTCATCGTAACATGACCATACTTTCCTAACAGTGCTCCCATAAAGTAATAGGAAGCTCTCAGCTTTGTCACGGCATCACTGGTCAAATCCACGTTCTTCATGTGGGTCGGATCAATGATCAGATGATCTGGGCCAATCTCTGTGACATCTACATTCAACATCCGCAGGATCTCAGAAAGATTCGCAACATCTGCAATCTGTGGAATTCCTACAATTGTGACCGGACCATTGGCTAAAACAGCTGCCGGGATTAAAGCTACCGTAGCATTCTTTGCACCGCTGATGGTGATTTCGCCTTCCAGCTCATGTCCGCCTTCAATTTTCATTACTTCCTGCATAAACGTTTCTCTTTCTATCAGTCGTTCCCTGAGTGATGCTTTTTATCGCGCACTGATTATTCTATGCAATTGCGTACGCAGATGCAAACCATTTAATGATTTCCTTCAATAATTCCCTTTGCCAAATTATAACGTTCCTGGATCGATCTTTCGTTCTTTTCTAAATCAATCGAATAGAAATAAGCGTATAAGATATCCAAGATCAAGCTCATCGCATAGCGTGAGCTGATACTGACCGACTTTGGTTCTCCTTCATAAATACTGACCGAGACTTTTTCCTGGGCATATGTACTTAACATGCCCTTGAACGGACCCGTGATGACAAACAGCGGGACCTTCCGTGAAGATAAGATCTTCGCAGCCTGAATGGCAGAAGACTCTCTGGTATGATAGGTCACAAACAGAGCGACCGATTCCGGTGTCTGGGCCGCCGCCATCTGTACACTGCCATTCGACAATGGACATAAGTTGATATTCACTCCATTGGCACGCATTCCATTTACAAATGCCTGCACAATATAAATATTCTCATCAAATGTATAGACATAGATCCGGTTCTTATCATGCATGACTTTCGCAATCCGATATAACTGTTCTAAGTCCAAGTCCTGATATGTCTGTACTAAAGCACCATAACTTAATGCATACGCCTTATCTGCCAGGATCTTCTTATCATCCCCTGCTTTATAAGGAAAGGAAGGATCAATCCGGCGGTCATCCATTAAATAAGTACTCAGTTCTTTTGCAAGTTCTACACAAAGTTCTTTATGGCCCTTAAAGCCTAACTTTTTACAGAAGCGGATGACGGTGCTTTTTGACACGAAAATTTTCTCAGACAGCTCGTCTAAAGACAAATTGATTGCTTCTTTGGAATTTTCTTCTAAAAAAGTTGCAATTTCCCGCTCCGTCGGAGTAAACGCACTTCTTTCATGGATCTGATCAATAATTCTCATACAATTATTTTAAATGACTCAAAGGCAAAAGAAAAGGAGATGTTTTTACACATCTCCTTTGTGCTTACTTTAATTGTTTGAATTAAGCAGCTGCTTCTTCTGTTGGAACCTGTCTGTTCGAAGCAATAACGAATGGTGCATAGATCAGAATTGATGTAGCGAAGCATAACAGCTGAGCTACAGCACCCTGCCACTTACCACCTGATGCTAAGAAGCCGAGGATACCAACTGGAGTTGTCCAAGGAGCATCTACAACCATGATTGGAGCAAATCCAATGACAGTTAACAGATAACCAAGAGCAACAGAAACGATTGGAGCCAGGAAGAATGGGATGCCCAGTAATGGGTTCATGACCATAGGAATACCGAAGATAATAGGCTCATTGATATTGAAGATTCCGCAAGGGATAGCTAACTTAGCGATAGCCTTGAAGTCATCTCTCTTAGAGAATAACAGAATAGCAATGATCAGACCACCAGTGATACCAGAACCTGTCAATGAGAAGAATGTGCTCATGAATGGGTTATTGATAATGCTGTATGTGTACTGAACGCCGTTTACTGTGGAAGATGCGCCAACTGCTGGTGCAATCTGAGCGCCATATAAAGCGTTGTTTGCTGCAGCAGCCTTCAGTAAGAATGGTGAATAAACAGCACTCATTACGTTTGGTCCATGAATACCGAACCACCATAAGAGCATCATGATGAGGACGATTACTAAGAAGCCTGGCAGACCAGTCATAATTGCTTCTAATGGCTTGAAGACAGCTGTAATAACACCGAAGACGCCTGTTCCGCTTAAGTTAACAAGGAAGCCAACGATAGAAACAATTAAGATTGTAACAATTGCTGGGAATAATACGGAGAACGATGCAGCTACGTTTGGTGGAACGCTGTCTGGTAATGTAACCTTGAGCTTGCCGCTCTGGATCAGCTTTACATAAAGCAATGTAACCAGAATGCCAACAATCAAACCAACGAATAATCCGTTAGCAGATGTATAGGAGCTTGCAACAGCACCACCGATAGATACAGGGACTGTAGCATCAGCGGCAACCTTAGCTGCTGCTGTTAATGTTCCATTAGAAGCTGTAGCTAATGCTGCAGGTGTCATTGTACCTGTAGCTGTCGTATTTACAAGTGTGATGAAAGAAGCGATTGCAACTGCTGGAATAGTTCTGTCGCCATGCTGGCCAAGGTTCTCTGCATAATGGATAGCAACGAGAACACAGACAGTAACTGCCATGAAGTTCATACAGCCATAGTTTGCTGTAGTGAAGATAGGTGTCAGTGCAACGAGCCAAGCCATACCTGGCACATTCGCTAATGAAATATATCCAGGAGCATTTGTGCAGATGATGAACTGGAACAGTGTGCAGAATGAACCCATGATGACAACCGGCATGTTGTCGATGAATCCGTCTTTAATCGCCGACAGGACTCTGTTTGATTGCATCTTACCAGCGAGGGTAAGAAGGCCGTTCATAAACTTATCGTTCATTTGGAATTTTATTCCCCTTTCGATACTTCAAATTTAAGGTTTACAGAAAGCGTTTGCAATAATTGTGTGACAAATTGCTACATAATTTCCGGAGTTATTGCGTAGAATTTGCAATTATGATACTTTTTATCATTTTATTGTCACTTTCTTAAAATGAAAGTGCTTAAATATTAGTATTTTACAATATAGTGAAACATTTATTTCAAATATTTGTGTAAATTATGTGAAGGAAAGCCATAAATACCACAAATATTCACTGTTAGATGGTAGTTTACCGGTTTAGTACCCAGTACAGCCATGTTTGTTGGTTTTATTTAGATCGTAAAACTTAATGCATCAAAAAAAGACCTGTTGCCAGATCTTGCTTACCGCAGAATTCCTTGTATTTCCTTTTCTTTGACGTAGTGTGCTATCTTACCGCTTGTCTCTTCGACAACATCATAGACTGGCTGGGTCTTTTCACCCATCATGCCCCAGGGATAAATATTCTTGATGCTGCCAATCTTTACTGTATCCTGCTGCAGAAACTTGATTCGTTGATTTTTTTGATAAACTGGACTGCCCAGCATTGGTGCACTGCCAACAACCGTTTCACCTGCTTTTAAGATTTTATTAAAAAGAATCGTTACATGTTCTGTAATGTCCTGATCCACATGGTAATGACCGCAGTACCAATGCGAATATTCCACTGTGGTATTTACGGCTTTCAAATATTCTGTCAATGGATCCGGCGAAAACTTTCCAGCTGTTTGGATCTCCTGCAGATCTGAGGGTAGACAGTGTGTCAAAATATAATCTACACGGTTAGAGCATGCATGCAGCTTTTCCCAGCCATGGATCATTTCTTCCTGACTGGGGATTTCTTCAGGCCACCAGTATTTCCCAATGACGCTCTTCGTATTGCCGACCGCCGGCCCGCGGTCATGTGAAGCGGCTCCGCCCATCACAAAGAACGTATGCCTTTCGATGGTATAGATTTCTCCTCGCATCAGATGATACAGATGCGGACGAATCGCATGGACTTGTCCACCGCACCATTCCTGCTGCGGATACATAAATAATCTTGGAAAACATTCATGATTGCCATCCACAAATGCAGTGGTCCATGGCATTTCCTGAAACCAATCAAGCCAAGTCTTTTCTTTTCGTGCTTCTTTTTTTGTATCCCAGACAAAACCAAAGTCACCGCAGATGATCAAAGTATCTTCCGTGGTCAAATGATCTGTAATCTGATGACTGACCAATTTTTTGATATCCGCTCCACCATGGGTATCTCCCGTTAAATAGATCACAGTATCACACGTTCTCTTCCTGCTGTGCCAGCCACTTCCGATGTGACATTAAACGTGAGACGGAAGCCGTTCGTTGTTCCTCAGGGAAATAGACTCTCCCAGTTCTTCCATTGCTCAGCTTCAAAATATCTTCCGCATCTTCTAAAAAGTCGTAGATTGTTGGTTTCAAAATTGCTTTGTAAGGAATGACATACAGTGGAATATTCCAAGTACAATGCGCATCTTTGATCTTCCATTCAATATGCGGCATGATCATTGCTAGATCGACTTCATCCTGTCGGTTGATTAATTGAAAGAATGGAATCCGTTCCACAGAAAGTCTATCTTCTAAATGTTCCTGAATCATTTCTTTTTTCAAATAGTTGGCTAGGAAGCCAGAAGAAAATCCTTCACCACAGCTGATTGCTATTCGAATCATATTTATCCTCCTCGTCTCTATTCTACGTTCTTCTGAAAATGAAAAAAAGAGATTCCGAAGAATCCCTTTTATATTGCTTACGCCTTGTCAGCAGAACCAAAAGCCTTACAAAGCTCTACTACAGTCGCGGTAATTGCATCTGCACCTGGTTTCAAAAGTTTACGAGGGTCATATCCCTTGCCTTCCTTATCCTTGCCAGCTTCAATGTATTCACGTGTAGCCTTAGCAAATACTAACTGCAGTTCTGTATTGATGTTTACTTTCGAAACACCCATTGTTACTGCCTTGTGTACCTGTTCAAATGGGATACCCGAGCCACCATGAAGAACTAATGGTTTACCATTCACTGCTGTATTGATCTCTTCCAGACGGTCGAAATTCAAGCCAGCCCAGTTTGCAGGATATACACCATGAATATTGCCAATGCCAGCGGCTAAGAAATCAACACCCAGATCAGCAACAGCCTTGCATTCCTTTGGATCTGCTAATTCACCATTGGATGTAACACCATCTTCTGTACCACCGATGCCACCAACTTCACACTCAACAGAAAGTCCCTTGCTGTGAGCTAATGCAATGATTTCCTTGGACTTAGCAACGTTTTCGTCAAAGTCAAAGTGAGAACCATCGAACATAATGGAAGTGAAGCCTGCTTCAATACAAGCCTTTGCACCTTCATATGTGCCATGATCTAAATGTAATGCGACTGGAACTGTGATGCCCATGTGCTCATACAAATCGCTGACCATATCAGCAACTGTCTTGAATCCGCCCATGTACTTACCAGCGCCTTCAGAAACCTGCAGAATTGCAGGAGAGTTTGCCTGCTGGATGCCAGCGAGAACAGACTTTGTCCACTCAAGATCGTTGATGTTAAATGCAGGAATAGCGTAATGGCCCTCGTGAGCCTTTTCTACCATTTCCTTTGCAGAAACTAATGCCATATATTGTATTTCCTCCTTAGTTGCATCTCTATTCTATGTCAAATTATTATGCTTGAAAAGCAATTCAATTAAAAAATGAAAAAACACCAGAAACATTTTAGCTTCTGGTGTACGTTTTAGTTATCATAGGAATCGTCCCCCGTCGGAATATCCAGACCAGAACGATCCAACTGCTCCGCATCCTCTTCATCCTCATCAATCTCAATGTCTTCTGTACTGACATGAACTTCTTCGAATTTACGGCGATTCCGCAGATCCCATTTATTATTTTCTAATGATGCGAAACGGTTGTCCAGCATAAGTTCTGAATAGAACTGCGCTTTCTTTCTCTTCAAACGATCCTCTGGAATTTTCATGGACTTTGCGACCTCCGTCCACAACTTAACAAACTCTACTTCCCTCTTGCGTTTTGACAAACAGTCATAAGCGATATCTGTCATCGTCTGTGTGTACGTCATATTATTCACTCCTTTTTTTACTGCAATGATTGAAAATGAAACTCTATCTGTGCTGTGATAATATGTCACAGCTGACCGAAAGTCAATACAGATTTATGCTAATTTTTCGAATTTCCATACCAATTCCATTTCGGACACCTGTTCTTGGCCCAAAAAAATAGCATAATAGATTCTCCATCCATCATCGTTCATTTCCTTTGAATGCAGTCTTGTTGTAAAGTGCATCTCGCCATAAACCGACTTCACAACGCATTCCCCGATTTTACCGTTTCGTAATACAGTACGGCTTGAAACATCTGCAGTTCTCTCTAAAATAATCTCTTCCGCGCTAAACGTAACCGCATGTTTCGCCTTGGTATGATCTTCCTGATAGAGAAGATGGTGCCCATTTAGCAGCCCAATACCATCTGTAATTACCTTTGTTTCCTGATTCGTCAGATCATTCTGAACAAAGAAGACATGTACTTTCATCGAACTATCCCCTTTGCAGTGTGATTATACTGAAGTATTTATGTTCGTCAATCTGATTCTCACATTTTGTGGTAAAAAAATACCCTTTCTTTATGAAAACTATGAAAAAAGAAGCTCTTTATGAACGTTTAGGAACACCGAAGTTAAGGAATATGCAGTAATAATTTTTAGATGCAATTGATTTTACCTGTTCAAATGAACATGGGCGTAATAGCAGGCACTCACTTTCTGATAGAGCCTCAAAAAAAGAAGTGAAATTTCTTCACTTCTTCGCTAAATCTGGGAAAAAAACTTTATTATCATCGTTCTTTGGCCCATGAATCAAACTGTACACAATGTTGGAGGCATTGCTTAATTCCTGTGTGGTGCCATTCTTCATACGTACCCAGATACTGCCGCTGAATTCACCGCTGTATGGTTTATACGGATTCTGTGATACTTCATCTCTGCCCCAATAATAATCGAGATTGTACCCCGCTTTTTTTAAGGAATTCCGCATTTTACGGTTAAAAGACGATGTGCTGTCCGCATACTCAAAAAGATCCCGATCACGAATGCGACGCGCAAGATCTCTTAAAATTGGATCCTTATGATTCACCAATTGAGCAAATCCATACGAGCAGGAATACTCATCCAGTTGGAAATAAATGTCTAACGGAATTTCATTTCCCTGGATGATTGGTATAAACAATGGGATCACAGATGGATCAAGCTTCTTTGTTCCTAAGTTTTTCAAACGCTGAAAAGCCTTATGCAGAATACATTCATAGGATCGTGCGACCGGATGATAGTATACCTGCCAATACATATGATAGCGGGCCATGATGTAATTCTCGACTGCATACACACCACTCTCTTTCACCACAAGCTTACCGTCTTCCACACGCATCGTACGAAGAATTCGTTCCATATCAAATTCACCATACTTCGTACCCGTGAAGTAAGCATCGCGAATCAAATAATCAAAACGATCTGCATCCAGCTGTGAACTAATCAGCTGTGATAAAATTGGGTTCTTGCTTTCGTGGCGAATGATATCAGCAACATCCTTTGCAAGTCCTATACATGCATGTTCTAAGATTTTTGTAATCTCGGTATCTTCTTCAATGATACGGCAGGTATAGACTTCATGCGATGTATTCGTAACACCTTCAAAGGCGTGCGAATATGGACCATGCCCAATATCATGCAGCAATCCTGCAAGCATGACTGTTACTTTTTCTTTTTCATCCAGTTCCTTTTCTAAATCTGGGACTTCAGTGACCATCCGCCGCACAATTTCATATACGCCAAGGGAATGATCAAAGCGCGTATGCTCGGCACAATGATATACCACAAAGGCACCGCCTAACTGCCTTACACGGCGCAGTCTTTGAAACCATGAACTGTTCAAGACATCCCATATAACTTTATATTCCACATGAATATAACCATGCACGGGATCACGCAGTACTTTCACTTCATCTAGACATTCAAACATGATTCTTTCTCCTCAAGCAGCACTACTGCCTGTGCTAATACACCTTCCTGACGGCCAACAAATCCCATGCCTTCACCGCGTGTTGCCTTTACACTGATTTTCAAAACATCGCAATGCAGGGCTTTAGCAAAATTTGCACGCATGGCTTCAATATACGGCGCCATCTTGGGTTTTTCTATCAATACTAAGCTGTCTACATTGCCAATTCGATATCCCGCTTCATCCATCATCTGCCAGCAGGCTTCTAAAATAATCTGTGAATTTACACCTTCCCACTTCGGATCCGTATCAGGAAAATGATGACCAAGATCACCTAAGGCAAGTGCGCCTAAGATTGCTTCAGCAACAGCATGTGTCAATGCATCCCCGTCGCTATGGCCAAGCAGTCCTTTTTCACTTGGAATCTCTACACCGCCAAGAATCAGTTTCCGGCCATTTACAAGCTGATGGATATCTGTTGATTGCCCAATTCGCATATTCATTCCCTCACACTTCTTTTTATATTATAACGAAATGAATACCTTTAATGCTAAAATGTAGGCATGAAAATCGAAATTCCTGATTATGTCAAAGTCTTGATGGATCAATTAAATCAAAATGGATATGAATGTTATATCGTAGGCGGTGCTGTGCGCTCTTTGCTTTTGCATCTGCCCGTCCATGATTATGACTTGACCACGAATGCCTTGCCTGAACAGATGAAAGAAACATTTGCTTCGTATAAGATTATTGAAACAGGTCTAAAACATGGCACACTCACCGTATTGTCTAAGCATCATCCCGTTGAGATTACAACGTATCGGAAAGATTCTGCGTATCAAGATCATCGTCACCCGGATGCCGTTCAATTTACATCTGCAATCGAGAACGACTGCGCACGCCGCGACTTTACAATCAATGCCTTTTGCTACAACGAGCAAGACGGACTGCGTGATTTTTTTCATGGCGAAGAGGATTTGAAAAAGCATATCCTGCGATGCATTGGCAATCCGGAGCAGAGATTTGATGAGGATGCCTTGCGAATACTACGTGCCATTCGTTTCGCCGCCCAACTTCATTTTCAGATTGAAGAAAATACCAGACAGGCAATTTTCCTCAAAAAAGAATTGTTGTCGTACATTTCTTTGGAACGAGTTCATGAAGAATGGACTGGCTTTCTGCAGGCAGAAAAATGCAGTGCATATCTCAAAGATTATCTGGAAGTATTTGCATTGTTTTTCCCAGAATTACATCGTATTTCTAATTTTGATGCCGTTTTAAAGCAAGTCGATGCAGCAGAACCTACGGCCAATATTCGAATGGCAATTCTTTTGCAGGATAATTCTGACCCATCCATTATCCTAAAACGTTTAAAGTATCGAAATGAAGATATCAAACAAATCAAGGCTATGATTCAACAGAAGGATGCATTGCTGAACAACCGTATTGCTGTACGAAAATTCATAAGTATCTATCCCGCAGACTTTGCGGCTTATACTGCCTATCGTTCTGCATTAGATCCAAACTATCCTGCAGAAAAAGTCCAGTCATTGTATCAGATAATTCAGCAGGATGACGATTGTATCTCCCTGCATCAATTAAATCTTTGCGGAGGCGACATTGTCACACTTGGGTATCAAGGCAAACAGATCTCCGATGCACTGCAAAAATTATTGCAGGCTGTCATGGAAGAAAAGGTTTTAAACAAAAAAGAAGATTTAATTGCTTACATAAAAAGAGAGAAACATTAATTTCTCTCTTTTACTTTCTGATAGGCAACTCGTGGTGTTCCGTCTTCAACATAAATAGTGCCGCATTTCGTAAATCCATTGTTTTCAAGCATTTTACGCATTGAACGATTCTTTTCATGCGTATCTGCACGCAGGTTATTTCCCATCTGTTCCGCTGTTGCAACAAACATGCTTGCAATTCTTTTGCCTTTGTCTTCCCTGCGGATGCAAATCCGATGCATGACCACATAAGGAAGGTCATTCAGCCATTTTCCTTCAATGAAATTATAATTTCGATCTTTCATTGCGCAGATAAAACAATACCCGCATACAATGTTCTCATCGACTGCAACGTAGGCACCTTGGTTATGAATATCTTTACGCACATCACTTGCATCCGGATATCCTCTGGTCTGCCATTGTGGAATTCCATTCTGAACAAAGTAATCCTTCGCTTGCTGAATTATCTCGGTGATAAACAAAATATCTTTTTCTTCAGCTCTTCTTATCTTTATCATAGATTACAGAAAAGCAGATTTCTCTGCTTTTTTACAGTTTCTTGAATTGTTCGACATCCAATACAAATATGGTTGCACCGCCAATCTGCACTTCAATTGGGAAGGATGCATATCTGCCAATATCATAGCTCGCGGTAGAAGGTACAATCTCTGTTCTTCTCTTAGCTTCTGAGCCGATAACGTCAATGCATTTATCAACCAAATCATCTTCGGTACCAACAATTAATGTTGTGTTGCCGGCGCGCAGGAATCCACCTGTTGTAGCTAAGCGCGTCATGTAGAAATTATTCTTTGTTAAGGCTGCAGATACAGCAGACGCATCATCATTTGATACAATGGCAAGGACTAGTTTCATACTACCAACCTCCTTAATCTATCTTTATTCTATCACAGTACATTAATAATATATGATTTCAGCAATTTTTTCTTCAAATTTTCACGATAAAAAAAGAGAAGATTTCCTTCTCTTATACATTGAACCGGAAGAAGACGACATCCCCATCCTGCATCAAGTATTCTTTTCCTTCAACTCTTAGTTTTCCAGCATCCTTCAACGCTTTTTCACTGCCATGCTGCATCAGATCCTCATAGCCATAGATTTCTGCACGGATAAACCCTTTTTCGAAATCCGTATGAATAATACCGGCACACTGTGGTGCCTTCATGCCATCGTGGAACGTCCACGCTCTGCACTCTGGCTCACCCACCGTAAAGAAGGTACGCAGACCAAGTAAATGATACGCCGCACGAATAATCTGATCCAATCCGGACTGTTCAATTCCCAGATCATCCAAGAAAGCTTTCTTTTCGTCTTTCTCAAGACCAGAGAGTTCTTCTTCCATCTTTGCACAAATGGCAATGCATTCGGAATCCTCCTCGTTTACATATTTTCTTACTTCATTATAATAATGATTCGAAGTTGGATCCGAAATCTCATCATCGCTCATATTGGCAACATAAATAACTGGCTTGGCTGTTAACAAGCCATAATTCTTCATGAATTCTTTATCATCCTCACTCAGTTCCAGATTACGAACAGCTTTTCCTTCCTGCAGTGCCTGTTCAAACTTGGATAAGGTAGCCATTTCTTTGACTGCATCTTTATCCTTTGTCTGTGCTTTTTTCACAATTTTTGAAAGGCGATTCTGTACCGAATCCAAATCAGCCAAAGCAAGTTCCAAGTTAATCTCTTCAATATCACGAACAGGGTCTACGGAGCCTTCAACATGTTCAATATTGGAATCATCAAAACAGCGGACCACATGAATGATCGCATCCGTCTGACGAATGTTTCCTAGAAACTGATTTCCGAGGCCTTCTCCCTTGGATGCACCCTTAACGAGTCCCGCAATATCGGTGAATTCGAAGGTTGTGTAGATAGTCTTCTTCGGATGAAAGATCTTTACAAAATCTTCCATTCTCTGATCCGGCACTTCCACCACACCCACATTTGGATTGATGGTCGCAAACGGATAATTTTCAGCCAACACCTGGCTGTTTGTAATGGCATTAAACAACGTGGATTTTCCCACATTTGGCAATCCTACGATACCTGCGGTCAGTGACATCTTTACTACCTCTTTCTATTCTTCTTCCTGCGGAGCTTTTTCTACAAGCTTTTTCATTTTACGCTCAAATTCGTGTCTTGGGAACATAATAACCGCTCCGCAACCTTGACATTTGATCTTAATATCCGCACCAACACGAATAATCTTCCAATATTTGGACAAGTGACATGGATGTTCTTTCTTCATTTCGACAATATCATTCAAGCCATATTCTGTCTCATTCATATTTTTCCCTCATCTGATATACCTTTAATGTATTCTTCAATAGCATCGTGATGGTCATGGGTCCCACACCCTTTGGCACTGGTGTAATCGCAGCAGCTTTCCCCACCATAGCGTCAAAGTTGCAATCCCCGACTAAATGTCCATCTTCTGTACGATTGACTCCGACATCAACGACATACGCTCCCTCTTTAATATAAGAATCATCCAGCATTTTTGCCTTGCCTATCGCCGCAATTAGAATATCCGCACTCCTCGTCAATTCTTTGAGATCCTTGGTGTGCGAATGACAGATGGTGACCGTTGCATTAGCATTCTGCAAGAGCCGTGCTACCGGTGTACCGACCAATTTTGAGCGACCGATGACCACCGCATGTTTCCCATCGGGATTGACACCCATCTTATGCAGTATCTCCATGATACCCAACGGTGTACACGGTACAAACGATGGTTGATTCATAAAGAACTTGCCCACATTCATCGGATGCAGGCCATCCACATCTTTCTGTGGATTCATACAAGAAATAGCCTGTTCCTCTTTTAATCCTTTTGGTAATGGAAGCTGTACTAAGATGCCATCCACTGCTGGATCCTCCGAACACTTCCGTATACATCGCTCCAATTCTTCCTGTGAAACATCGGCAGGAAGATGATGCATCTGCGAAAAAATACCAATCTCTTTGCATGCCTTTTCTTTTCCTTTGACATACGATAACGATGCCGGAGCATCACCCGCTAAAATGACGGAAAGACATGGGACTCTCTTTCCTTCCGCCTTCCAGGCATCCACCTGCACTTTCATCTCCTGTTTTAATTCTTTTGATAATTCACTTCCATATATGATATTCATAATCCTTTTCCTCAATGTCTTACATCGATGTCAGAATCTAGAAGAATTGTTACCGGACCATCATTTAACAATTCCACTTTCATATCTGCCCCAAAGATTCCTTCTTCAACAACAAATCCACGTTCCCGCATATCCTTATTATATAAGAGATACATTTCTTTCGCATGCACAGGTTTACCTGCGGTGTCAAAAGACGGTCGGTTTCCCTTATGGCAATCCGCGTATAAGGTGAATTGACTGATGGATAAAATTGAACCATTTATCTGTTTTAGATTTAAATTCATCTTGCCGTTTTCATCTTCAAAGATCCGCAGATTGGCAGTCTTGTCTGCCATCTTTGCTACAATCTGAGGCGTATCTGTATCTTGAATTCCAACCAAGATCATATACCCCTGATCAATCTTTCCATGAACACTGCCATCGATGATAACAGATGCATATTTTACGCGTTGAATCACTGTTTTCATTGCCTATCAGTATACCATTGAAACGCCCTTTCGGCCACGGTGCATCAACAGATCAAAAAGTGAATTTAATATGAAAAAACAGGATTGTAAGCGCTTTAATATGGGAATGTCGTGTGAAATTAGGCAAAATACTTGCCAAATGTAGGGACTTTCCGCTAAGGTTGTGGCCATGCAGAAAAAACTAAGAAAAAGAAGAACACTGCGTACGTTATCTGCGTTCGCTATAGCTGCAATCATGACCGGTTCCATACTGCCAATTACCGCGGCGTGGTCCACTTCCGATCCTGCGGAAAAGATCCATGTATACACATTGTCTTCTTCCGACACTAATCCTCTGGATTCATTGAAAGCACAGTTGATTACCGAAAAGGCTGCGGAAGGTATCAGCATTGATGCATCGACATCCACCTTGTCTGCAATTGGTTTTGATCATAGTAAGACAGGAATTCAAAATGTAACATTGAATCTCAGTACAAGAAAGGATACTTTATCCGCAGGCTATACAGAAGCTGCTGCGGTTACCGTAACCAAAGACAAGACGCCTGTTGTCAAACTTACGGCAGATTCCATCGACCTATACAACGATGCAACATTCAACCCTTCCGCCTACATCAGCTGCACCTATGACGAAACTGGCACACTGCCTGTAATCCGTGAAAGTGATAATGTTGATACAAGCACGGAAGGTACATACGCAGCAACATATACCGTCATTGATCTGGAAGGGAAAACTTCCAAGTCAACACTGACCGTCAATGTTGTTGGGCTTTCTCCAGAAGCCCTTGCCGCACAAGCAGAAGCACAGGCACAGGCACAGGCCGCGGCTGCCAAGGTGGCCGCCATGCCAACCACTGCCGCCGCAAATGTCCGCTACAGCACCTCTGGTGTAAATCCATATTCTGGCGGCTGGTCTAACTGCACCTATGGTGCCTGGGAAGCGGTCTATGAGAGCCTGGGTATTTCCCTGCCAAGTTTTGGCAATGCCTCTCAATGGGTTGCTAGTGCACAAACGGCAGGCTATGCAACCGGATTTGCCCCGCGGGCAGGCTCGGTAGCAGTCTATGTTGGACATGTTGCCTATGCAGCCTCCGTTTCCGCAGATGGTTCTTCCTGCTACATTATCGAAGGCGGCTATAACGGTCACTACAACGAACGCTGGATTTCTGCTTCAGGAACCAGTTCGCAGCCAATTATTGGATATATTTACTTCTAGAGATCGTTTTAATGAAAAAAGTGTCATTCCGCTATAATCTGGCGTTTTTGACACTTTTTTTGTTTCAAAATAAAAAATTTTTGCATTTTTTAATGTGAAAGGTGTGTGAAATGGTTTAAAAAGGTTGACTGGGTGGAACGGTATTAGCTAAAATGGGTACATGCAGAAAATTTCAAACAATAATAAATATATTCTGAAATACATCTTGCCAAGTTTAAGTGCCATCGCTATTACAGGAATGTTAATTCCGACACAGAAAGTAGCTGCTGCCGATGATGACGGTAAGAAAATGGTTGTATATACATTGAATTCCGGCGATCCTTACGCATCTGATACTCTCAAAACAAAAGTTATTGAAACGCTTGCCAGCCAAGACTCAAGCATTAATGTGGACAATGTCGATATTGCCAACAGTCAGATCGCAGTCTCTGGATTGAACACGGACAGAGCCGGAATTCAAGCAGTAACCATCAAGGTGGGTCTTGCACTGGTGGATGATACTTCAAAAACGTTAGGATATTCTGTTACAGAAACAGCTGCAATCAATGTCGTTAAGACATCAGTTCCGGTCTTAAAATTAAAGAAAACATCTATTGTTGTAAACAATGGTGATGCTTGGAATCCATCTTCCTACATCTCTACCATCTCCGATGAATCTGGTGCTTTGCCAGTCTTAAAGGAAGTTGATAATGTAGATATGTCTACCGATGGTGATTATTTTGCTTCCTATACTGTCGTGAACAGCGATGGCTATAGTGCTTCCGCTGTCTTGAACGTCAAAGTCAAGACGCCGCAGGAAGTCATCGATGCGAGAGAAGCAGAAGTTGCAAAAACAGCTGCCGAGAAAAAGGCAGAAGAAGAAAAGAAAGCACAGGAAGCCGCATTACTTGCTACGTATTCCAGTGGCAACGGCTCAAAAGTCTATGGAATCTCGGGTTCAAACCCTTACTATGGCGGTTGGTCAAATTGTACTGCTGGTGCTTGGGAAGCTGTCTATGAGAATTTAGGCATCTCTATGCCAAACTTTGGCAATGCAGGAGAATGGCTGTATTCCGCTAATGCTGATGGATATGCAACAGGCGGTGCCGCAAGGCCTAGCACTGTTGTTTTCTATTATCACCATCT
>Ga0183095_11263_pt1 | contig 23302 bp, 22 predicted proteins | sample BioMet4_FD_130346 | JGI IMG/M metagenome (GOLD analysis project Ga0183095, IMG submission 130346) | Microbial communities from bioreactor (seeded with sewage sludge) at LBNL, California, USA - Biofuel metagenome 4 (v2) (version 3) | ecosystem: Engineered > Bioreactor > Anaerobic > Unclassified ...
CATGCACCGTCCGTACCAGCTGATCAGCGGCGGGGAGGAGATCGGGGAAGGCTTCAGCATCTCCGTGAATCCGCTGCTGGAAGGCTTCAGCTATCCGCAGAAGAACCTGCAGGTGCTGACGGCCGCCGAGCTGTTTGAGATCCGCCACAAGGCCGGCCGCTATGAGACGAAGTTCCGCAATGCGGAAGTCATCCACAGCTACCAGGATCTGGAACCGCAGGATTACGTCGTCCACGCCCAGCACGGCATCGGCCAGTACATGGGCATCGAGACCAAGGAGATCCAGGGCATCAAGCATGATTTCCTGCGGATCATCTACCGCGGCAACGCCGAGCTGCTGGTGCCGCTGGACCAGTTCCGGCTGGTGCGCAAGTTCGTCTCCCGCGAAGGCGTCGTGCCCAAGCTGTCGAAGCTGGGCAGTGATGAATGGCAGAAGACCAAGGAGCGCCTGGAGACGGATGTGCGCGATCTCGCCGAGCGCCTGGTCAAGCTGTATTCCGCCCGCGGCGAAAGCATCGGCTACGCCTTTCATGAAGACAGTGAAGAGGAGAAGGAATTTGACGCCTCCTTTGAATACGATCTGACGCCGGATCAGAAGATCGCCGTGGAGGCGGTCAAGAAGGATATGATGAGCCCCAAGCCGATGGACCGCCTGATCTGCGGCGATGTCGGCTTCGGCAAAACGGAAGTCGCGGTCCGCGCCTCCTTCAAGGCGGTGGCGGACGGCAAGCAGGTGGCGGTGCTGTGTCCGACGACGATTCTGGCGGAGCAGCATTTCCGCACCTTCCGGGCCCGCTACCGGGACTGCCCGGTCACCATCAAGGTGCTGGACCGCTTCGTGCAGCCGGCCGTGCAGAGACAGATCCTCCAGGATCTGACCAGCGGCCGCATCGACATCCTGATCGGCACCCACCGCATCCTCTCCAAGGACGTGCAGTTCCATGACCTCGGCCTGCTGGTCGTCGATGAGGAACAGCGCTTCGGCGTGGAGCACAAGGAGAAGATCAAGGAACTGAAGAACGGCATCGACGTGCTGTCGCTTTCGGCGACGCCGATTCCGCGCACCCTGCAGATGTCGCTGGTCGGCATCCGCCAGCTGTCGCAGCTGGACACGCCGCCGCTGAACCGCTACAGCGTCCAGACCTATGTCGTCGAGAAGAATGACGGCCTGATCAAGGACGCCATCGAGAAGGAGCTGGCCCGGGACGGCCAGGTCTTCTACCTGTACAACAACATCGACCAGATCTACAACACGGCCCGCAAGCTGCAGGTGCTGCTGCCGGAAGCGCGCATCGGCATCGCCCACGGCCAGATGGACCGCGATGAGATTGAGAACGTCATGATGCAGTTCAACAACCATGAGATGGATGTGCTGGTCTGCACGACGATCATCGAGAACGGCATCGACATCCCCAATGCGAATACGATCCTGATCGACAACGCCCAGGACTTCGGCCTGGCCCAGATCTACCAGATCAAGGGCCGGGTGGGCAGAAGCGACCGCGTCGCCTATGCGTATCTGATGGTGCCGGCCCGCCGCCAGCTTTCGGAGGTTGCCGCCAAGCGTCTGCAGGCGGTCAAGGAATTCGCCCGGCTGGGCAGCGGCTACAAGGTCGCGATGCGGGATCTGACGATCCGCGGCGCCGGCGATCTGCTGGGACCGGAGCAGTCCGGCTTCATTGACACGGTCGGCATCGACATGTACATCGAGATGCTGAACGAGGCGATTGAGGAGAAGCGCGGCATCGTGAAGAAGGCCGAAGAGCCGGCCCTGCCGCATGCACCGGTGCAGGCCGACAGTTACATCCCGAAGGAGTTCGCGCCGGATGACTTTGACAAGATCGGCATGTACAAGCGGATTGATGAGATCCGCACCCAGGAGGATCTGAACGTCTACCGGCTGGAAGTGGAAGATGAATACGGCCGGCTGCCGCAGGAGGTGCAGGTGCTGTTTGCGAAGAAGCGCCTGGAGATCCTGCTCAACGATCCGGACGTCAAGGGATACCGCGAGATCAAAGGCCAGGCGGAGATCATCTTCTCACCGGCCTTCTCCACGAAGGTGAACGGCGTCAAACTGTTCGAGATCTTCACGACGATTTCCCGGGACATCACCATCCGCTATCAGAACAACTGCATCTACGCCCTGCTGCCCAAGAGCAAGGACAGCCTGGCGGTTGCGATTGAAGTGCTGTCACGCGCCAAGGAGGCGATCCGTTCATGAGAGTCGATAAATTTCTCAAGGCGTCAAGGATCCTGAAGCGCCGCTCGATTTCCAAGGAGCTGGCCCAGAACCAGCGTGTCGAGATCAACGGCCGCACCGTGAAGCCCGCCCATGAGGTTCATGCCGGCGATGTCGTTTCCATCACCTTCGGCAGCCGCCGCATGTCGATCCGCGTGCTGTCGGCGGAAGAGGCAAGGCGCAAGAAGGACGCGGCGGACATGTATGAGGTCCTGGCGGAGGAGACGGTGCCGGCGGCCGCCTTGAATGAAAGCGGGAATGATGATATAAAATGAGTGCAAGGAAAGGAGCGGCCGCATGAGTACTGTCACCCGGAAAAAAGTCATCCATAAAAAGAAATCAAAGAAGCTTACGCCGTTCCTGAAGCTGATCTGCCTGCTGATCATCGGCGCTTCGCTGTATCTGCTGTATTCCGTGGCGCAGGAGGTCTACACGACCATCACGCTGAAGCAGCAGCTGGCCCAGGTGCAGGCGAAGCTGACCGAGGTCACGGATGAGAACACCTATCTCAACAGCGAGAAGGACAAGCTGACCGATCCGGACTATGTGCAGAGCTACGCCCGCGGCAACTACATGCTGTCGAAAGACGGCGAACAGATCTTCTATCTGCCGGAAGACACCAACAAATAACAGCCGGATATCAGGGCGCCCGCGCGGCGCCTTTTTTTGTTTCTGCGGCAGAGTGTTTCACTATACAGATTCGCCAATCTGGCTGGCAGACTCCGCATCCGGCACTATATTGAAAGCGGAGGATGTTTATGGGCAGAAGAATGTTCACGCTGCTGGCCGCCGCAGGCGCCTATGCAGCCATTGAAATGGTCCGCAAGCCGGAGAATCTGGCGTTGAGCGGCTATCATACCGGCGTCAAAGCGCTGCGCTGCGCCGATCAGTATCTGGACAAGACCGAAACTACGGAGCACTGTGTCGAAAAACTGAAATCATTGGATACCTCCGTCCGGACCGGTACGGCCCTTGATTACAGCGTCGCCGCCGGCATTTCCGACCTGCTGGCCAAGATGTACGCGGTGCTTGATGATGAAAACGGCGGCGAACAGAAGAAATACGCGCTGAGTGAAGACCGCAGGGAACTGCTGAATTCCCGCAATACGCTGGCCCGGCTGCTGGAACGCAAGCCCAGAAGCTGATCCGCAGAAAGAAGAAAGCCCTTATGAAGGAGGGGAGCGGCCGGCAGCTGGCGGCCGTGACCCTTTTTTGATAGAAAAGAAGGCATTGCGCATGTACAACAACTGGTTCCGCATCGGTTCTTTGACCGTGCACGGCTACGGCGCCATGGTCGCCGCCGGTATCATGACGGCCGTTCACGGAGCGGAGAAACGGGCGAAAGAGGAAGGCATGAAGGTCGACGGTGATTTTGTGTCCGGCCTGGTTTTCTGGTGTGTGCTCATCGGCCTGGCCGGCGCCAAGCTTCTGTACATCCTGGTCAGCTGGCAGGAGTTCCGGAAGGATCCGCTGGCGGTGCTCGGCTCCACCGGCTATGTCCTGTACGGCGGCCTGGTCAGCGGCACTCTGGCCGCTGCTGTCTACTGCCGGAAACGGAAGATTGACTTCCGCCGCTACTTCGCGATGTTCTGTCCCTATATCGCCCTGGCCCAGGGTTTCGGCCGCATCGGCTGTTTTCTGGCCGGCTGCTGCTACGGCAGACCGACTTCCCTGGCCATCGGCGTCATCTTTCCGGAAGGCTCCTTCGCGCCGGCCGGGCAGAAGCTGCTGCCGGTGCAGCTGTTTTCCTCGGCGGCGGATTTCAGCCTGTATGCGCTGCTGGACAGCCGCTGGAAGCGCCGCCGGCATCCGGAGGCAAACGGCGCCCTGTTTCTGATGCTTTACAGCAGCGGCCGCTTTCTGATGGAATATCTGCGCGGCGATGTGCGCGGCAGCGTCGGCGCGCTGTCCACATCGCAGTTTCTCTCGCTGTTTGTGCTGGCGGCCGGAATCTGGATGCTGCACCAGGCGCAGAAACCGAAACCCGCGGCAGCGCTCTAAGCGTACCGCGGGTTTTCTTTCCATAGCCGATTGCAGCAGTTACTGGTTTCCGGCGCTGAGCACCATGCGGATCTTGCCGGTTTTGGGATCCGGTTCCAGATGATCCGGGAATACGAACGCATAGGTGACATTGCCCATGCGCTTTTTGTTCAGCATGCCGTCGATCTGGCGGCGGGCTGCCGCTTCCAGGGCGGCATGATCCGGCTGTGAGGAGACGCAGCGGATGGTGAAGTGCGTGCTGCTGTCCTGCACGAACTGGTACTGCTCGATGCCCTGCACGTCCAGATCATCCAGAAACAGCGGATGCAGGAAGTCGCGGCGGCCGTCCTCATTCTGAAACCAGAGCAGATCCTCGGCGCGGCCGGCGATGCGGCGGATATGCGGATAGGGCAGCGGCGGCACATACTCCCTGGTGAAGTCCTCCATGATGTCGTTCATCTGGTAGCGGATCAGAGGAAAGGCCGGGTTGACCAGCGGCGTGATGATCAGGCGGTTCATGGCGTCGGTCTCCAGATAATTGACGTCGTCGAAGAGATAGATGCCGTCGTACCAGCTGCTGCCGGCGCCGATGAACAGGGACTCCGTGCAGCCGTAGTAATTGATCACGTCGCCGCCGAAGACCTCCGCCAGCTCATTCATCTGCGCCCGTGTCATCGGCTCGCCGCCGGTGATGATCTTGCGGGGATGGATGTCGATGCGTCCCTGGCGTTCCAGCTGCGCCGCCAGCCGGATGCAGGAGGGATAGCCGGACAGATAGTTGGGCCGGAAGGTTCCGATCTTCTGCGGCCAGCTGTCCAGCGGCGTATCGGCGTCGATCAGGACACTCTGGCAGCGGTAGTCCCGCAGCCCGTGCTTGAGGATGAGCATGCTTGCATATCCGCTGCCGACGGCGGCGATGTGCAGGCTGCGGATCGGGAAGTCGCGGAAGGAAATGATGTAGCGGCCGCCGGCCGTGCTCAGGCGGACGAAGTTCGCCTCCATGGCGGTGACGGCGTCATTGGAATACAGATAGCGGGCCGGTCTGCCGGTGCTGCCGCTGGTATGAACCAGATAGCCGATGCCGGGCAGCAGCTTCACGCCGCGGTCCTTGACGGGCGTATGGGCCAGAACCGGCGGGATCTGCGAGATGCGCGGGAATTCGGCGCGCACCATGTCCTTGGTGACCACCGGCAGCTGATCCGGCCGCATGTGGCCGAGATCCTCGCGGCCGATGCCGTGGGCGCGGTAGAGATCGCGGTAGAAGGAGCTGTGCTGATATGCCTCCCGCACGCGCTTCCAGAACAGCAGCAGGCTTTCGCTCTCATTCTCTTCGATATTCCGGTGATTGTGCCGGTCATACGTCCGGCTGTCCCGTATCATTCCCGTCAGCATGTCCGCCTCCGCTTTCATGGTAGTGCAGTCTGTCTTCAGATTCATTCAGCAAGTTGGCCGATCTGTCGGGTTTCACCGGCTATTTCATCCGCTACAGAAAACCCCGCCGGACGGCGGGGTACAGGTTCTAATGATGTTTCTGTCCGGAATCAGCGGATGACGGTGATGTTGTTGACCGGCTTGAAGTCGACGACATGGTGCTTCATGACATACTCGGCGATGAGGTCCACCATGCTGGTGTTGATCTCGCGCAGGGTCTTGCACTTCGCCAGCATGCCGAAGTCGTTGCCGCAGCGGGCCCGGAAGCTGTTCAGGGCGATCGTGAATTCCATGTCGTCCGTGACTTCCTTTCCCTGATAAGTCAGCGAGACCACCTTGCGTCCGGGATCGTTGATCGCCTTGATCGTGTAGCTGATGCCGTCGATCATGTCGTAGTTGTAGTATTTCGGCTTGGGTCCGTTGAAGACCGGCGAGACGGCGATCAGGTCGCCCCTGACCGTGAAGTATTCCGCGCACTTCTCCAGATACGCGCGCAGGATTCTGCCGGTGATCTTCTTGACGACCAGCGTGTTGGGATAGGAATAGGTGGAGACCAGGCTGCGCATCGTGATGGTCTGCGGGAAACCGGTGGCGCCGACAAACAGCGAAGCGGCGGACAGATCCGCGCCGGTCGCCTCCATCTGCACCATGTTCAGGAAGGTGATGACCTGCGACTTGTGGAAGCGCGCCTCCATCTCGTCCTTGATGCTGAGATCCAGAGCGGTCGTGCCTAACGGCTGGTCCAGCCACTGCTGGCAGGCGTCCTCTTCCTTCTGCACGAGCGCCAGGATCTTCGGATCGGCCTCGCCGTCCGCATTCAGCAGCGCGGCCTTGACGGCATTGCTGCTGGTGTTGATGTCGATGCAGGCCAGCTGGGCGCCGTTGGCGGCGGTCTGGGTCACGATGACGCCGTTGATCTGGGAGGAGACGGAAAGATGCTGATGGCCGGTGACCAGCACGTCGATGCCGCGCACGGTCTCCAGGATCTTGCAGGCTTCGTTCTCGCCCTCCGCTTCCGGTCCCGGCTGTCCGCTCATCAGGTCCTTTTCAAAGCCGCCGTGGTAGAAGCACAGGATGTAATCCGGACGCTCAAGCCGCTTCAGCAGCTCCACGGTGCGGGCTGCGGTTTCGGCGGCGGAAGTGAATGCGAAGTCGCGGATCGAACCGGCCGGTTCCCAGCGCGTGACCGCCGGCGTGGTCAGTCCGAACAGGGCGATCTTTTTTCCGCCGAGTTCACGGATGACGTAGGTCGGCCCCAGCGGCACCTTTTTATCGAAGGCGTTGGCGGTGATGCAGGGCGCCTTCAGCTCGTCCAGGTGTTCGCGCAGGGCGTCCTGGCCGTAGTCAAAATCATGGTTGCCGACATTGACGTAGTCATAGCCCATGGCGTTCATGACCGTGGTGACGGGGCAGGGGCCGGTGCCGGGATTATGGTAGTGGAAGAAGGTCAGCGGCGATCCTTCCAGAGCGTCGCCGTTGTCGATCAGGAGGGTGTTCTCATCGCGCAGGCTGTTGACCAGCGTGCTGAGCCGGGCCAGTCCGTAGTTCTCATCGCGTCCGCTTGCGTAGTCATACGGGAAGATGAAGCCGTGGGTATCAGAAGACACAAGGAACCGGATGTGAGCCATAGGAGACCTCCTGGATTTTCAAAAATCGCACTTCCCATTGTAAGACAAAGCGCTGCCGGAGGGCAACGCTTATTCGATGACGGTGATGTTGTGGACCGGTGCAAACGCGATGACTTTGTGCTCCAGGATGTACCGGGCCAGGATTTCCACCATGGATGCGGGAATCTCCCGAACCGTCGGCGCCTCCTTCAGCATCGCAAAGCCGCCGCCTCCGGCCGCCCGGTAGCTGCTGATGGCCAGGGTGAAGACGTCATCGTCCTGCACCGGCTTTCCGGCGCGGGTCAGGGAGGTGATCTTCCGGCCGCGGGGATTGGAAGCCTTGATCTTGTAGTCGATGCCGTCCGCCATGTCGTAGTTGAACGGCTGCGGAATTGGCGCCAGATAGTCCGGACTGACCGTGATGCGGCCGTCCTGCACCGTGAAGTAGGATGCGTCCTGTTCGAGATAGTCCTTCAGGATGCGGCCGGTGACCTTCTTGACGACCACCGTATTGGGATAGATATAGGTGCTGATCAGGCTGCGCATCGTGATGAAGCGCGGGAATCCGGCCGTGTGAGAGAACAGTGCGCTGGCGGCCAGCTCGGCGCCGGAGACATCGGTCATGACGCGGTTGAGAAACGTGATCAGCTGCGCCTTGTGCAGGCGGGCGTCCTCTTCATCCGGGATGGTGAGATCCGTTTCCGTCTCGCCCAGCGGCTGGTCAAGCCAGGCCTGGCAGCGGTCTTCCGCCGCCTGGATCTCCGCCAGCATCTCTTCTTCCGCCGGAGCATCCGCCGGCAGCAGGCTTGGCGTGATGACACCGGTTTCGGTATCGATCTCAATGCAGGCCAGTTCTTTTCCCTCATCCGCGGTCTGGGTCACGGCCGCACGGCCGATCCTCAGTGCCAGCGAGCGGTGCTGATGGCCGCTGATCAGGACATCGGCGCCGGTCTCCTGCAGGATCCGCGAGCCTTCGTTTTCTCCGGTCTCTTTTTCCGTAGGCAGATTGGTAAGAGGATCCCTCTCCAGACCGCCGTGATAGACGCAGACGATATAGTCCGGCCGGATTTCAGTGCGCAGATATTCGACGGTCTCCTTTGCGTAAGCGCAGGCATCCTGGAAAGTGATGCCGCGGATATGCTCCGGGGATTCCTGAAGGGCCGTGACGGATGTCGTGCAGCCGAACAGGGCGACGGTTTTTCCCGCTTTATGAAACAGCCGGTACCGCTGCCCGATGGGAACGCCGTCTTTTTCAACATTGCCGGTGATGCAGACGGAACCGAGCTGCTGCAGATGCCGGCTGAGCACATCCCAGCCGTAGTTGAAGTCGTGGTTGCCGATGTTGACGCAGTCATAGTGCAGACGGCGGAAGGCCAGGGTGACGGGATCGGGTCTGTCCGGTTCGATGTGCTGGTGAAAAAACGACAGCGGCGAGCCTTCGAGGCTGTCGCCGTTGTCGATCAGAATCGTGTTCTCATCCCGCCGGGAGGCAATGACGGATGCCAGTTTCGCCAGACCGAGGGGCTTTTCCGCATTCGTCGCGTAATCATGCGGAAAGACATAGCCGTGCACATCGGAGGTGGCCAGCAGGCGGATGATGCTCATCCGCGCTCGCCTCTGGCAAGATTGGCGCGGATCTTGGTGGAGACCCACTCAATGATCAGGACCAGCAGGATCAGGCCGAACATGTAGCTGCCGACCATGGACCAGCGCCGGGAGTTGATCGCCTGCACCAGGGAGGCGCCGATGCCGCCGGCGCCGACAATGCCCAGCGTCGTGGCATCCTTCAGGTTGATGTCAAAGCGGTAGATGGTCGTGGAGATGAAGCTGGCGGACAGCTGCGGAAGAATGCCGCAGCGGATCTTCTGGAAGGTCGTGCATCCGCAGGCGTCCATGGCGTCCAGGATGCCGGTGTCCAGATCCTCAATGGCGGTCACGTACATCTTGGAGATCATGCCGATCGAGCAGATCGACTGGGTGACGACGCCGCAGAACGGACCCGGACCGGTGACGCGGATCCAGACCAGCGCCCAGACCAGCGACGGAATCGTGCGGATCAGCAGCACGAGGGCGCGGAAGATGAAGGCGAGCCACTTGGGGACCACGTTCTCCGCGGACAGGAAGCTGACCGGAATGGCCAGGATGGCGCCGAAGACCGTGCCCAGCACGGCGATGGCGATCGTCTGCAGGGTCAGATAGGTGACGCCTTCACTGGTGAAGTTGAACAGCAGCGCCTGGTCCGGATGGACAAGGCCGTAGAACACGCCGTAGGCGACTTCGCTGCCCTTGGCGGCGATGCCGTTGTACTTGATGCCCTGGGCGCTCCAGACGACGAGAATCAGGAGAACGGCACCGATCAGAATGCGCGTCCAGAAGTTCTTCGGACGGGCTTCATACACTTCCGCCGGAGTCAGATGCTTTTCCATTTCGCGAACAGTCATATGCCTTCTCCTTTCTACGAGAGCTTGGATCTCAGGAACGTGGACAGCTGGTCGATCAGCAGCACGAGGATGAACAGCATCAGCAGCACGGTGCCCAGACCCTCATAGTCGCGCCAGCCGATGCGCTCGTTGATCAGCACGCCCAGACCGCCGGCGCCGACATAGCCGAGGATGGCGGCGGCGCGGATGTTGATCTCGAAGCAGTACAGGCAGTGCGACAGATAGGTCGGCAGGATCTGCGGAACGCAGGCCGCCCAGAAGGCGCGGAACTGGTTGCAGCCCAGCGCCGTCATCGCCTCAAAGGGCTTCATGTCGATGGTCTCGATGGATTCATACAGCATCTTGGCGACGATGCCGAAAGTGAAGATCGAGATGGCGATCGTGCCGGCGAACGTGCCCAGGCCGTAGATCAGCGCGCACACCGAAGCCATGATCAGCGTCGGCACGGAGCGGATGATGGACAGCAGGAAGCGGACGATCAGCAGCGAAGGCTTGTTGCGGTTGATGTTGCTGGAGGCCAGGATCGAGAAGGGCAGCGACAGCACGCAGCCGATGATCGTTCCCAGCAGGCTCATCTTGATCGTATCCAGCAGCGGCGAGACCACCTGGCTGTAGTAGGTGAAGTCCGGGTGGAAGATCTTGCCGAGAATGACGGCCAGCTGGTGGCCGCGCTTGGCGATGATCGCAAAGTCGAATCCGGTCACGTCGATGGAGATGATGACCGCCGCCAGCACGATGCCCCAGATGAGGTAGGCGCGGGTGCGGGGACGCTGCACGGAGTGTCCGCTGGCCAGAGTGATGGTCTCCGGCTTGAAGATGCGGTCAAACAGCGGCGTCTTCAGGACCGGTTCATTAGTGCTTGCCATGCTGGTGTTCTTCCTTGCCCATCTGCGGGATCTCGTTGCCGTTGTAGACCTGATCCAGGACCTCCTTGGTGACGCTCTTCACCGGGCCGTCGTAGACGACTTCACCGGCGCGGATGCCGATGACGCGGGTCGCGTACTTCAAAGCGAGATCCACGTGGTGGATATTCAGCAGGATGGTCATGTTCATATCCTTGTTGACGCGCTGGAAGTCGCTCATGACGACATCCGCCATGATCGGGTCCAGGGAGGCGACCGGTTCATCCGCGAGGATGATGGTCGGGTTCTGGTTCAGGGTCCGGGCCAGGGCGACACGCTGCTGCTGGCCGCCCGACAGCTCATCGCAGCGGGAGTAGGCCTTGTCCAGGATGCCGACTTTATCCAAAGCCTCGAGGGCTTTCATTTTCTGTTCTTTGGAGTAGACGCCGAACAGCACCTTGTACCAGGGCATGTCCGGAACGGCGCTGGTCAGGACATTGCGGATGACCGTGGCGCGCGTGATCAGGTTGAAGGACTGGAAAATCATGCCGATCTTGCGGCGGAATTTCCGCAGGCTCTTCCCCTTGAGAGTCATGACGTCGACGCCGTCCACCAGCAGCTGGCCGGAAGTGACATCGATCATGCGGTTGATGGTGCGGATCATGGTGGACTTGCCGGCGCCGGACAGACCGATGATGGCGACGAACTCGCCCTGTTCGATCTTCAGGCTGACATGCTTCAGACCCTTGGTTCCATTGGGATAGGTTTTGCTGACATCCTTGAATTCAATAGCCATATGGATTCTCTCCTGTTTCCTAGAAAAACGGGGCGGCTATAGTTCAGTACAGCCGCCCACGTATTGAATACAGATGCTTTGCGACAGGTTGCGGGGATTACTTCTCGACGGAAGCCAGAGCAGCGCGGGCGCCGTCATAATCGGCATCCTTGGCAACCGCATAGCCGGTGTGGGAGTAAACGGAGAAGATCTTCTTGCCCTCGTCGGTGCCGATGATCTTGATCAGGGAATTCTGCATCGCGGAGATGAACTCCTTGTTGTAGATGTCCGGGTTCGCCATCGTGATGGAGACGGTGTCGTTGTAGATCGGATCGGTGACGCCGATGACGTTCATTTCATTCCAGATGGAATCGGTGCGGCCGAGGCCTGCTTTTCCGGTGTCATCCTTCTGGTCGGTCGGAAGCTGCCAGGATGCTTCATAGTCGTTTCTGCCGTCAGCATAGCAGACGATGATGTCAAGGTTCTCCGCTGCTGCGGAAGCGAATGCCGTGCCGTAGCCGGAATCGATGGTCTGGACATTGGCGAGATCGGAGATCTTCTTGCCGTACTTGTCCATGAGCCACATCGTCGGATAGATATAGCCGGCGGAGCTGGAGGTCTTCTGGACGCCCCAGTTTGCCTTGTTCAGGTCGTCCCATGTCAGCTCTTCGCCGGCATTGACCTTCTTGGCGAGTTCCTTGCCGTATTCAGACGGTGTTGCATAGATCAGCGAACGGTAGTAGGTGACCTGCGGGCCGTTCTTCTGAGTGGCGTTGGCATCACCGTTCCAGGTCTTCGGATCGGTGGAGTCATTGGACAGGCCGTTTCTGGTGGCGGTCAGGATGACATCCGTCTCATCGGAATACAGAGCGTACGTGCCGCCCGGCAGCCAGCCGAGGTCGATGGAACCGGCGGACAGAGCCTCGCCGGTCGCGTCATAGTTCGTGCCGACGGTGATGTCGACTTTGCCGATTGTGTAGCCTTCATCCTTCATGGCGTTGATGATCAGCTGATCCAGTCCCTTGGTGCCGGTGATGATGACATCAGCGTCCTTGGACGGAACGAATTCAATCTTCAGATCGTCGATGTTCTTGCTTCCCGAATCCGCCGGAGCGGCTTTCGTGGAAGTGGCGGCTGCATCAGCGGATGCAGCGGCGGTTGCTGCGGTGTCGGCAGTAGCAGCAGTGGCAGCGGTTCCTGAAGATGCGCAGCCGGCCAGCATTGCCGAAGCGAGCAGTAAAGCAGAAAGCTTCTTATTCATTATTTCCCTCCCGTGATTTCTCACAAGGAAATTATATGATAAAGTGCCCTGAAAATGCGGATAAATTTATTGAAATTACATTTCAAGTTTCTGTAAAATTGATGAAAGCATATTATTTCCCAAAGATTTTGAGATGGCCTGGGCATCAAAAAGGTTGAATCTGCAACTGTTTTTGGAACAGAGGGTACAGAATCATCAGAAATTCGCCGGGGAATAACTTCACACACCAGGAGCTCTGTACCAGCGCTGCAGGAAGGAAATATGGCCGTTATATGCAGGAAACAGAGGGTCGTTCCTAGTGAATCGGGGCTTGAATCATGGTATATTGAAAAGGCAATAAGAAGAGGAGATGCATATCAAATGAGCAAACCGGTAGTACTGGTAGTAATGGACGGCGTCGGCTGGACCGACAAAGACAACGGCAATGCCGTCAAGCATGCCTACAAGCCCCAGATTGAAGAACTGATGACCAAATGGCCGCATCAGGTCATCAAGGCCAGCGGCCTTGCCGTCGGCCTGCCTTCCGACGAGGATATGGGCAATTCGGAAGTCGGTCACAACGCGCTGGGCTGCGGACAGATCTATTCGCAGGGCGCCAAGCTGGTCAACGAATCCATTGAAAGCGGCAAGATCTTTGAATCCAAGACCTGGAAGGATGCCGTCGCCTATGTCAAGGCGCACAACGGCAAGATGAACTTCCTGGGCCTGCTGTCGGACGGCAACGTCCACTCCAACATCGCCCACCTGATCGCTCTGATCAAGGAATGCAAGAAGGAAGGCGTCAATGAGGTCCGCGTGCACGCCCTGCTGGACGGCAGAGACGTTCCGGAGACCAGCGCCCTGAAGTATGTCGATCAGCTGGAGCAGGTGTTCCAGGAGCTCAACGACGGCACGTTCCACGGCTGCATCGCTTCCGGCGGCGGCCGCATGGTCATCACGATGGACCGCTACGAGGCGGACTGGTCGATGGTTGAGAAGGGCTGGCACATCCACGTCATGGGTGACGGCAGACAGTTCGCCAGCGCCAAGGAGGCCATTGAGACCTACCGCAGGGAAGGCAATTACACGGATCAGTTCCTGCCCGGCTTCGTCATTGCCAAGGACGGCAAGCCGGTCGGCACGATTGATGACGGCGACGCCGTCATCCTGTACAACTTCCGCGGCGACCGCGCCGTGGAGATCTCCAAGGCGTTTGACTACATGGACAAGGACTTCAACAAGTTCGATGAGGTCAAGAAGCCGAAGGTCTACTATGCAGGCATGCTGCAGTACGACGGCGACCTGCATCTGCCCGACCACTTCCTGGTTGAACCGCCGCACATCGAGCATACGATGAGCGAGTTCCTCGTCAAGAAGAAGGTCAGCTCCTTCGCCTGCAGCGAGACCCAGAAGTTCGGCCATGTGACGTATTTCTGGAACGGCAACCGCAGCGAGAAGTTTGATGACACGCTGGAGACCTGGGTTGAGATTCCGAGCGATGTCATTCCGTTTGAAAAGAAGCCGTGGATGAAGTCCACGGAAATCACGGATGCGATGGTCGAGGCCATTGAGTCCGGCAAGTACCAGTTCCTGCGCTGCAACTATCCGAACGGCGACATGGTCGGCCACACCGGCAACTATGAAGCGACGCTGATCGGCGTGGAGACGGTTGATCTGATGCTGAGAAGACTGATGGACGCCTGCAGGAAGGCGGACTGCACGCTGATGGTCACTGCCGACCACGGCAATTCCGATGAGATGTATGAGAAGGTCAAGAACCCGGGCGATACGCCGAAGCCGAAGACCTCCCATTCCCTGGCGCCGGTGCCGTTCGCAATCTACAACGGACCGGAAGGCCTGAAGATGAAGGAAGGCAGCGATTTCGGCCTGTCCAACGTTGCCGCCACGGTTGTCGAGCTGCTCGGATTCGAGAAGCCGGCCGAGTGGAACGAAGCCATCATCGAAGATCTGAAGTAAGAGATCCATGTCAACGACAGAGAACCGCATCCGCGGGTCTCTGTTTTTTTGCGCATTCCCGGAATTTGACGGACCGGCCGGGAATGCGCTTCAATGAAGGCATGAATGCGGACATCGGCATCCTGGCGGATATTCACGGCAACCTTCCGGCGCTGGAAGCGGCGCTTTCCTTTCTGCAGGAAAGGCATGTCGATAAGATCCTGTTTCTCGGTGACCTGATTACGGACGGCGCCTGCCCGGCCCAGTGCCTGGTGCGGATCCGCAGCCTGCAGACTGTGTTCCCCTGCCGGGTGATCCGCGGCAACCGCGAAGAATACATCCTGGCCCGCCGCGGCGGCGGCATGCGGCAGTGGCATTACGGATCTTCCGCATCCGGCAGTCTCCTGTACACCTACGACTGCCTCAGGGAAGAGGATTTCGCCTGGCTGGAACAGCTGGACAATCACGGGGTCCTGGTGATTCCCGGACTGCCGCCGCTGGCCTACTGCCACGGTTCCATGGAACATACCTGCACGCTGCTGGAAGCCGGCAGTCCGGAAGCAAGAGAAGAACTGGAGAACACGCCGTATCCGATCATCGCGGCCGGCCATACGCACCGCCAGGGGACCATCTGTCTCAATGGCAGGAAGATCGTCAATCCGGGATCGCTCGGCGTACCGGCAGGCAGCGGCGGCCGCTGTCAGCTGGCAATCCTGCACGGAGATGGTAACGGCTGGCGGGAAGAACTGGTCCAGCTGGAATATGACAAGCAGAAAGCGGTGCGCCAGATGGAGGAGGCGCATCTGTTTGAGCGGGCCGGCATGTGGGCGCAGGCGGTCAAGGCCACCGTCCTTTATGGCGCGGACCCGTATCAGGATCTGATCCATACGGCGGAGGAAATCTCGCGGCAGCACGGCGGCTGCGGAGTCTGGGCGGATATCGAAGAGGAATACGCCCGGGAAGCAGGCCGGCGCCTGCATCTGATCTAGGCAGAAGAAAAGACGGCGGCGGCCGTCTTAAGCGGAATACTGATCGAGGACCTCATCCAGACTGCGCAGGAGGTCTTCTTCATTTTCGTAGGAGATGATGCGGTAGTACGGATCTCCCGTCAGCATCGCCGACAGCGATACCACTTTGCCGCGGTAGAAGATGCAGACCGGCTTCTGGAAACGCTCAGCATAGGCCAGCTCATAGCCGACCCCCAGGGACGGGCAGGTGCACTCGGCGATCAGGAAGTCGCACTCCCGCAGCCAGGCGGTGTCCTGGTCATAGATGGAGACGTCGCCGCCGGCATGGGTCTCCTTGAGGGAGAGCGACAGATTGCCGACGTGCTCGGTCAGGACCCGGTTGCCGCGGGCCTTGATGTGTTCAATCATCTTCTGGTACAGTCCGGCGTCGGCGCGGCCGCCGCGGATGGAACCGGCGAAATAGACCTTTTTCATGGCATACCTCTTTTGCCTCCATTATAAATGCGAAATGGGATACTATGGAGTGGGAATTGCGAGGGCTTGGGCATGAAAGATCTGAAAGAGGAACAGGTTTCCACGGAATATCAGTATCAGGGCAAGATCGTCAAAATGCGCACGGACAGGGCGAAGATGCCCGACGGCGCCATCGTCGACCGGGAAGTGGTCGAGCATCCGGGCGGTGTGGGCATCGCCATGGAGGATGCGGAAGGAAAGTTCTACATGGTCACGCAGTGGCGCTATGCGCAGAAGGGCGTGTTCGTCGAGTTTCCGGCCGGCAAGAAGGAAAAGGGCGAGGATCCGCTGACCACAGCCCGCCGCGAGATCGTCGAAGAGACCGGCTATGAAGGCACAGAGTTCACGTATCTCGGCCGGCTGGTGCCGACTCCGGCCTATGACGAAGAGGTCATCGATCTGTATTACACCCGGCAGGGAAAGCACGTCGGGCAGCATCTGGACAGCGATGAGTTCATCAATCTGTCGCGCATGAGCCTGAATGAGATCATCGACCAGATCATGGCCGGAAGCATCACCGATGCCAAGACCATCGCCATGGCGTTTCTGATCCAGGAGCGCAAAAAGCGCATGAATCAGCAGATTTAGGGACTGCCCGGGGGTTTTTATCAGGCAGGGAATGTGATAGAGTAGTGTCTCGGGAGGAAAGAACAACCAATGAAAAAGTTACTGGCATTTGTTTTGACCGCAGTCATGCTGGCGGGCTGCGCAAGCAGCACAGCAGCGACGCCAACCGCTGCCGCAAGCGCTGCAGCAGATGCATCCGCGGAAGCGACTGCAGACGCCGCAAGATTCACGGCCGAGAATTTCATCAAGGAATTCGACGCCGCCGATGTTTCGCACATCTCCATTCTGGCAAAGAAGTGCGATGTGGGCGATGACGGCAAGATGGCATTCACCGGCAAGACCGGCATCACCAAGGCGGATGAGGAGGCCAAGAGCAACTGGGCGGAACTGCTCAACCGCATGACCTTCACGGAAGCCACGGATGAACCGGACAGCCGCAACGACATTGCCTACCGTCTGCAGATCTCCGATCCGGCCAACAAGATGGATCCGGATCTGATCTACATGACGTTCTACAATGACGGCCACGCATCCGTAAACAACAACTCCACGTTCAAGTTCTACACCGTCGGCGCCGACACCATCGCCGCCCTCGATGACACCACGCTGGCCGCTGCGGAAGCAGCAGCTGCTGCAGCCAACTAAACCCTGGCTGACCTGTCGGTAGCAGCTACCCGACATTAATAAAAATAAGGAGGATTTTCATGTCGAACAAACGAGCAGCCGCGATCGCAATGGTCGCGGCTATCTACACTGCCGTCAGCCTGCTTCTCGCGCCGCTGTCCTACAGCGGGATCCAGGTCCGCATTGCGGAGGCGCTGACGCTGCTTCCGCTCATCTACAAGGACGGCATCTGGGGCGTGACCCTGGGATGCTTCCTCACCAATCTGATCGGAACCATGACCGGCGCGGATCCCATCGGCGTGCTGGATACCATTGTCGGTACGGCGGCGACATTGACCGCCTGCCTGCTGACCTGGCGTTTCCGGAACGTGCGCTGGAAGAATCTGCCGCTGCTGTCCATGGCCATGCCGGTGGTTCTGAACGGCATCCTGGTTGGACTGGAGCTGGGCTTCGTGCTGGTGCCGAATTCCCCGTGGGCCGCTTCCTGGGTCATGGGGCTGGAAGTGGCGGCCGGTGAACTGGTTTCGGTCATTCTCGGCTGGTTCCTGATCCAGGCGCTGGCGAAGACCAATCTCTTCAAGGAGTGAAGCAATGAAGGATACGGTAAAGCTGGCCGGCAGAAGGGCGCGCCTGATCGCGCACCGCGGACTGTCCGGACTGGAAGCGGAAAACACCTGCGCGGCTTTTGTCGCCGCCGCCAACCGGTCCTCTTATTATGGAATTGAGACAGATGTCCACCGCACTGCGGATGGGCATTTTGTCATTCTGCACGATGACACGGCGGAGCGCACCGGCGACCGGCCGCTGAACGCGGAAGCCAGTGATTTCCGTTCCCTGTGCACGGTGCATCTGAAGGATACCGACGGCACCTACGGCCGCCGGGATCTGGTGATTCCGACCCTTGAAGAGTACATCGGCATCTGCCGGCGCTACGGCAAGGAATGCGTGCTGGAGCTGAAGAACGCCTTCACGGCGGAGGACATCGGACGCATCGTCCGCCTGTATGAACAGATGGGCTATGCGGACCATGTCATCTACATCTCCTTCGTGCTGGACAATCTGAAGACGCTGCGTTCCATGAAACCGGAGGCGCGGCTGCAGCTGCTGGTGGAGAAGGATATCCCGGAGGATCTGGTGGATACGCTGGAACAGTACAGGCTGGATCTTGACGCGGACCACACGCTGCTGACCCGGCGGCTGTGTGAGGACGTGCATGCGGCCGGCCGGGCCGTCAACTGCTGGACGGTCAACGATCCGGCGGATGCGGAAGCGATGCTGGAGCTGAACGTCGATTACATCACGACGAATATCCTGGAATGACGGAGGCTTTGCGGAAAAGCCTCTTTTTTATGCCCGGCCGGCGGCGCAAACTCCCCTGCATCCGCGGATGCGGGGGTATAATGGGTGCCATAACAGAAAGAGGAATGCATATGCCAGAACTCAGCAAGCGCGTCGGCACCTTCACGGATTCCGTGATCCGGCGGATGACCAGAATCAGCGATGAATACGGAGCCATCAACCTGTCCCAGGGCTTCCCGGACTTTGATCCTCCGAAAGCGATGCTGGACCGCCTGGCGCAGATCGCCTATCAGGGACCGCACCAGTATTCCATCACCTTCGGCGCCCAGAACATCCGCGAGGCGATCGCCCGCAAGGAAGGCCGTTCCTTCGGCCGGCCGGTGGATCCGGCAACGGAGGTGGTCGTCACCTGCGGCGGCACCGAGGCCATGATGTGCGCGATGATGACGGTCTGCAATCCGGGCGACAAGGTCCTGGTCTTCTCGCCGTTCTATGAGAACTACGGCGCGGACGCGATCCTGTCCGGCGCCGAGCCCATCTACATTCCGCTGGTCCCGCCCGCCTATAACTTTGACCGCAGGGCGCTGGAAGACGGCTTCAAACAGGGCGCCAAGGCGATCATTCTCTGCAATCCCTCCAATCCCTGCGGCAAGGTGTTCATGCGCGGGGAGCTGGAGTTCATCGGTTCGCTGGCATTGAAATACGACGCCTTCGTCATCACCGATGAGGTCTATGAACATATTGTCTACGCGCCGCATCATCATGTCTGCATGGCATCCCTGCCGGGCATGTACGAACATACGATCACCTGCAACTCCCTGTCCAAGACCTATTCCATCACCGGCTGGCGGCTCGGCTACATCGTCGGTCCGGCGGCGGTCATTGAGGCGGCCCGCAAGGTCCATGACTTCCTGACGGTCGGCGCGGCGGCGCCGCTGCAGGAGGCGGCCACGGTCGGTCTGAACTTCCCGGAGTCCTACTACCGGGATCTGCAGAAGCTGTACACCGGCAAGAAGAAGTATTTCCTGGACGGCCTCGACCGCATCGGCCTGAAGCACAACGATCCCCAGGGCAGCTACTTCGTGCTGGTCGACATCTCAGACTTTTTGGCGCTGCCGCAGTTTGCCGGCATGAGCGATCTCGAATTCTGCGAATGGATGATCAAGAACATCGGCGTTGCGGCGGTGCCGGGATCCAGCTTCTTCCGCGAGCCGGTCAACAACCTGATCCGCCTGCATTTCGCCAGAGGCGAAGACGTCCTGGACGAAGCCCTGCGGCGGCTGGGAAAGATGAGCGCGCTGCTGGAGAAGAACCATGGCTGACACCGTCATGCTGCCGGCTTATTCCTGCGGTCCGGATGTTTATGTGCAGGTGCCGGTTCAGTGTGCATCCCGGGGAACCCGGGTACTGTTGATTGGGGGCCCGAAGGCCCTGCGTGCGGCAAGGGGAAAGCTTCAGAACGCCCTGGCGGGCAGTGATCTTGTTCTGCTGGACGGGGAGCTGTTTCCCGGGGAATGCACGGATGCGCAGATCGAGCGCTATGCCAGTCAGGCCCGGCAGCTGCATGCGGAAATGATCTTCGGCATGGGCGGCGGCAAAGCGCTGGATACGGCCAAGGGCGCGGCGCTGCAGGCGCAGTTGCCGGTCTTCACGTTTCCGACCATCGCCTCAACCTGCGCGGCTTCTTCGGCGCTGTCCGTGGTCTACCGCGAAGACCGCAGCTTTGAAAAGTTTCTGTACCTGCCCAAACCGGCGGAACACATCTTCATCGATCCGCAGATCATCGCGGATGCGCCGGACAAGTATCTGCGGGCCGGCATGGGCGATACGATCGGCAAATATTTTGAGTGCTGGCTGAGCGCCCGCGGCGATGAACTGGACTACCGCAACCTGCTCGGCCGCAAGATCAGCGATCTCTGCTACGAACCGCTTTTGCAGTACGGACCGCAGGCCTTGGAAGACTGCCGGGCGCATCGGATCTCGCCGGCGCTGGTGCAGGCGGTGCTGGCCGTTGTCATCAGCACCGGTCTGGTGTCGGTGCTGGTCAAAGATGAATACAACGGCGCGGTTGCGCATTCGCTGTACTATGCGCTGTGCACGCTGCCGGGATTTGAGCAGAACCATCTGCACGGCGACGTCGTCGCCTACGGCGTGCTCGTGCAGCTGCTCATCGATCAGCAGCCCGAAAAGGCGGCGGAGGTCAAGGGCCTGCTGCGGAAGCTGGGCATCCAGACGACCATGAAAGAGCTGGGCATCGGCCCGGACCGCGGGAGCCTTGCGGCGGCGCTGGCGGATGCCGTCCGGGAACCGGACATGTCGCATCTTCCCTATCCGATCGATGCGGACATGATCTGGCAGGGCATGCAGGCGGCGGAACAGCTGCCGGAATTCCAATCCTGAAAATAATTGCAAAATTATTGAAACTTTCTATTTACATTTTCTGAAAACAGATGTAAATTCTTATCATATTCAGTGATCAGAAGAGTACCCGGGCATGACCGTCAGCGAGCCGGAACAGAGTGAGAGTCCGGCGGCAACCTGTCAGGGGAACCGCATCTGGGAGAATTTCCTTTGAATCTCAGTAGGGGGAAACGCAGGCCGGCGTTAACGGCGAGAGGTGGCCGGCTCTGCCGGCAACCAGAGTGGTACCGCGATGCAATGTCGTCTCTGGAACAGAAGTTCCAGGGGCGGCATTTTTGTTTCCGAAAGGAGGATGCCTGTGGAGGAAGACCGAAGAGAAACCGAGCGAAGAAACTGCAGCAACCGCACCAGAAGACAATGTCTGAAAAAAGACAGGAAAGGGATCCCTATGAAAAAGATGATACTGACAGTCACTTCCGCAGTCATGGCGCTGAGCTTGGCCGCATGCGGCAGCACTCAGGCCGCCGCATCCTCCAGTTCCGACGCCTCCGCCTCCGCGTCCGCTTCCGCCGCCGAACAGCATCTGATCCTCGCCATCTCCCCGGACTATCCGCCCTATGATGATCTGACCACGGACGGCAAGGTCACCGGCTTCGACGTCGACATGGCCGACTGGCTGTTCACCTGGCTGAATGCGAACGGCTACAACGTCAGCTACGAGTGGAAACAGATGAGCTTTGACACCATCGTCTCCGCCGTCCAGACCGGACAGGTGGACCTGGGCGTCGCCGGCTTCACCTACAACGCCGAGAGAAAGGTCCTGTTCTCCAATCCGTACTACACGGAATACCAGGTGGCCATGGTGCCGACGGATTCTGCCATCACGTCGCTGGATGATCTGAAGGGCAAAAAGATCGGCGTGCAGATGGGCACCAACGCCGAGAAGCTGGCCAACCAGATTGAGAATGCGAAGGTCACGTCCATTGAGGACAATTCCATCGTCGTCGAGACCCTGAAGTCCGGCGGCGTCGATGCGGCGATCATGGGCAACGCGGTCGCCACGAAGTATGCGGCCACCGGGGACTACAAGATCCTTGACGGCTATCTGGAGAAATCCGGCAACTACATCATCGCCGCGGAAGGCAACACCGCCGTCATGGACATGATGAACAAGGCCATTGACGCCTTCACCGCTTCCGATGATTACAAGACCATGACAACCAAGTGGTTCTCCGCCGCCGACTGATCCGGGAAAACCGGTACAGAAACAAAAAGAACAGTTCCAGCGAACTGTTCTTTTCAATGTCTGTGGATGGAGTCAGCCCTGCAGGCCGAACCAGGTCAGCACACCGGCCAGCAGCAGGCTTAAGGCGCCGACATAGGTCCAGAACGCGCTGAGCACCCAGGCCCGGCGGTGGTTCGGCACGGTCTCAGCGATGACGGAAGCCGTCAGGCTGAAGATCAGCGCGGCGCCGGCGAGCGCCGCCAGAATCAGGAAGATGAGCCGGAACACGCCGTGAACGGCATCAAATGCCAGGGCCAGAAAAAGGATTTCCGCGGCGGCGGTCAGGGAAACGGCGATGCGCAGGGAAGAAAGGCTGCTGTCCGGAATCTGTACATGATCGTCCATGATGCCACCCCCGTCTCTTTTCCTCATTGTAGCAAGTTTCCGCGGAAAATCCCATCCGCCTCAGGCGGCTGCCGGCTGAAACAGGTAGCCGGTCATGGAAAGCGAGCCCAGCGTGCGGTGGTCGTTGAAGACGGTGGCCTGGTCGCTGTCATCGGATGCGCCCAGGGCGTACAGCAGGGGCAGGAAATGCTCCGGGGTCGGTACGGACAGATCCGCCGGCCGGCCCAGCCGGTCATAATGGATGACGATCTCATGGTCCTTTTTCAGGACGGCGTCGCGGATAGCGGTGTCAAAGGAATCCGCCCAGTCAAAGCCGTCCTCTTTGTCCCAGTCGATGCGGCGCAGGTTGTGGACGACGTCGCCGCTGGCGAAGATCAGCACCCCCTGGCTGCGCAGGGAAGAAAGAGCCCTGCCGACAGCGTAATGCTGGGCGGGCTGCAGGCGGCCGTTGACGCTCAGCTGCACGACGGGGATGTCCGCCTTCGGAAAGATCTTGCACAGGACCGCCCAGGTGCCGTGGTCAATGCCCCAGGTATTGTCTGCGGTGACGGCCGGGGAACGGACCAGGCTCTGGACCTGCTTTGCCAGGGCGGGATCGCCGGCCGGGCGGTATTTCAGGTCATAGAGTTCCTGCGGGAATCCGTACATGTCATAGATCTGCTTGGGATCCGGGGAAGTCTGGATGCGGCTGCCGTCCGTATACCAGTGGGCGCTGACGGAAAGGATCGCTCTGGGCTTGGGCAGCTGTTGTCCCAGCGCCTGCCAGGATTTCGTATCAGCGTTGTTCTCGATGGCGCTCATCGGAGAGCCGTGGCCCGCGAACAGCACC
>Ga0183095_10766_pt2 | contig 23266 bp, 22 predicted proteins | sample BioMet4_FD_130346 | JGI IMG/M metagenome (GOLD analysis project Ga0183095, IMG submission 130346) | Microbial communities from bioreactor (seeded with sewage sludge) at LBNL, California, USA - Biofuel metagenome 4 (v2) (version 3) | ecosystem: Engineered > Bioreactor > Anaerobic > Unclassified ...
ATCTGTATCTGTAGCTAACATTTTATTTGCCATGCGAATTGGCTGCTCTGTATTAGAACCACCAATACCAGTAGCTATATCTCCACTGATTGCATTTTCAATAACGTCATAATTAGCATCATTTAAAGTAATCATGTCAGATTGCGTACCATTTGATACCTTTTTGATAGCATCTGTTCCCCAGCCGTCAAACTTAATGACACCTACAGATACATTAATATTTGTCTGTGCTTTCAAAGTGGTTAGCATTTTATTAGTAGCAGTTTCAATATCTGCTGTATCTGCATATCCACTGTGATCCATAACGAATACGACATCAACTTTACTCTTCGTCTCAGCCGCCGGAAGCGAAAGAGTAATATTTGTGTTGTTATCCGAATCAAGTTCTGTTGCCGTTTTTGATTTTGAAACCTCCCAAGTGACAGCACCTGGCTCTGTCGAAGTGCTCGACTCTGCGTTTGTCTCAACAGATGCATTGACAAGGCAACAGACCATTGTCATCGCCAGCAACCCGCTGAAGATTATTCTTTCTATACATGTTTTCATCATTCATTCCTTCTCCCTAGGTCAAGAAAATCAGGTCGTCTTTGATGTACGATAATGAAATTTGTAAACAGAGTTTTATATGTTAACATTCAGAAAAGTACACTTTTTTGGACATTTCTTTTTTGAAGAAATGAAAAGTATAAAAACATAATTCTTTTCACAACATAAAAGGACTAGATTGAATCTAGCCCCCCACTTGCAAATTAATTACAATTGGTTAAAATATTCTTATAAAGATAAAAAGGCCAGTCCATATATGTGTACATTTTTGGACTGGTCTTTTATTTTAAATTCATAATTTTAGATAATGGTAATAACGATTCCCTTGCTTGTTTATAATTGCATTTCTTTCACATGATTATAAAAAGTTGTTCGTTTCATGCCTGAATACATAAGTGCCTGATTGGTTGAAATTTGTTTACGTTTCCATTCCAGCACAATTTTATCGAAGTTTTCTGGCGTTTCGATTTTTTTTCTTCCGAACTTAACTCCTCTCTGCTTTGCTGCTTGGATTCCTTCTGCCTGTCGTTTCTTTATATTGTCGCGTTCTGTTTCTGCAACATAGCTAAGAATCTGAAGCACTAAATCAGAGACAAATGTTCCGGTAAGGTCTTTTCCTTTTGCCCTGGTATCCAGTAAAGGCATGTCCAGCACAACGATATCGCAACGTTTTTGTTTTGTGATGATTCGCCATTGTTCTAAGATTTCATCGTAATTTCTACCAAGCCGATCAATCGAAGTAATATATAAAGTATCATTCGGCTTCAGATGATGCATGAGTTTTTTATAATTTGGGCGAAGAAAATATTTTCCACTCTGCTTATCAGCATAAATAATGAGCTCTGAGATGTTTAATTGCTGTAATGCGATTTCCTGACGATCCAAGTTCTGTTCCCTAGATGAAACTCTGATATATCCGAAAGTTCTCCCCACCGTAACTCCTTCCTGCTGATAATAATCACGGTTGAAAGAGTATACTTTGAGAACCCATTTTGCAAGTGATATTATCGATAAGATTTGAAGTTTATAGTCCATATAGATTTACGTCTAATCTATATTTGATATACATTCCTGCATGCTTTACTGTATATTGTTTCAACTCTTCTATTTACACCAATTTATAGATGAAATATAAATCTTAAATTTTGAGAATAGTTGAGGTTTCCCACTTTTTGGAAAAAATAATTTTTTGTTCAAAAAGTAATCATCAAAGCGCATGCGATTTGATGATATCACAGACTCTCCAGTAATAAAACATGATTACTGAATTAATACTAATTTTTAAATTATTTAATCAATTTTTTTCAAAACATGCATGCATTTTATATACAAAATGGGTATCTGCCATTATCTTTTTGGCAGATACCCATAAATTTGTTACATATACACGCATGTTTTACTAAGCATTTTTTTTGACAGCTTTATCTGCAAGGAACTTTCTTACTTCTTCCATCTGTTCCGGCGCAAAATACAATGCAATATCTCTCCGCTTGGAGCGGTAGGTGATTGAGTGGTCCTTCTTAGATAATGTAACATTGCCAGCCGCGTCCCATGGGGTCAACGCGCCATTCAGCACAATACCTTCATCGCTTAAGCCACTCTTCATAAAGTAATACATTACCGCAAAGACCAGCAGTGCTGCTGTCTGAATATACTTAAATAAACCGTCATAACGGAACCAGCCAAATACTGCGACAGCCACAAAGATTGCCGGAATCAGCCACTGCATACCCGGGCGGATCAGAATCTTTACTTTCTTTCCATTTTGCATCCACTGCAGCAGCATCACAAAGATCACTGCATCTAATACATAAAACAAAATATCATCAAATGACATATAGCCACCTCGTCTTGATTATTATACTTCATCTACAAAAAAACAGAGCAATGAGCTCTGTTCAATTTGTGGCTGCAGTAGCAGATGGTGATGGAGAAATAGACGGCGAAGCAGATGGTGTTGCGGTTGCCTTTGGTTTTGAACCATATGTCCCATTGATTTCAATGTCTCTGGCGAAGTTTGTCTCTACGCCAAAGAAGCCAAATGCTGTATCAATATAATCAGGATGCTTGAAGTAACAATATCCAAAGGCACCAACCAATAGTAAGGCAATAACTAATAGGATATAGAAGAAGGTTGCGACCCAGGAAGATTTTTCAACAACATAGACTTTTTCCTCTTCCTCTTCGACATCCTCTGAATTTACAACCTGTGTTTCTTGTGTGTCTTCTTCCTGCGCTGGAATCTCAGCAGTATCTTCTAATTCTTCCTTTTCCGGTTCGACCGGCATGCCGCAGTTTGGACATACGGTATCCGTATCCTTTAATGGTTCCCCACATCTAGCACAAAAGCCTTTCATACATTTATCCCCTCAAATTGTTTATACTGCGAAATATACTCTACTTATAGAATAGCAGAAAACAATCCCTTTGTGGGGATAAAAAAGAAGCGTATTTCTACGCCTCTAGTTGATCTCAGCTGGATTGTAAATCACCGTCATGCCATCATTGGTTGTCTGGATGACATTGACGACATTCAGTTCATTTTCCTTAAAAATCTTCGTCATCTTTTCTACCGCAATTTCCCCGGTTGCCTTGATGAATACTTCCGTGCCTCTCTCTTCGGTATGATAAACACCGGCAGCGACTACGTTGGCGTCATTTTCAGCTAACAGCTTCATTGCCTTGACCATCAGGCCTGGTTTATCTTCCATTTTAAAGACAAACTTTGTCCCCTGATGTTCCAAGCCAAGCAGATCAACGAATGTCTGGAAGATATCTTTCTCAGTGATGATACCAATGACTGTATTATCTGCATCGACAACTGGCAGAACATTGATCTCATGCGAGCTCATCAGTTCCGCTGCCTGTTCAACAAACGAATCTGGGTCAATGGATACAACATCCTTGATCATAATATCTTCTACTTTTGTACGGGAGAGCAGATAGTTCAATTCATAGATGGATAAAGATGTCTGATTGGAGCCGCTTGTTTCAGTAACGACGCCTTCGGTAATCAGTCCAACCAGTTTCCCATTGGCATCCGTCACTGGAATACGATGGAACTTTCCTTTCTGCATCAGATCCAATGCCTTGGATACAGATGTGTCCGGTGTAATGCATACCGGATTCTTTGTCATATGATCCTTTACGTACATGATTAACCTCCAAGATAGGCCTTTCTGACCTGTTCACTGGCCGCAAGTTCCGCACCAGTTCCTTCTAATGTAATCTTACCAGTTTCCAGAACATATGCACGATCAGCAATTGCTAAAGCCATCTTTGCATTCTGTTCAACAAGAAGAACTGTTGTACCTTGTTTGTTGATATCTTCTATGATACGGAATATTTCCTTGACCAGCAATGGAGATAATCCCATGGAAGGTTCATCCAGCAGCATGATCTTTGGGTGCGACATTAATGCACGTCCCATCGCCAGCATCTGCTGTTCGCCACCAGATAAAGTGCCAGCGGTCTGCTTTTCTCTTTCCTTTAAACGCGGGAATAATTCATAGACCTGTTCCAGGTCTTTTTGAATCTGTTCTTTATCTTTACGGGAATACGCACCTAATGCCAGATTTTCAGCAACCGTCTGCTGTGCAAATACGCGTCTTCCTTCCGGGACTTGAGCCAAGCCCATCGAGACAATCTTATTGGAAGGTGTTTTCACAAGATCCACGCCATCCAGAGTGATAGATCCTTCGGCCGGTTTTAACAAGCCAGAGATAGCATGCATGGTCGTTGTCTTACCGGCACCATTTGCGCCAATCAATGCAACGATTTCACCATCATTGATTTCAAAGGAAATCCCTTTGATTGCTTCAATCATCCCATAGCGGACTTTTAAATTTTCTACTTTTAGCATTTCATCCGCCTCACTCTCCGATATACGCCTTGATGACTTCTGGATTCGACTGAATTTCAGAAGGTACACCCTGCGCTAGTAACATGCCATAGTTCAATACGGTAATGCGGTCACATATGCCCATGACCAGTTTCATATCGTGTTCAATTAATAGAATGGCAATATGGAAGTGATCACGTACTGTACGGATCATATCCATTAATTCCTGTGTCTCCTGCGGGTTCATACCAGCAGCTGGCTCATCCAATAACAGAAGCTTTGGATGGGTTGCCAGTGCACGGGCAATCTCTAATCTTCTCTGTGCACCATATGGCAGGTTTCCGGCACTCATATCTGCCTTATCTGCTAATCCGAAGATTTCCAGCAGGTCCATTGCTTCCGCATCTGCTTTCTTTTCTTCTGCACGATACTTCGGCAGACGCAGGATTGCGGTCATTGTGCTGTATTGAATACTGTTACCTAAACCAATTTTAACATTATCCAACACGGACATGTTCGAGAATAAACGAATATTCTGGAACGTACGGGCAATGCCTGCTTTGTTCGCCTGCACTGGATTCAGCTTTGCCATATCCTGACCATCTAGAGTGATGGTGCCACGGGTCGGCTGATACACTTTCGTTAACATGTTGAAGACCGTTGTTTTACCAGCACCATTCGGTCCAATCAGACCATAGATCTCATTTGTATTGACGGTCATATTCAAGTCATTGACGGCAGTTAGACCACCAAAGTCAATGCCTAAGTCCTTGATTTCAAGAACAGGAGTTTTTGTCTCAGTCATTCCGTTGCCTCCTTATTCTTTTTTCCTTTTACTTTCAGCTTCTCCATCATCGTCTTCAATTTTTCATTATTGGAGACAAGCATGATGACAATCAATACGATGGCATAAATCAGCATACGGTATGTACTTAAGAAACGCAGTACTTCCGGCAGAGCAAACAATAAGGTTGTCGAAATAATGGTACCTGTCATGTTTCCCAGTCCACCTAATACAACGTAGACAAGGATCAGAATGGATGTGTTGAAATCAAACTTGGTAGCGACAACCGAAGAATAGTTCAGCACATACAATGCACCAGCAGCACCTGCTAAAGTTGCACTGATGACAAAGGCTAAGGTCTTGGTGCGGGAAACGTTGATGCCAACGGTCTCAGCAGCAATCCGGTTATCACGGCATGCTTGAATCGCACGCCCTTCTTTTGAATAAATCAAATGGTAAACAACAAGTAAAGAAATTAGGATCAGTACAATACCGGCAGTAAAGGTAGAAATCTTATCAATACCAGTCGCACCCATCGGGCCGCTGATCAGCATCGTTCCGCCATCGCCTAAGGTAATGTTGTTATTAACGAAACTGAAGTGAAGACCAGTGCTGTCGACACCAACATATAAGTTTGTGACAACAGACATCAGAATCTGACCGAAAGCCAAGGTAACGATTGCTAAGTAATCACCCTGCAGTTTCAAGACTGGAATCGAGATCAGTAAGCCGAAGATTGCCGCCATGATACCACCGCACAGAATGGCGATGATCAAGCGCAGGATTTCATTTGGAATTGTTGTCTGCAGCATACCGGAGATAATTGCTGCGGTAAAGCCGCCGACTGCCATGAAGCCTGCTTGTCCTAAGTTCAATTCACCAGAGAAGCCGACGTTCATATTCAATCCAATTGCCGCCACAATATAAGCACAGATCGGAACCAGTAAAGATGTAAATAATCGAGTTAAGTTGCCTGTTGTAATCATGGTCTCTAAGATTGCATAGGCAATGATAACAACAAGGAAAGAAATTGTCCTTCCGCGCATGGAGCCGCTGAATGCATTTGATAAGAAATTTTTCTTTTTCATCTCAGCCTCCTCATACTTTCTCGCTCGTCTTCTTGCCAAGCAGGCCGGTTGGCTTGATCAGCAGGACCACAATCAATACCGCAAACACAATGGCATCCGATAATTGTGTGGAAATATACGCTCTTGCAAAAATTTCAATGACGCCTAACAGCAAGCCACCAAGGAATGCACCTGGAATAGAACCGATGCCGCCGAACACGGCAGCAGTAAATGCTTTAATACCAGGCATGGAGCCTAACGTCGGATAAACAGATGGATAGGCTGAGCACAATAGGACAGCTGCGATTGCCGCAAGTCCAGAACCAATGGCGAAGGTGATCGAGATGATGCGGTTAACATTGATTCCCATTAACGTTGCAGCGCCCTTGTCCTCAGAACATGCACGCATAGCACGCCCGGTCTTTGTCTTATTAATAAACAATGTTAAGCAGACCATGATGACGATATTGACACCAATGGTCAATAATGACAGATACGAAACACTCAAGCTTCCGAGATCAAGAGAACCCTGTGGCAGTGCATTTGGGAAAATCTTTGTATCTGCACCCCAAAGCAGCAATGCACCGTTCTCTAAGAAATACGAAACACCGATAGCGGTAATCAAGACAGCTAAACTGGATGCCTGCCGCAGCGGTTTATATGCTAGGCGTTCAATGACAACGCCTAAGACCAGACATACCACAATCGAAATCAAGACTGACGGTATTACCGGCATACCGAAAGAACTCAGCATGTAGAACGCAACATAGGCGCCCACCATAATGATGTCGCCATGTGCGAAGTTCAACATTTTTGCAATGCCATAGACCATGGAATAACCAAGGGCAATGATTGCATAGACGGATCCCAGACCGAGACCACTAATTAGATAAGACAAAAATGCCATACGCAAACCTCCTGTTATAAAAACAATACAGGCTGTCAAAGAATATTTCAATGACAGCCCCGTAAATTTCGTTTTAGAATCCAGACTTACTTCGCACTGACGTAAGCGCCATCCTTGACGACGATAGCCTTAGGATCCTTCGATACTTCACCTGTTGCCTTCCAAGTTACATTAGAACCTGTAGTTCCAGTGAATGTCATCGATGTGAACTGCTTGACCATAGCTGAGCACATATCCTTAGCCTTCATCGAAGAAGTTAAGTTTGCAGCCTTTGCAGCCTGAGCGATTGCATATACAGCATCGTAAGCATCTGCAGCGAACTGGTTAGGAGTTTCGTTATACTTTGCCTTGTAAGCCTTAACGAAGGAAGCTGTCTTTTCATCTGTAGAATCTGCAGAGAATGGTGTCAGCATGTATAAGCCTTCTGCCAATGTCTTATCAAAGCCATCCTGAGAAAGGATACCATCCATACCATCACAGCCGAAGAATGTAGCCTTAACGCCCTGCTTCTTCGCTTCCTGCAGGATCAATGTAGCTGGCTGATAATAGATTGGCATGAAGATGACATTTGCACCAGCATCTGCTAACTGCTTGACCTGTACGGAGAAGTCTGTTGCATTTGTCTGGAATGTCTGTTTGCCTACAACTTCAACACCCAGTTCCTTAGCCTTTGCTTCAAAGTTTGTTTCCAGACCTGTGGAATAGTTATCGTCGGAACAATAGATTGTACCAACCTTTGTACCAAGATCCTTATGTTCATTCAGATAGACGGCGGAAGCAGTTCCTTGGTTTGGATCGGTAAAGCACATCTGGAAGATGTTGCCATACGCTGTGCTGCTGTCCTTCATATCCTTATAGATAACACCTGTAGATGATGCCGATGGTGTTAATGCGAAGATGCTGTCTTCCTTATATAGAGGTGAAGCTGCCTGGCCGGCACCGGATGTAACGGTACCCAGGGACAACTGCATGCCCCAGTCAACCAGATTGTTATATGCGGTAACTGCCTTTTCAGCATCTGCCTGGTCATCTTCAGCCTTGAATTCATACTGTTGTCCACCAGCAGCGTTGATCTCATCAACTGCCAGCTGAGCGGCATTCTTTACGGCTGTACCATAGACGGCAGCGTTACCTGTCAGAGGACCGGATGCACCAATTTTAATTGCTCCTGCTGAACTGCTACTTGAGCTGCTTGTCGTTGATGCGGATGATGAACAGGCGACGAGTGACATTGCCATGAGCGCTGCCATTCCACCTTTCATAAATGTTTTGTAATTCATATTGCTATCCTCCCCTTCATTTCTTTTCTTGAAGATAACTGAAATTATAGAGAGGCAAAATCACAAAATCAACACCTTTTTTCACATTTCTTTCATATTAACTGAAAATTATACATATAATATGAAACTTCTTTCATTTATCGAACTCGGCCGTGTTTCTTGGCTTTTTTGATCTCATACATGACATCATCCGCCTTTTCAATTGCATTCTGAAGCGTCAGATGATCTTCTCCGTGAACTTCAAATTCACCCACGGATGCACCTAGTTTATATGGGTAGTGGGATTCTTCTGTAGCGGCAACTTCCAATTCATTATTGATGTCCTTCTTCATGGAAGAAGTTCCTATCACAACAAATTCATCGCCGCCATACCGCATCGCAAAAGCAGCGGAATCTTTCAGCCCGCGCACAATGACCTGCGAAATCCGTACAATTGCATCATCCCCGCACTCATGTCCATACAGATCATTGATCTTCTTCAAGTCATCAATATCAATGAAGCAGATGTATGCGATCTTTCCTTCTTTCATCAAGCCGTCAAACAAAAGTCTTCCCTTTTGTTCCAAACCAAACCGATTGAACAATCCGGTTAAAGGATCCGTAATATACAACATGCTCAGTCGGCTGTTCAAGCTTTCCATCACCGATGCACGGCGGACTCTTTCAATCGCATTATCTAAGAGTGAGAATGCGGTCTCTAAGAAGTTGAACTCCACCTTGCTGGTAAAGCCATCCGTAACGATATAACCAATGCATGTCTCTTCTGCTTGTAAAGAGTAGACCTGCAGCATCTTCTTTTTATTTAAGATTTCTTCCGGCAGTAAAAGCTTCCGTGAGAATGTCGCATAGACATGCTTGTCATCACACTTCAGCCCTTCTGGTTCTGACATTGCAATCATGACCATCTTATTGCCATAATGACGAATTGGATTTGTATTGCCAAAGTTCTCTAGATACAGTCCATTCAGCACCACGTAGATTGCGCCGCTCTGGAAGGCATCCGCATTCTGTTCCATCGCCTTAGCGATATCCGAAAGAGAGCGTGCCTTATCCAGCAGCACAGAAAGACCGTTATGCAGTTTATAGTAATCATAGACATAGCGGTTAGCCCGCAGATACTTTTCTTTTAGGACTGTAACTTCATTGACCTTATCTCCGCATCCGCAGGAAGAAGAATAGATCATATCTTCCTTTGGATGAATGATCTGCGGTACTTCTTTTCCTTCCGCTAGATTATAAATCGTATTCATTGCCGTATATGCGACCCGTGGAAAGTTGCGGTCGACCGTTGAGATCCGCACCGGTGCCGCCGCTGCCACGCTCAAATCATCATAGCCCGTGATCTTTACATCTTCTGGGATCCGATAGCCATTCTTTAACAATTCCGTTTCCGCACCGAACGCTAAGTTGTCATTGCCGCAGACCAGTCCCTCCGGCACACCGCCTTCACTCATCATGATACGGACTGCTTCTGCGCCAAATTCTTCATCCCATTCATTGCCATAGACTTTGACATTCGAAATGCCGTATTTGGCAGCACAGTCCAAGGCACCTTTCTTCCGTTCCTCTGCTTCTTTGGAAGAAGGCAGACCAGCCAGGACAGCCAAGGTCTTGCAGTGATGCTTCACGATTAAATGCTCCGTCATTTCATACGAAGCTTGATAATTATCCGAACCAACCAGTACCGTACCATCCAATGGATAGTTAATTGAGACCACCGGCACGCCATACGAGTTCGCGCGTTCTACTAATTTATTTCGTTCTTCCGGATTCCATACCCGGTTGCCCTGCAGGATTACACCATCATAGGAAGACAGATACGGCAGATTAAAAATCTGCAGCGATGCTTCATAAGAATCGTTGCTGCGGTAACTGCCGAAGCCGCTGAACAAATGCACACATACATCCGGATGTTCTTCGATGAACTGGCGAATGCCCTGCGTAAATTGTCCTGCAATTTCCGTATTCCAATCATAGGTGAGAAACGCAATATTATATTTCATATATTTACCTGACATAGTTATTATATATTGTTTTATTTAAAGTTTTTCACATTATTCACAATACTACAAAAAAGAGGAAATCCCTTTCCTCTTTTGTTCGTTTTACTTCAGATCTTCCCCATTGGACTTGATACATTTCTGATACCAATAGAACGAATCCTTTGGTGTTCTCTTCATTGTTCCCTGTCCATAGTTATCCGCATCGACGTAGATCTGACCATATCTCTTTGCCATCTCGCCTTCGCCGTTGGATACCATATCCACACATCCCCAATAGAGGTAACCCATCATTGGAATGCCGTCAATCTCTTCTGCATCCTTTAGTGACTGAATGTTTGCACGCATGTAATCGATCCGGTAGGAATCATGTACGGTATTGTCTTCAAAGACATCATTCCAGCCAATGCCATTCTCAACACAGAAGATCGGGCAGTGATACCGGTTGTAGAATGAATTCACAGTAATCCGCAGACAGTCTGGATCGGTTGCCCAGCCCCAGGCATTTGTCTTCAGGTATGGATTCGCGACCGTTCTCTGCATTGCACCATTGCCGCCGCCTGCTTCTTTATCTTCCATATGGGTCGTCACAACATGTGAGCCATAGCAGGAGAAGCTCAAGAAGTCACAAGGATACTTTCTCAGGATTTCAAAGTCTCCTTCTTTCACTGGCAAGGTAATGCCATTCCGTTTGTATTCTGCCAGCTTATAGTTTGGATAGAAGCCAAGCATCTGTACATCGCTGTAGAACAGAGCACGGTCTTCTGCTTTTCTTGCCAGCAGCTGATCTGCAGGATCACTGGTATAGCCATAGACTGGTCCCGCTGCCAGCATCATGCCAATCTTCAATTCTGGGAAGTTCTCATGTGCTTCCTTCACGGTCAAGGCAGATGCCAGGAACTGATGGAATGCCGCATTGGCAATATTCTGTGGTTCGCCATGGATCAAGCCGGCAGTGACATAAGGAGCTTCATCAATACAGTTGATCTCATTGAAGGTCAGATAATATTTGACCTTCCCTTGGAAACGCTTGAAGCAGGTTGTCGCATACTTTACATATGCGTCGACCAAGTGTCGATCGTTCCAGCCGTTGAACCGTGCCGCTAACGATAACGGTGTTTCATAATGCAGCAGGGTAACCAATGGTTCCATGCCGTATTTATGACATTCATCAAAGACATCTTCATAGAACTTCAGGCCAGCTTCATTCGGCTGGGCATCATCGCCATTCGGGAAGATCCGTGACCACTTAATGGATAAACGGAAGCACTGGAATCCTTCTTCCGCGCACATCTTGATATCTTCTTTATAATGATGATAAAAATCAGATGCGATATGGGAAGGATAGTAGTACTTGTCTCCTTCAATAACGCATGGTACAGCACCCTCTGGTAAATTCCGCTCTGGGGAGCCAAAGCACAATGGTGTCGAACCGGTTGTCCCATCTGGTTTCTTCCAGGTGACCTGCCGGCGTACGGTATGCGATCCATTGGTCATTACATCGGCTGTTGAGAGACCTGCGCCACCCTCAAATACACCGCCTTCATACTGATTGGCTGCGGTAGCGCCGCCCCATAAAAAGTCCTTCGAAAATGTCATGATTATACTCTCCTCTTTACTTGCTATGTTCATTATAATGCTTAATCTTTGAAACGAAACCTCTCATCTTTCCTAAACCGGTTTTACATCAAAGATTTTTACGATAAACTAGTAGTTAGCACTTTCCCCTTTCTATTCAAGGGGATGATATAATTGATACTACTAGGTACAAGGAGAATCGTATGAATTCGAAACAATGGAAAACAGCTGCGCATGCATCTGTGAAGAAACATTATCTATTATTCCTGGCCGTCTGTTTGACTGCGGTCATGTTCAATGTGGAATTTGGCTCACTGCCAAGTACCGTCAAGAACTTTTACTTCAGCACCACCGAAGGGTTCCAGACAGAGTTCATGACCATTCTGCTGCAGATGGCAAACGGCACCTCAATCGGGCACTTCTTATTAAAGGGATATACCGTTGGTCTTGCGGCCGCCGATACCTTCCAAGCAAGTTTCTGGATGGGACTGGTCTCGATTCTCATTCCTTTGGTACAGATCCTGCTTTTTATCTTCTTCCTGCAGGTCATCCGCGTCATCCTGCGCCGTGTCTTCTTGGAAGCACGCATGTATGACCGCGTACCGCTGTCCCATACCCTTTATTTAGTCAGTCTGAAGAAATGGGCTCACATCGCAATTGCGATGTTTGAATATGCCCTTCGCATCTTCTTATGGGGGCTGACCATCATCGGCGGTTTCATCAAATACTACAGTTACTTCTGTGCCCAGTTCATTCTGGCCGAGAATCCATCGCTGACCTCCAAGCAGGCAATTGACCTGTCAAGGAAGATGATGGATGGGCATAAGAAAGAAGCGTTCTTATTAGACCTGTCTTTGATTGGCTGGTATCTGCTGAGCTGTTTGACCTTCGGCATTGCCGGCATCTTCTATACCAACGCTTATATCACGGCGGTCCATACCGAATTCTATGCCTCGATCCGTGCCCTTGCGAAAGAAAAACAGATGGAAGGCAGCGAGTTGCTGAACGACACCTACTTATTTGAAAAAGCAGAACCTGCACTCCTTGCCACCACTTACAAATCCACTAAGATGGATGCGATGTATATCGAAGATACCGAAGTACCGTTACACGGTGCCCAGAAGTTCTTTGCGGAAGGACTGTCCCTATGGATCGGCTCCTATAAGCAGCGGAAAGTCTATCAGGGTGTCGCAAACTTAAAAGATCAGTTAGAAAAGGATCAGGCTGCGCTCAATGGCGAACAGTATCCTTCCCGTCTCAATCCTGCCTATACAAAGGAAAGTATTCACTTCGACGGCAACGTCACACCAGACCGTGCATATTCATTCACCAGTGTTGTGCTGCTGTTCCTGTTTGGTTCTTTCTTAGCTTGGCTGATGCAGGGTGCTTACCTTGTTAATGGTACGACCGGTGCACTCACGAAGTTTGGTGTACTGAAAGGTCCTTGGATGCCGATGTTCGGTGTCATTGGTGTCCTGTCTCTTGTCCTGTTCACGAAGATGCGGAAGAAACCAGTTGCGGCATTCGTCCTTACCGCTCTGCTTGCCGGTGTTGTTGAATTCTTGACTGCCGCCATGTTAGCGAAGAACTATGATCTGCGCTGGTGGAGTTATACCAATTACTATATGAACCTCGATGGAAAGACATGCCTGCAGTCCGTGATTGCAATCGCCTTGATCTGCATGTTGTTCTTCTACATCTTAGCGCCGTTATTTGACCAATGGCTGTCACGGAAGAATCCAAAGATCGTATTGGCTGCCGCATTGATCCTGCTGGCTGTATTCCTTGTGGATGCCGTCCTGAGCTATACCAGTCCAAATACCGCAGCCGGCTTCACTCTCTTTGTGAATGTGACCAACCTGCTGTAAATATTTCTATCAAACATAAGAAAAGACTTTCGATGAACTAGGAGGGAAGCTCCTTCAGCGAAAGTCTTTTTGTTTCCAGTGGTTCACAGTATATTTGACAGGATCTGTTTCTCCAATGGTATACAACTAGTATAAACTGATTTATTACGTTGATACATCGATATGCTTCTTTTTTTCTATGAAATAGTTTCCCACAATTGCAGCAAAAAAGAACTGTGACGTATTACAGTTCTTTTTATTGAACCATCGTCTGGTTCATATCTCACCTATGCCGGGGAATGGCATAAGATGTGACCTTTGAAGGGTTACTATGTTCTTCTGGATCATGTCACAAGTGCTGTATTCTCTCAATTCAATATTCGACTAACATTATTCCATTTCTGCATAATAAAATGAGTAAAGATACACATGTATGTATCTTTACTCATTCTTTGACCTGTATTTCGGAATTATTTTGTATCTGTTGCTTCATTAATCATGCGAATCGCTGTCAGTGAACGTGGATAACCGATATAAGGAAGACATTGAGAAACGACTTTGATCAGGAATCCTCTGCTGTTGCCCATCCGGATATTTCCAGCCACGTGGCTCTTCAGCTGTGGTTCAACTCCGCCCTGTGCAAGCAGGAAACAGAACGTAATCATTTCACGTTCCGCTAAGGTCAATCCTTTTCGTGTATAGTAATCGCCAAAGCAGTTATCAGCTAACCATTTGTTGATATGTTTCATTTCCTCTGGGCCGTTCTCCCAGCTGTTGCGCATCTTTTCTCCAAAGATTTCAATCTGAGCATCGTTGCCTTTGCGCAAACGGTCTTCTTTGGTCGTAGTCTCCGCCGATGCTAATGGCAAACGGATGCCTCTGGCACTGAGGATCTCATTGGTACTCTTTAAGAAAGGATAAACGCGGCCAATGCCCAAGTAATCCACCGCCTGGTAAACCACTTCTTTGATTTCCTCTGGTTTGACGCCGAAGTTCAAAGCTGCCGGCAGGATCATTTTGAATTCTTCCCGTCCCTGGCATCCTAAAAGTGTTGCCAGGATTGCTAAGAAACGTGTCCGGTCATCCAGCTTTACGCTTTCTTCGTTCACAACTTCATCAAAGGCAAAATTTACAAACCTCTCAACAAACTCCGGATCTGTTTCGGATAGACCCGGTCCTGGTCCAGTGACCATCTTTTCAACATACTTCTTTGCTTGTTCTGAAATATCCATAAAGAGCCTCCTATTATTAATATAGCTTCTCTTTGTGAACTTACAATTGGTTATTCCGCATTGATGCGCTGTGCATCTTCCTCGTCCTTCAGCTTTGGAAAAACTGCTTTCCGATACAGGAACAGATTTACAAACTGGCAGAACAGCAGTGGCACAATCGCACCTGCCAATAATGCCAATGACAGCTTCCAGGAAAGGTCTCCTGCTAAGGTATACGCGAAGAGAATATTGAAGACATAGAAGACCGTGATGGCAAGAATGAAGCCATACACATATTTCACTTCTTTCTTAACAATCGCTTCCTGATCTTCATGCATGTAGCCAATATGATTGAGCGTCATATATAAACGGCGGCGCAGGGATACTTCCGTACCGAACTTGAACATCAGTGCCAATGCCTGCAGGAAGGTCATTACTAAATACGATAACAGGATCGTCATCATCGCAATATCATTGTCCAGTGAGTTTACAAGCATGGAGACAAGGATGATGGCACAGGCCAAGAATAAGAAGATGTTGTTCTTTAGGACAATCAGATCGCGGCGGACAAAGCCTAAGGCAGCAACCATACGCGGCTGTTCAATCCACTTGCCGCTGACCCGCTTGTTCAGCCATGGGACAATAATATGCTTGAAACATCCATTCAATCCAACCAAGCCAGCAATCGCTGCGATGACCGCAAGATTCCGATTCATATAGATGACAACGATTGGCAGTACAAAGAGCAATGCTGACGCAATCTGTTTTGCCTTCCTTGGAATGAAGGCGACATTGAATGTATCTTCTCCAGTGGAACCAGTAATCGTAGATGGATTCATTAACAGACCGACCGCATTGCGGTAGGCAAAGCTCAAGTTCAATAAGACAATCCAGAACACCACATATAAGATGATGACCGTTGCGTTCAGGGCAGCTTCTGGATGTGCGGTGACCGCAAAGCCATGATTCGACATGGCTAAGATGGCATTCACACCTGGGATGCAGAGGTACGATAAGGCAATGCCCAGCGGAATTGCCAAGACCAGCAGTAAGATTGTCTGGATCATTAAGAAGCTGGCAATCTGGATAAAGCGGCCGCCGCAGATCAAGCGTACCGCAAGGTCTTTCCCCTTCAGCTTTACATAGAAATCATTCGCAAAGAGGATGTCGATACTGCATAGAATGATGACAATGATCATGACATACGTGATCATATTGCCAGTATCATTCAACGGATTGACCGATGGATCACTCATTGAGATGTTATAGAAAAGATAGATGAACATCGTTGTCAGGACAAAGATGAGCCAGTAGAAGAAGGCTTTCGAGAAATCTTTTCGAATGGAACGCAGAGCGTCACTGAAAATCATTTCTTCAGGATCTCCCTGGATTCTTCTGAATTCATTTCAACGATCTTCTGGAAATATTCGTCCTGACTCATATTTCCCTTCGCTAATTCTTTTTCAATGTTGCCATCCTTAATATAGATGACTCTTGTTGAGTACGATGTAATCAGTGGATCATGCGTGACCATGACTATCGTGACTCCCTGCTGATTGAGCTTCTGTAAGATGCCCATCAGTTCTGCACTGTTGGCAGAATCCAAATTGCCGGTCGGTTCGTCTGCCACAATGATATGCGGACGATTGATCAGTGCACGGCAGATTGCGACTCTCTGCCGCTGACCGCCGGAACATTCATACGGGAACTTCTGTAAAAGATCCTGAATGCCCATCTCTTCTGCTAATGCATTGACACGCGGTGCGACATCTTCTTTATTGACATGTGCTAAGGATAACGGCATCGCAATATTCTCAAACATCGTATGTGTATCTAATAAGTTGAAGTCCTGGAAAATGAAGCCGAGGTTCTCATAACGGAACTTGCCAATTTCGTTTTCCGTCATCGTACGGATTTCTTTTTGATTAATAAAGACACGGCCGCCGGTCGGCACATCAATGGTAGAGATGGTATTAATAAAAGTCGACTTGCCCGATCCAGAAGGACCCATGATGGCTACGAAGTCACCATCGTAAACTTGAAAGTTCACATCATGCAGAGCCTCAAAGGCATTTGGTGTCCGGTAATTATAAATTTTCTTTAAATGTTTCGCTTCCAATACAATATTTTCTGACATAAACACTCCTTATTCCAACCTGATTATTATACCTTATTGGTTCACAAGTATTATGGATAGAAAAAAGCTTTCCTGTTTTTGGAAAGCTTATACAAAGCGGTCACTCATCGCTTCTCTGCGCATGAGTTTAAAGATGATGAAATAGATGACAACCACAATCAGGATGAACGGCAGGGTCTCAACGGAAGCCATGGAATCATAGGCGCAATGCAGAGCTACCGGTACGGCATAGCATAAGACCGCAAAGAAGCCGGTCAAGAAGCTCTTGCGATGGCAGGCAGCCTGCTTAGCCCGGCCATAGAACATGCCCATCAATACCGCAAACGCCATGTGCGCAGGTATCGCAAACAAGGCACGGGTCACGGCGACCGATAAGCCATAGGCCATGACATACTTCACATTCTCAAAGGCCGCAAACCCTAAAGAGACAAAGACCGCATAGACAATGCCGTCATAACGAGTCTGGAAGTATGGACTGTTCCAAGTTTCCTTCTTTAATAAGTACAGTTTCGCACCTTCTTCAATGATGCCAACACCTAGATACATCTGCCAGGTCTCCATCCGATAACCGGCGACCAGCTGCTGCATCAGCCACTCCAGGACCAGGGCAATCAGCGCCGCAAAAACACCTTCCCAGAGTAAATGCATCATGATACCGGTCGGCTGACGGTGCAGAGAAGGCTGATTGTTGGCATAGTTCACCAGCAGGATGGCTGGCAAGACCGCCGCAATCAGATATATTAATAAGATATTGATCAAAGGATCAAACATAATAAACATCAGAATACCTCACCTAAGACGTTCGTCTTATGTTGTAGTTATACGCGGTTGCTGGCACTCTGTCAATATGAGTGCTAAGTACAAATGACCAAGAATGTAAAAAAAAGACCACCGAAGTGATCTTTTATGGCGCCTTAAACAGGACTCGAACCTGTGACACCCTGGTTAACAGCCAGGTGCTCTACCGACTGAGCTACTAAGGCAGCGAAAATATAATACTATTAATATGCCTAATATGCAAGATGAAAACACGCGTTTTTTCGTATTTTTTACTTTTTGGGAAGCCCTGATTTTTTCATTTTTTTCTGAAATACAATTTCTGCATTCTTTGAATTCCATCTCGAAACAAGAGAAAAACATGATACGATGAATATATAAAGTAATGACAGGGGTCCTGTCATAAAGGAGAACATAATATGGGACTGATTTTAGCAACGATGAGCGCAGCCGGATCGGCTTTTGCGGACACTTGGAAAGAGTATTTCTATTGTGATGCGATTCCAGCAGATACCATTTGTGTCAAAGCTCATAAAAAGGTCAAAGGCCTTTCATCCAACCATGGAGATGACAACATTATCTCAGATGGTTCCGTTATTGCGATTGCAGATGGTCAGTGCATGGTCATTGTTGAACAAGGCCAGGTCGTCGATCTTTCTGCTCAGCCAGGAGAATACAAATATGATTCCAAGACCGAGCCATCCCTCTTTACTGGTTCCTTAGGCGACGGGCTCAAGAACATCTTCCAGCAGATTGGCCATCGTTTCCAATTTGGCGGTCAGCCGGCAGAAGATCAGAGAGTTTATTACTTCAACACAAAAGAAATACCAGGCATGAAATACGGCACCGCTGCTCCTGTACCATTCCGTGTCGTTGATGCCCGTGCAGGAATTGATATGGATATCAGCATGAAGGCATTCGGCGAATATTCCATTAAAGTCACGGATCCAATTTTGTTCTATACAAATGTATGTGCAAATGTTTCCGATGCATATAAGGTCGCTGATATTGAAAGTCAGCTGCGCACCGAGCTGTTAACTGCTCTGCAGCCTGCCTTTGCAAAGATCAGTGCACAGGGTGTCCGGTATTCAGAAATTCCGGGACATACGGAAGAACTTGCGGACGCGTTAAATGCAGAACTATCAAAGAAGTGGAAAGACTTACGTGGTATTGAGATTGTTTCGTTTGGTGTTTCTTCTGTATCTGCAGATGAAGAAGATGAAAAGACCATCAAGCAGATGCAGAAAGATGCTGCCTATAAAGATCCTTCGCTTGGTGCTGCTGCAATGGTCGGTGCGCAGACGGACGCAATGCGTTCCGCCGCAAATAACACAAACGGTGCAGCCATGGGCTTTGTCGGCATGAATGCCGCAACAGCAGCCGGCGGCGTCAATGCCAATGCACTGTATCAGCAGGCCGCTTCTCAGCCAAGTGCACCAGCAGGCAGCTGGACTTGTCCAAAGTGCGGTACGGTGAACACAGGAAACTTCTGTTCTTCCTGCGGTACACCAAAGCCAGTGAACGGACAGTGGACTTGTCCAAAATGCGGAACCGTCAACACAGGGAACTTCTGTTCTTCCTGCGGTGAAAAGAAACCACAATAAATTATTCAAACGTGAGGAACATCATGAAAATTGATCTGCAAAAATATCATCAGAAGCTTCGTGACAATGAGACAGCTGCTTTGATCCTGGGCCTCGGAGCTTTGTGCTTTGCAATCATCATGGTGATCCTCGCTTCTGTTTTGTCATGAAAGGAGCACCCTATGCCGGAACAGCTGACAAACTATCAATGTCCCAACTGTAAAGCACCACTGCATTTCGATCCCAGCATTCAGAAACTGAAATGTGACAGCTGTGGATCGGAATTTACGATTGAAGAAATCACGGCCGCATTTGCGGAGAAGAACCAAGAAGCAGTTTCCATCGATGATGCCAAGGCGCAGGCCAAAGCATCGGAAACACTGCAATGGAGCGAAGAAGAAGCGAAGCACCTGCGTGCATACAACTGTCCTTCCTGCGGAGCACAGCTTGTAACGGATGAAACAACCGCCGCAACAAGCTGCCCATATTGCGGCAATCCAACGGTTGTCCCTGCCCAATTCTCTGGTTCCTTAAAACCAGACTATCTGATTCCATTCAAATATGAAAAGGAACAGGCAGTGGATGCATTAAAGGGATTTTATAAAGGGAAGCCGTTCCTGCCTTCGAAATTCTCAGCGCAGAATCATATTGAAGAGATCAAAGGACTGTATGTGCCATTCTGGCTTTATGACGGCACAGCAAACGGCAACCTGCAGTATCATGCCACCCGTGTCACAAGTTTCTCCCGTGAAGATGATCTTGTCACAGTGACCGAACATTATCAGGTTGGCCGACAAGGGGATGTCGACTTCGACAATATTCCCGCCGACGCCTCCAGTACGATGCCGGATGAACTGATGGATGCCATTGAACCATTTGACTACAGTGAAATGAAGCCCTTCGCATTAAGCTATCTGCCAGGCTTCTTAGCCAACCGTTATGATGTCGACAGCAATGCCGATGCGTCCCGTGCTGATACACGGATGAAGAACACTACGGTAGATCAGTTGCGTTCTACGATTGTTGGCTATGCATCACTTCTGCCGCAGGTCGAGAATGTTTCGATTGAACCAGGCATGGTGCACTATGCTTTCCTGCCCGTCTGGCTGTTATCCACAAAATACAACGGCAAAAATTATCTCTTTGCGATGAATGGACAGACCGGGAAGATGGTCAGTGATGATCTGCCGGTCGATTGGGTCAAGTTCTTTGTGACCTTCCTTCTCATTGCGGTTATCTTAGGCGTGATTGCCTGGTTTGTCATAGGCATGATGGGATGAGGTGAAGAAGATGAGAAAATTGAGAAATCTATTCTTACTGTTTCTGCTCACCTTCGCATTGGTCCTGCCAATCCATGCGGACAATACCGAATATGTCAGAGATGATTATGGCGAATTGAGTTCTTCTGAAGTCAGTGAATTAAATCAGCTCGCCGCAAAAGTTTCTAAGAAATATAATGTTGGTGTCTATATTCGTGTAGAAAGCAGTTCCTCCGGATACAGTGATATTGAAAAATATGCCGAGGCTTTATATGCTAACGAAACACTTGGCTATGGCACTGGGAGCAGCCGTGAATGTGTCGCTCTTGTCATCACAATGAGTGATCGTCATTACGATATCATGGCGCATGGCGACACCTGCAATACTGCCTTTACCGATTATGGCAAAGAAGAACTGGCAGATGATGTGAAGTACTATCTGCGCGAAGATGATTACTATACTGGCTTCAAGACATTTATTGAAGACTGTGATACCTATCTCGCTTCTGCAGCGGAAGGAAAACCAATCGATGTTGCTGCTGCTGATCCCGAGGCACATGCCAACATGATGCGGAACATCCGCTATGGTGTGACCTTCGGCGGTGCGCCATTGATTGCGCTGATTGTCTGCTTGATCATCAAGGCAAAGAATAAGACCGCTGGCATCCAGATGGAAGCCAACAACTATATTCCAAAGGGCGGTGTGCATTTGACCGGTCAGCAGGATATTTTCCTGTATCGTACCGAATCCATTACGCATATCAACCGTGACCGTGGTGGCGGCGGAGGCACTTCTATCAACAGCGGAGGCTTCTCCCACAGCTCCGGCAGTTTCTAAGAACGAAAAGAGAGCCTATACCTGCTGGCTCTCTTATTTGACTCTGACCGCAACCGCAATACCGTCACCAATCTCTCCATGAAATTCCGTGTGAAATCTCTCATCCTTGAGAATATGATCACGGAATTTTTTTATTTTGTGCATCATCTGGATTGTGCTCCGGTTATGCGATAAAGATTCATCATCCACAATGCCATGGAAGTTCAAGTTATCAAACACAAAGTACGTGCCGATTTCTGAATTCTTATAGAAATGTTCCAGATAGCGTCGGTATTGTGACTTCGCTGCATCTACAAAGATCAGATCGTATTTCTTCTTTGTTTCAAAGTTTGATGCGTCGCCAAAGTGGACCGTAATTCGTTCACTCAGGTTTTCGTTTGCGATATTCGCAACGGCCTGCCGATACATCTGTTCATCTACTTCCAGTGTATCAATCGTGATATCCCAGCGGATGGAAGCCATATTGATGGCAGAATAGCCAACGGCGGTGCCAATCTCTAAGATATCCCGGATATTCTCATGACCACGGATAAAATCCAAAAGATACTGCAGACCATCATCCAACATGATCGGCACATCATTCTTTCGCGCATCATCATGGATCTTTTTTAATTCTTCTGTATTCATCGCTTCTATTCTACACGAATGAAAAATAGATGTCATTCGCGCATCCGAAACAAATCCATGTTAGAATATAGGATGACCCAAAATGGAAGGAGTGTTGTCATGTTAAACCGTAAATTCTTATCCGCATACTTTGGTACGCGCACCTATACGAAGGCTCTTTCCATCTATGAAAAAGGGTACGTTCAAGATCTCGATGTCCGGGAAGATCCAGATACCGGTGTCATCACGATTCAATCAGATGTCCGCAGCGGTCACAGTGATACGCTGTATCATGTCCGTATTACGCTCAGCAGCAACGAGAACTGGATTGTCGACAGTGAATGCACCTGTGCTTTTTATAATTCGTATATGACACCCTGCAAACATATTGTTGCGGTGCTTTTAAAGTATATTGATGAGGCGAATTCTGCCATCATCGGCAATGGCTTTCATAAGCCCGTCAGGCATACGGACAGTGCTGTGGAACGGCTGCTGAATCAATATGTTCCTGTACAGAGTGCATCCATCTTATCTTCGACGGCACCAATTACCTTAGAGCCCACAATCCATGGCATCGTGAACGATGCACTGGAAGTTTCCTTCAAGATCTATGAAGGAACCGGACACAAATACGTCATCCAGAATATCGATGAGTTATGCACGCATATTCAGAATCACGATCTGAAGCGGTATGGCAAGACACTGGAATTTGTCCATTCCCTGCACGCTTTCTCGCTGCGCTCACGGCCGATGTTGAAGTTCCTGATGGAACTTTCTTCGCATCAGGATACTTATACAACCGCTACCAGCGGCTATGCCAGCTATTATCATTACAGCAGTTATGATGAACCATCCATCAAGCGTACCCTTTCTTTAAAAGGAAGATATCTGGATGAATTCTTTGCGGCTTTAAAAGATCTGCCGGCATATATCCTGATTCCAAATACATATGGGTATGATACAGAAGTATTAATGCATGTTGTGGATGGAACACCGGACATGCAC
>Ga0183095_11264_pt1 | contig 23194 bp, 24 predicted proteins | sample BioMet4_FD_130346 | JGI IMG/M metagenome (GOLD analysis project Ga0183095, IMG submission 130346) | Microbial communities from bioreactor (seeded with sewage sludge) at LBNL, California, USA - Biofuel metagenome 4 (v2) (version 3) | ecosystem: Engineered > Bioreactor > Anaerobic > Unclassified ...
GCACGCCGCCAGCGTTCATCCTGAGCCAGGATCGAACTCTTAATTAAATGGTATGTTGAAGCCCGAGGGCTGTCTACATCATTCCTAAGATCCTAATCTTGGATCAGACGCTTAGCGTCTTAATTCGCTTTGTTATCGAATTACTGTTTTTTCTTTTTTAGGAAATTAACGGGATCATGTTTCATGATCCTTGTTGTCGTACTTTCGTACTTTGTCTTTCGACTTTTTATGTCTTGTTTGACTTTGATTTCCTGTCTATGAGGTTTTCTAGGTCCATTGCTATCACTCATTTGCGACAGCCTTATTATATTATCATTTTGTGAGCTCTCTGTCAACACCTTTTCGAATATTTTTTAAAAAATATTTCAGGGCCGGCTTCGTCTCTAAATGACAACTTGCTAATGATATCATCTATCCGCCCCCTCTGTCAACCCTCATTTTCACTTTTTTTGAAATTATTTTTGGAAGCTTACTATTGAACAATTCTGACAGCTATGATAGTATAGTCGTTGGTAGAGTAAACATTGTGCGTAAAGTGTCATAAGATGGGATGTTGCTTATGAACGAAGGCGTAGACCGCGGTGCAATGTTGCGTCCACTACTACACCAGTTAACTAAAAAGCAACATTATATTATATATAACAAGCAGCTTCTTTTTTACATCGGTGTAGTGACCATTGTAGTTACACTGATTAATAGAAAGGAGTTGTTTTTATGTCCAGAAACAGTAAGACGGTCAAGCTAGTAACCGTTGCATTTTTAATTGCAATGGAAATCATCCTGACCAGATACTTATCTGTAGATGTCGCTGGAATCGCCAGAATCGGCTTCGGGTTCTTACCTGTAGCAATGATAGCCATAATGTATGGCCCCTGGTGGGCAGGCGGAGCTTATGCTTTGGGAGATATACTAGGCATGCTGGTTTTCCCAAAGGGCGCATACTTCCCGGGTTTTACTTTGACAGCATTTCTTACGGGAGTAGTATTCGGTTTGATACTGTACAGAAAAGATATCTCATGGCAACGTACACTTATTGCCAGTCTCATCGTAGTGCTGGTATTGAATTTATGCATGGATACATACTGGCTGCATATCCTCATGGGGCAGGGCTTCCTGGCTATGATGCCGCTCAGGATCATCAAATGTTCATTTGAGATACCGGTTCAGGTCATACTCATCCCACTGGTATGGAACAAGATATTCCGCAAGATACCTGCTATAAAAGACGACGTGAAAGTTGCATGATGCCAGAGAACATCTATTAACTTAAATTCGTAAAAAAAGTAGACATATAACATGTCTACTTTTTAATTTCATTATTATCCGGCAAGTATCTACTGTTAATCGATCATTTCATACATCAAGGCAGCATCCTCTTTGCGCACGGATTCCGCTACGCTCATGACTTTAACAGTAACGGAGCTGTTGCCAAATTCAATATGTATCTCATCACCAACGTTTACCTCAGTGCCGGCTTTGGCCAGTTTGCCATTGACGGTCACTCGTTCCTGATCACAGGCTTCTTTTGCTACTGTTCTACGTTTGATCAATCTGGAATTTTTCAAATACTTGTCTATACGCATTTTCTTCTCCTATTTAGATATTCAAAAGGACAGCCGAAGCTGTCCTTAAAAATATATTATCCTATTTGTTTACTGCATCCTTAAGAGCTTTTCCTGCTTTGAATACAGGAGCCTTTGAAGCAGCGATCTTGATGATTTCATCAGGTTTTCTAGGATTTCTTCCCTGTCTTGCTTTTCTCTGTCTAGTCTCAAAAGTACCAAATCCGATTAACTGTACTTTTTCGCCCTTAACCATAGCACCTTCAACTGTTGACAGAAATGCATTGATAGCAACCTCTGCATCTTTCTTAGTAAAGTTTGTTTTCTCTGCTACTGCAGCAACTAGTTCAGCCTTATTCATTATAAATCCTCCTTAAAACATTAAATGATTAACGAAACTATTTTCTCTTGGAATCCTCCCAAATTTCGTTCATTTCCTCAAGAGACATGGATTTGATATCCTTTTTCCTCTCTATGGCCTTCTCTTCGATAAATGCGAACCTATCTACGAATTTTGTCGTGGATCCATTCAATGCCTCTTCTGGGTTTATTCCCAGCAATCTCGAAACATTGACTGTAGAAAAAAGTAAATCACCAAGCTCATCTTTTATAACTCTCATATCTCCTGTCTCACAAGCTTCCTTCAGCTCTCCCAACTCTTCTTCGATTTTAGGGAATGCCTCGCCAGCACTGTCCCAATCAAATCCGACCTGCGAAGCTCTGCTTTGCACTTTCTGGCTTCTCAGTAGTGCAGGTAAAGCTTTTGGCACATCGAGGAGTCGATCCGTTACTTTCGAATCGCCATGCTCTTTACTCTTCACATTTTCCCATTTTTCAAGCACTTTGTCAATAGTTTTTGAGTTTTCTGAAGAGAAAATATGGGGATGTCGCCTTATCATCTTCTCACATTCGTCATTGATAATGTCAGTTAATGTAAATTCCCCATTATTTTCTGCAATCACCCCATTTAGCATAACCTGGAGCATCACATCGCCCAGTTCTTCCTTAAGGTTATCCATGTCATCATTATCGACAGCGTCTACAGCCTCATAGGCTTCCTCTATCATGCATGTTTTCAAGCTTTCATGGGTCTGTACTTTGTCCCACGGGCATTTCTGACGCAGCACCCTTACTATATCATACAGTCTCTTAGCTGCTGCCACCTCATCGTCTGCGGTCACGTATAATGCCGCATATTCTTCATTCATCTAAAATAACCTCTATTTTATAAACTTTCTAGCTATCTTTGCCAGCTTTGTGCCACCAGGCATAGACTCCAGTTCTTCAATCTTGATTGCTTTGAGGACGAATATAAGCACAGCATATATTATCATACCCGCAAGTATTGCTACTATAGTGCTCAGACCGCTTACCAGCACTGCACTATGGCCGCCACTCAATAAGTGGAACAGCAGTTTATATATGCCCAATACGCAAACGCCCATAATTGCCGCGGCAGCTGCCGGGCGAACGTATGTCAAAACGTAATTGAACTTTGTACCTGTATATTTTCTAACGTCATAAGCATTCAGTATCATGGCAAAGGCATAGGCAAACATGGTGCCGATAGCAGCGCCTTTAATGTTGAAATATGGTATACCTACCAATATGTATGTTACTATCACCTTTCCAATACAGCCGATTGCCAGATTCCTTACAGGTATCATCTGCTTGCCTACTGACTGGAGTACGCTTGTAGATGTCTGCATCGTAGCAAGGAATATTATACTTATGGCCATTATCATCAAAGTCGGTGCTGCATCGTGGCATCCCTGCGGCTGCGTGAAGTACAGCAGTTTCAGGATCGGCTCTGCTATTACAAATATGCCAAACGCACAAGGGAACGCCATTATCATGGTCGTTCGGTATCCCAGGTTGATCGTGCTGTGCACACCTTCCATATCATTCAGCTTCCATCTTGCCGAAACTGCAGGCACCAGACTTACAGCCACTGCCTGAGTAAATATCTGCGGGAATGCAATCAAAGCATTACAGAATCCGCTGAAAAGCCCATAAAGGTAATTTGCCTCCGTATATGACCATCCAGTGTTCTGAAGTACTCTCATAATAATGGTTGAATCTATTATCGTCATTATTGGCATTATTTCACAGCCAATGATGATTGGAATTGCTATGGCAACGATTTCTTTAGCTATGGATTTTCCATCGTCAACATTTTGATCGTTTCGTGCTACCTTTGCCATAATAGTCTTATGGTTCAAAAGGTATATCACAAATATTACGGCAAGACCTGCAATGGAACCTGCAGAGGCTCCGAATGAGGCTCCGGCTGCAGCTTTCACCAGGCTGGTTTTGTACAAAGAATATGCCAGCGTAAGTCCCACTATACAACGGATAAGCTGTTCAGTGATTTCCGAAATAGCCGTTGGATTCATGTTTTGACGTCCGTTAAAGTACCCTCTGAATGCTGAGAACAATGGTACAAACAGCAGTGCAGGCGAGATAGCCTTTACCGCCATTCCTGCATACGGATTCTTGAAGATCACTGCCGCGATCCAGTCTCCGCCAAAGAAGCAGATCAAAAACGACAGCAGGCCGACGCCGAATAGCATAAGCGTTGCTATATGAAAGATCTTATGAGCATATTTATACTCTCCGATTGCTATGTGTTCTGAAACCATACGCGATACGGCTACTGGTATTCCAGCCGTTGATAGTACAACCAAAGCTCCGTAAATCGTATACGCAACTCCGTAGTATGCCATACCATCAGCTCCGATCCAGTTGGTCAAAGGTATACGGAACACAGCCCCCAGTAACTTGATAACGATGCCTGCTACGGCTAGAATCGCGGCACCTTTGATAAATTTCCCCTTGTTTGACATTAGTCTCCTTTATAGCAGCCTTACAGCTGTTTTAATATCTCTTTAGTGGCCATTTCCGTTTCGAAGATGGCTTTATCGACGTCTATTGTAACATATTGGCCGTCTTTGTAAAGAACTTTTCCATCTACCATGGTGAGCACTACGTCGCTGCCTGAAGCTGAGTAAACAATATTGTTTACCATGTTGTGAACAGGATGCATATTAGGTGTATCTGTACGCAAAACTATCAGATCTGCTTTGCTTCCCTTTTTCAGCACTCCACAGTCGTCTCTCCCCTGTGAGATCGCACCGCCTCTGGTCGCCGCATATAGTGCTTCTTTAGGCGTTATTACTGTAGGGTCTGCAGCCTTGACTTTGCCGATGAGTGCCAGCGTTTTTACCTCCTCCAGGAAGTTCAGGCTGTTGTTGCTGGCCACACTGTCCGTACCGATTGCCAGGTTGATGCCATGCTTTAATATTTCTGCGCTGTCGCATATTCCGCTTGCAAGTTTAAGATTGCTGCAAGGATTTGTCGCAACGGTTACTCCTTTTTCTTTTAATATATCAAAGTCTTCACCCTCAAGCCAGACACAATGAGCCGCTGTTGAACGAGTATCAAAGATACCACAGTCTGCAAGGTACTGCACTGGTGTCTTACCGCCATGTCTTTCTTTGCATTCCTCGTGCTCAGTCTTGGTTTCGGAAACATGTACCTGCATGTTGATTCCCATTTCCTTAGTGTACTCTGCCAAAGCTCGCGCGGTTTTTTCATCTGAAGTATATTCAGCATGAAGGCTGGAATCCATTATCACACGTCCGTTAGCGGCACCATTTAAAGACTTGACTGCATTCTTCATTTCCTGAACTGACTCCATTGAATCAAAATCCGAACCGTCAAAGTTAACGATGGATCTGGAGATATTATTCTTTGCACCACTGTCTATCACAGCCCTGGCCATATCTTCCACAAAGTAATACATGTCTGATGTTGATACGATACCGAAGCGCAGTGATTCAGCCATGCACAGCAAAGTCCCCCAGTACACGGCATTGCTGTTGAGCTTTGCCTCAAATGGGAATATTCTGGTTCCAAGCCAATCCTGCAAAGCAAGATTTTCTCCATAGCCACGCATTAGCGCCATCGGTGAATGTGCATGGGCATTGTAGAAGCCTGGCATAAGCAGCCTGCCCTCTCCCTGATACACTTTACCATAATGTTCTGTAGGCATTTCACTTCCGATATAATCGATTTTATCGTTGGTAACACCTACATACATATTTTCCTGGACTTCCATGTTTTCATCAAGAATAGAAATATTACTGAATAGCATCTTTCTCACTCTCCTTTACAATGCTTAGTAGTTTAATTGAATCTGTTAATTTATCTTTTTGGTTAAGCGGTATCCTTATGAACGGTTCTACTCCGCCGTGCACAAAGGCCTTTCCCTTAAACACGTCATTTATATTTACTATGGCGAAAGCCGTAAGTGGATTTTTTTCATCAAACGTAAAGACGATCTTTCCGTTCTGTTCAAATATTCTCTTAACTGATAACTCTTCCGCCAGTCCTCTTATTCTGGATATCTTAATGAGATTAAGTGTCTCTCTTGGAACATCTCCAAAGCGGTCTATCATCTCGTCGATCATCTCGTCTTCATCCTCTTCACTTCTAACTGTAGCGATTTTCTTATACATCTGAAGTTTAAGAGTTTCGTTGTCGATATACCAGTCAGGTATGTTAGCTGAAACAGCCAGTTCAACTGAAGTTTCCTCCGATTTTTCGTTGACTATCTCTCCGTTCATGGCACGTACAGCATCGTCGACCAGCTTGCAGTAAAGTTCATATCCGATATTCATCATATGTCCGCTCTGTTCACTGCCAAGCAGGTTTCCCGCCCCACGTATTTCCAGGTCGCGCATAGCTACTTTGAATCCGGCTCCAAATTCCGTGAATTCCCTTATCGCCTTTAGTCTCTTCTCGGCAACTTCGGTCAGCACCTTGTCCTTCTGATACATCAGGTAAGCATACGCCATTCTGTTAGAACGTCCCACGCGGCCGCGAAGCTGATAAAGCTGCGCCAGTCCAAATCTATCTGCATCCAACACTATCAAAGTGTTCGCATTTTGTATATCGATGCCGTTTTCAACTATAGTCGTCGCAACGAGCACGTTGCTTTCTCCATTCACAAAACTCAGCATGACGTCCTCAAGTGCCTGTTCATTCATCCGTCCATGACCTACTGCAATCTTTGCCTCTGGAACCAAACGGGTGATTTTATCGGCTACCTGGCTGATGCCGCGAACCCTGTTATAAATAACGAATACCTGTCCGCCACGATCAAGCTCACGAAGTATGGCCTCCCGCATTATCCCGTCATCCTGTTCCAACACGTATGTCTGCACCGGATACCTTTCCTCTGGCGGTTCTTCGATCAAACTCATATCCTTGATTCCCGTCAGAGACATATTCAAAGTCCTCGGGATAGGCGTTGCTGATAATGTAAGTACGTCTACGTTCTTTTTCATCTGTTTTATGGCTTCTTTATGTCCGACTCCGAAACGTTGTTCCTCATCTACGACCAGCAGACCTAGATCCTTGAATTTCACGTCCTTGGATAAAAGCCTGTGGGTACCGATTATCAGGTCGATACCGCCCTTTGCCAATTCATCCAGTATTTCCTTCTGCTGCGCGTCCGTACGGAATCTCGACAGCATTTCCACCTTTAATGGAAAATGTTCGAACCTGTCTTTCAACGTATAGTAATGCTGATTTGCCAGCAGCGTGGTCGGGACCAGCACGGCTGCCTGTTTTCCATCGGCGATGCACTTAAACAAAGCTCTTGCTGCAACCTCGGTCTTTCCGAATCCAACATCACCGCAAAGCAGCCTGTCCATTGATTCCGTTTTTTCCATATCAGCTTTGATTTCCTCGATTGCCTTTAGCTGATCATCTGTTTCTGTATATGGAAATCCATCCTCAAATTCTCTTTGCCATACTGTATCTTCACTAAAGGCATGGCCATTTTCCATCTGGCGCTTTGCATATAATTCAATCAGTTCACTGGTCATCTCGGCGATAGCCGCTCTGGCCTTGGCTTTCGTCACTTTCCAGTCATTTCCGGAAAGCTTGTTTACCTTTGGCGTCAAACCTTCAGAGCCTATATATTTCTGAACGATATCCATCTGCTCCACTGGAACATACAGATAATCGTTACCTGCATACTTTATCTTTATATAGTCTTTCTTCTCGCCCAGGATATTCAGCTGCTCAATGCCAACAAATTTACCTATGCCGTGGTTTTCGTGTACAACATAGTCACCCTTTGCCAGGTCTGCAAAGCTTTGTATCTGCTGTCCCTTAGCCTTATGCTTCTTCCTGCGATGCCCGCTTCTCTGCTCTCCAAAAATATCATTGTCGCTGATATAACAAAGCTTAAGTTCCTGGAAATCCATGCCTTGTGAAAGATTCCCCTTCTCAAAGATGATCTTTTCCAGGAATCCTGCCCGGTCGCAGAACTCCCTCAGATTTCCAAGGCGTTCTTCACTGCTGACTACCATGTGTATCTCGTAGCCCTTTTTAACGAATGCCTTCAACTCTGATTCCAGCATGTCCATATGGCCGTTAAATGAAACCATCTGGCTGCTTTGATAGCTGTGGAGCTCCGCCAGCTGATCTACACCCCTGATGGCCTTAGGAAAAGGCGTTATCAGGTATACAGGTTCATGAAGATATGCTTTTACAAAGTCTTCTCTACCCGTCAAAAGCGATAGGTCAGATGGTACTATCTGTCCTCTTTCAAGCATTACCTGAAAGTCTGCCTTCAACTCCTTACTTCTGGAGTCAAGGAATTCATATATCCTGTCCGGATCATCTACTACAAGATTTCCGCCATCCATATAATCCCAAAGATATTCCGTGGACTCGTAGAAATAATGCAGGTAGTTTTCAAGAAGCTGAACGTTGGAAATGTTGTCCACGTACTCACAAAGCTGATCTCTGCGCTTTTCCAGTGTCTCCACAGCTTCCCTGTATTCATCGCCTTTTTTAGCGAGTTTGGAAGCCTGAGCTGTGTATTCTTTGTAAATGCGTGCTGAAGCCTTTGAAAATACGTCTTTATCTGCCAGCATCTGTTCGGCAGGTCCTATTTCAACATATTTCAGGTTTTCCAGCGATCTTTGCGTATCTATATCAAATTCACGGATAGAATCCGTTTCTGTATCAAAGAATTCTATTCTGTACGGGTTGTCACTGTCTGGTGTAAAAATGTCCAGTATGCCGCCCCTGATGCTGAATTCGCCTCGTCCCTCTACCAGGTCCATGCGTTCATATCCCAATTCAACAAGAGAGCTCTTCAACGATTCCAAATCGACATCGTCGCCCCTTTTGATGTTGATTTTTTTCTGTTCAAAAATCGCATGAGGTATGACCTTTTTGACTGTAGCAGAAACAGGCGCCACAACTATGCATTCGTCGTCGCTCCTGAGTGCTTTAAGGGCATTCAGCCGTTCTATCAAAAGATCATGGTTTTTCGCCTCATAGCCAAGAAAAAGCTGATCTTCATCTGGCATTACCATGACATCTTTGCCTGTAAAAAAAGAAAGATCATCGGCAAGCCTTCTGGCTCTGTTAACTGTTGCAACGATGATCAGGTTTTGCCCTATTTTCTTTTCAATTATCTTCGATATTACCAGAGCGGAGCGGCTCTCCGAAACGCCTGATATACCGATTATGCCATGCTTATTCATCCTTATCCTCGGATTTCCTGACATTGTATTTGTTCATCGCAAGGTCTATTCCGCTTTCGATTATGCATTCGCATGCCTTTGCAGCATTGGTCACTGCACCCTCCAGAAGCGGAACTTCTTCCTTGGTGAAATTCCCGGTAACAAAATCGATCAAATTTCCCATATTTTTGTTACCGGTGCCTATTCTGATTCTTGGGAACCTGTCAGACTGCAGCTGGTAAATTACTGACTTCATACCATTATGGGTACCGGCGCTTCCAAATTTGCGTACCCTAATAGTCCCGACCTCAATGTCAAAATCATCATAGATTACAATGAGGTTTTCCGGTTCCACTTTGTAAAAATTCATGATATCCCGGACTGATTCACCGCTGAGATTCATGTATGTCTGAGGTTTCACCAGCAGTACTTTCTCGTTATGTATCCTGCCCTCGCCTACCAGAGCCTTGAACTTCAACTTCTCAACTCTGATATCATTGGCTTCTGCCATCTGGTCGATGGTGATAAACCCCAGATTATGTCTAGTATTTTCATATTTTTTGCCTGGATTCCCCAGTCCAACGATTACAAACATATTTTTTCCTTATTCAATATTAGTCGAACAGCTTGCTGATCGAACCATTAGTGAATACTCTAGTCATAGCTTCAGCGAAGAGCGGTGCAACTGACAGGAATGTCATCTTGTCCAGTCTCTTCTCATCTTCAAGTGGTACAGTATTAAGCAGTACCATTTCGGAAATAGCAGATTCTTCGATTCTGCTAACCGCAGGTCCAGATAATATTGCATGTGTAGCCCCTGCAAATACATTCTTTGCGCCCATATCCTTAATAGCGTTTGCTGCATTTGTAATGGTTCCTGCTGTATCGATCATGTCATCAAGGATGATACAATTCTTGTCCTCGATATTACCGATTATGTTCATGATCTCACTCTTATTAGGTTCAGGGCGTCTCTTATCTACGATAGCGATCGGGCAGTTCAGATATTCTGCCATATTTCTTGCTCTGGTTACGCTGCCGTGGTCAGGAGATACTATGACCACATCTTCAAGATTCTTTTCCTTGAAATACTTTGCAAGTATAGGCATGCCTACAAGATGGTCAACAGGAATGTCGAAATATCCCTGAATCTGATTTGCGTGCAGATCCATAGTTAAAACTCTGTCTGCTCCGGCTGCCACGATAAGATTTGCAACCAGCTTAGCTGTGATAGGATCTCTTGCTTTGGCTTTTCTATCCTGCCTTGCATATCCATAATAAGGGATTACCGCATTTATTCTGCCTGCCGATGCTCTCTTCATTGCATCGATCATGATCAAAAGCTCCATCAGGTTATCATTTACAGGACCGCATGTTGGTTGAACGATATATACGTCAATACCTCTTACTGACTCCCAAAGGCTGACCGATATTTCACCATCACTAAACTTTGTGACAGTAGCTTTTCCTAAAGGTTTACCCATTATGGAAGCGATTTCCTCTGCAAGCTTCGGATGTGCATTTCCAGCAAATACCTTGTAATCCGAAAAAGCGCCATTTTTCATGTTCGTACCTCCTAAAATTGTTTAAATCGATTATCTTCTTTATAACATAGCAATTTGCTATTATTAACTATTTCTTCTTTCTGTAAAGACCTCTCTGTGCAGCCCATCCTTCGATGTTCCTCTGTTTTGCACGCGCTACACAAAGTGCACCGCCTGGAACATTTTTGGTCACGGTACTACCCGCAGCTATATATGCTCCGTCCTCTACAGTCACAGGCGATACCAGATTGGTGTTGCATCCTATAAATGCATCGTCTCCAACCGTTGAGCGGTACTTGTTGGTCCCGTCATAGTTGACAAAGACAACACCGCATCCGATGTTCACGTTCTCTCCCACATCTGCATCTCCAATGTATGTAAGGTGTGCTGTCTTGGAACCGTCTCCAAAGTTGGAATTCTTGACTTCCACAAAGTCGCCTACCTTGCACTTTTCACCTATATTTGAATTTGGACGCAAATATGCGAAGGGACCGACTTTAGTTTCGCTTCCCACGCTGCTTTCTATTATTACTGAACTCTGTACCTCGACATCGCTGCCGATTTTCGAATCCTTTATTCTGGTATTCTGATATATTCTGCAGTCCTCACCTATGACCGTATTCCCCTCAAGAGTGACGCACGGACCTATGAAAGTGCCTTTGCCTATGACAACGCTATCGTCGATATACGCGGTAGCTATGTCTGCAAAGTCAACACCATTTTCCAGGTGTCCAATAGCAATATTGAGTCTTTTCTCTTGCTGTTCTTTGTACTCACTATATTTCATATGCTACTCCATTATCATCTCTCCGACTTTGTAGATATCTCCTGCGCCCATAGTGATGACCAGGTCACCCTTTGTTGCATGATCCTTAACATAATCGGCAATTGTTCTAAAGTTATCCATATAATATACTTCCTTATGAGGATGTTCTTTTTTAATTGCATCTGCCAGCTTATCTGATGAAATCTCATAGATATCTTTTTCTCTGGCGGCATAAATGTCTGCAAGTATCAAAACATCTGCCTTTTCAAAAGCCTCAGCGAACTGATCAAACAAGGCCAGCGTTCTGGTATATGTATGTGGCTGAAATAAGCACCACAGCCTGTTATGCGGAATATTTTCAGCTGCCGAAAGGGTTGCCTTTATTTCCGTTGGATGATGCGCGTAATCATCTACCAGCTTAACTCCGGAGTCAGTGACTCCGATTATATCGAATCTTCTCTGTGTTCCTGTAAATTTTTCAAGCGTTGATGCTATTATCTCTGTAGCAACTCCAAGCTGATGGCAGCATGCAAATGCCGCACTGGCATTCAGAATATTGTGCTCACCGGGTATTGAAAGCTTTATCTCGCCTAAGTCATTCTTTTCGTAGTTAATGTGGAAAGACGGCATTCCATTCTCATCGAACTTCACATCTGTAATGTAGTATGTACAGTTTACATTATATCCATAAGTAATTACATTTGGTCTGTCTTTAATGACCTGATTTACGAAGGGATTTGCATCATATGCAATAATCTTACCATTAGGTGGTACCGCCTTGGCAAATTTATCAAAGGATTTGACGATATGCTCTATATCCTTGAAATAGTCAAGATGATCCGAATCTATATTCAGGATGACCTCGATCATCGGCTTAAGTTCCAGGAAACTATCCCTGTACTCACATGCCTCTGTAACAAAGTATTTGCTGTGACCAACTTTAACATTTCCTCCGATTTCTGCCAGCTGACCTCCAACCAATATGGTCGGTTCAAGCTTAGCATGTTCCAGAATCAAAGAAACCATAGACGTGGTCGTCGTTTTTCCATGTGTTCCACTTATTGCTATGCTTTCTTCAAACTCGTTCATTAAAGTTCCGAGTATCTCAGCCCTGCCAGCCAGTGGTATGCCCTTTTCTTTTGCTCTGACTATCTCCGGATTTTCCGGTGCGATTGCCGCTGAGTAAACGATCAGTTCCGCATTTTCGACGTTTTCCGCTCTATGGCCTATGTATATAGTTGCACCTAACGATGTCAGGTGTTTAGTCATATCCGATTCATTCATGTCTGATCCGGATACATTATAACCTCTTGCAATGAGTATCTCGGCAATTGCTGAAAGCCCAACTCCGCCGATACCTATGCAGTGGACATTTTTATATCTTGATAGATCTATCATCTGTAACTCCTCCATTAATGAATTTATCGCATAACAAAAGATATGCGAAAACACGTAATTAGTATAACACAAATACACTCAAAAATGCTTTACAATTTCAAGAAATTGAAATAATATTATTTTAAGTTATGGAGGGTTACATTTATGAAACGAACTGAACGCGTAGGATATATGATCAAAACACTCACTGATGCACCTGGAAAGCTTTTTCCACTTCAGCATTTCTGTGATATATTTGATGTGGCAAAGTCCAGCATAAGCGAGGATATCAACCTCGCCGATGCTTCAATAAGATCCACAGGTACTGGTTACGTGGAAACGATTTCAGGAGCCAAAGGCGGTGTTAGATTTATGACTTCCATAACGCCTGAAGCACTCAAAGCACTACAGGACGAATTCTGTGAAAGACTCAAAGACAGCACCAGGATACTGGGCGGCGGCTTTCTTTACACTTCAGACCTCATGTTTGATACAGGTCTGGTTTCTCGTCTGGCAACGGTCTTTGCAGAGAAATTCAGGGACCGCGAAGCCAATTATGTAGCGACAGTAGAAACCAAGGGTATTTCTCTTGCCACTATGGTAGCACATCAGCTCAATCTGCCTCTTGTCATTATCAGACGTGAAGCTAAGGTTTCTGAGGGATCAACGGTGAGCATCAATTATTTTTCCGGCTCTTATGACCGTGTGCAGAAAATGTCTATTTCCAAGCGAGCAGTAGAACCTGGCTCAAAGGCTCTTATTATTGATGACTTTATGCGCGGCGGTGGAAGCACCAAAGGTATAGCTGACATTCTGTCGGAGTTCGATGTCTCTGTCGTAGGTGTAGGGATAGCAATCGTGAGCACCCTTCCTGAAAAGAAGAAGATACCTGATTATACAGCCATCGTATATCTGGGTGATGTAGATGAGGAAGCACGCACTATTGCAGTCTCCCCGAATAGTCAGATTTTTTAGAAATTATTGTTGCGTTGTTCAAATAAATCGTTTATAATTAATAATATATCTATAACACTTAGGCAGAAAGGTGGAAAGACAATGAACATTACAGACGTTAGGATCCGCAAGGTTGGCGATGAAGGAAAAATGAAGGCTGTTGTTTCAGTCACTTTCGACGACGAGTTCGTAGTACATGACATCAAGATTATTGAAGGTCAAAACGGACTTTTCATTGCTATGCCAAGCAGAAAAATGGGCGAAGGAGATTTTAGAGATATTGCACATCCTCTTACATCAGAGACAAGAAATAAGATCAAGGAGGCCATTTTTGCAGAATACGATAAAGTATTAGCTGAAAAAGCTGCTGAGCAGCCTGCTGAAGACGCGGCCGACCCTGGAGCACCAGAAGAATAGGATATTGATATTTCTTATACTGATAAAAATTGGAGCTGTTGCCTGATGATTGCAACAGCTCCTTTAATTTACTCCTATAACTCGTCATCCGCTTCTGAACCGCCCTCCAGGGTTGCTTCCATGATTCTGATAATATTTGTATTTCCTGAAACGTCTAGAGGCATTCCCGCGCTAAGCACCACTCCATCCCCTTCTTTGATCAAGTCTGCTCTAATAGCTTTTCTTACACAATGACCAAACAATTCCTCAACGTCAGATCTGTAGTTTGCCCTAAGCGGCTGGACTCCCCAAACCATTGCCAACTGATGGTATGTCTTATCATAAGGAGTTGCTCCTATTATCATTATTTCCGGTCTGAATTTTGACATTCTACGTGCTGTATATCCTGTTTTTGTCACAGCCATAAGTGCACCTGCGCTTATATCCGTGGCAAGGGTGCAGGCGGCATGTCCGACGGCATTGGTGATGTCCATTGCATCCATTTCATGCCATACCATCTCTTTGCCCTGAACTCGCGGTTTGTCATACTCCGCCTGTTCAGCAATTTTAGCCATTGCTTTTACTGATTCCACCGGGTACTGGCCTGCAGCAGTCTCTCCCGACAGCATTATGGCTGAAGTCCCGTCAAATACCGCGTTGGCTACATCAGTGATTTCAGCACGAGTAGGTACGGGGCTTGTTATCATTGACTCAAGCATCTGTGTTGCAGTAATTACTGTCTTTCCCGACTGAACGCAGCGCCTGATAAACCGTTTCTGTATACCAGGAAGTTTTTCAAACGCCACTTCCACTCCCATATCTCCTCTGGCTACCATAATACCGTCTGCCAGTCCAAGGATTTCTTCGAAATTATCTACGCCCTGAGTGCTTTCTATCTTGGCTATTATCCTGATTTTCTCTCCGCCGTTATCCTTCAGGAATTTCCTGACATCCTTAACGTCGGCACCAGTTCTGATAAATGAAGCCGCGACATAATCGATGTCATTTTCGATTCCAAACAACAGATCCGATTTATCCTGATCAGATAGATACTTCATTCCTATGTTAACATTAGGCAGGTTTATACCCTTTCTATCGCTGAGTTTGCCGCCATGTACGACCTTGCACTTTACAGTTTTGGCAGAGGTTTCAATTACTTTGAGCATGATTTTGCCATCATTGATCAAAATCATGTTGTCTTTTTTCACCTCTCCTGGCAGGTTTTTGTAAGTCACCGCAACGATTTCTTCATTTCCGACAATATCAGCAGTTGTCAATGTAAATTCCTGTCCATCCTTCAGATCTATCGTCCCGTTCACAAAGGTCTTGATCCTTATTTCAGGTCCCTTTGTATCCAAGAGAATTGCGGCTGGTATTCCCAATTCATCTCTGACCTTGCGAAATCTTTCTATGTTCTCTTTATGTTCCTCATGGGTTCCATGAGAAAAGTTCAGCCTCGCAACGTTCATACCTTCCTGTAACAGTTTTTTCAATGTCGCTTCATCGCGTGAAGCTGGTCCTATAGTACATATAATCTTAGTTTTTCTCATTTTATCACCTCATATGTCAATTGCTTTTTTCATTATTCCATAAAACATCCTTCTTGACAAGTTGCATCTATATACTTTTTGTCGTTAAAGCATCATTACTGTAGCTGCAAAACGCGGCAAACCGTTGCAATTACATATAATATGCAAAAAGAAAACATCTTCCCATGTTGCCACTTCATCAGCAGAGTGTTATTATGTGAATTGAATAATCAAACAAAACCGACACGTATTATGAGGAGGAAAAATCATTATGGATCTGGATCCTAAAATTAGAGAACGTTTGAGAAGTGAAAAAGGCGATGCCCTTATCATGTCAGCTGAGCAGGCTGCAGAGATGATTGAAGACGGCATGGTACTGGGAGTCAGTGGTTTTACTGCTTCAGGTTATCCAAAAGCTGTGCCACACGCTCTTGCAGAACGAGGAAAGCGCGGCGAAAAGCTTAAGGTCGACGTATATTCCGGAGCTTCACTTGGACCTGAAATAGATACAGAACTTACAGAAGCAGGCATTTTGAGGAAACGTCTTCCATATATGACCAACAAATCTTTTAGAAATGCTGTTAATACAGGAAAATGCGATTACATAGATATGCATCTTTCACAGTCTACACAGTATGTCAATTACGGTGTAGTGCCAAAGGTAGATATTGCAATCGTAGAAGCCCTTGCCATAAATGAAGATGGTACCATCGTTCCTACGACATCCGTAGGTAACACTCCTTCATTCATTAAGCAGGCCGACAAAGTTATCGTTGAGCTCAACACATTGCAGCCAATGGCTTTGGAAGGCATGCATGATATAGTGATTCTTAAAAATCCACCGAAGAGAAAACCGATAAAGATTTCTAAAGTCAGCGACAGAATAGGTAAGCCGTATATGGAATGCGGCTGGGATAAAATAGCAGCCATAGTAATCACGGACATTCAGGATGGTCTGCGTACCCTTGCAGACATTAGCGAAGACTCACAGAAAATTGCTAACAACATCATTGAATTCTTGAATGGTGAAGTCAAAGCGGGACGTCTTACAGACACACTGCTCCCTATTCAATCCGGGGTTGGAAGCGTTGCAAATGCTGTTTTATATGGTCTTCAGAATTCAGATTTCCATGACTTGACATGCTATACAGAAGTTGTACAGGATTCAATGCTGTCATTGATAAAGTCCGGCAAAGTAAAATGTGCATCTACAACAGCAATAACTCCTTCACCTGAAGGCAAAGAAGAATTCGATAAGGAGAGTGAGCTTTACAAGGGCAAGCTGATATTCAGACCGCAAGATATCAGTAACAATCCGGAGGTAATCAGAAGACTGGGCGTGATCTCAATGAACACCGCTCTGGAATGCGACATATACGGAAATGTCAACTCCACTCATGTCAATGGTTCAGGCATGATGAACGGTATTGGCGGAAGCGGCGACTTTTCAAGAAATGGAGCCATTACCATATTCTCAACAGTTTCCACTGCCAAGCATGGTGATATCTCCTCTATCGTTCCTATGTGCTCACATGTAGATCATACTGAGCACGACGTTATGGTAATAGTTACTGAGCAGGGCTATGCAGACCTTCGCGGCTGCACCCCTAAAGAACGTGCAATTAAGATAATCAACAACTGTGCAGCACCAGAGTACAAAGATCAGCTGATGGATTACTTTGACAGAGCATGCAAAGAAAGCGCCCTGCAGACGCCTCACATTCTTGAAGAAGCATTGTCATGGCACGTCAGAGCAATGAAAACCGGTTCCATGAAACCTGAAAAATAAAAGCACAAAAAAGCTGTCGCAATGTGGTATGCTACCTCTCAGGTAAACAAGTTTTATTATTTCACTTGTCTACCTGAGAGGTAGCATACCACATTGCGGCAGCTTTTTTTTTACTAATTTTCTTCTACCAGGTAGTGTTTGTGCCTAAGCATATCCTGAATCAAATCCAGTGTTTCCATGTCATCTGCTTCTACCGTATGGTAATGATAATTTGACGTTATATTCTTGAGCGGAGTAGACTTTCCACTGTGTATGCCATCCATAAAATCGCTTACTTTGCGCCTGGAGTCAATATTCAGCGTACCGCTGATCCGGCCATACACTTTATGCCAGACAAAGACGTCCACTACCGTGCCACCCAGATCTACTATGGAGCATAGCTCATCTTCGATCTGCTCGTCAGTATGGCTGACTTTGAATATTCTGGTCTGCGAATGCGGCGCGTTGAGCACGTATCCTCTATTTGTCGATATGATATCAAGTCCGGCAGCGCGTATTAATGCCATGTCCTGCACGATAACCTGCCTGCTTACTGAATAGTCGATTGCAAGTTCTTTGCCCGACAATGGTCTGTCACTGCCCTTTATTCTATTTACTATATCCTGTCTTCTCTCAACGCCATTCATCAGTTTCACCTCGATCCCGCTTGTTTTCTATTACTATTCTACCACAATATTTATACTGCATGAAGATTCTTCATGGAAATATCCATTATCGGTGCTGAATGTGTCAAAGCACCACTTGATATGTAATCTACGCCCGTCGATATGTAATCCTTAATGTTCTCACGCGTCACGTTACCAGAGCATTCGATTTCCGCTTTTCCGTCTATTACGGACACTGCCTCTTTCATCTCTTCAACGCTCATATTATCCAGCATGATTATATCGGCACCGGCGTAAATTGCCTCTCTGACCATATCTATATTCTCGACTTCCACCTCTATCTTTCTAACGAACGGTGCATATTCTCTGGCGGATTTCACGGCATTGGTCACACTGCCCGCAGCTCCTATGTGGTTATCCTTCAGCAATACCCCATCCGACAGATTAAATCTATGGTTATATCCGCCTCCTACTTTTACAGCATACTTTTCAAATATGCGCATGTTAGGCGTCGTTTTTCTCGTATCTAAAAGCTTGACATCGCTTCCTTCCAGCAAAGCTGTTACCTCATGGGTATAGGTTGCTATCCCGCTCATTCTCTGTAGATAATTCAAAGCCGTACGCTCTCCTGACAGCAGGGCTCTGATATCGCCTTTGACGGTAGCCAGCTTCTGGCCATTTTTCACTTCATCGCCATCCGCACAATAAAATTCAACTTCAGTTTCAGCATCCAGCAATTGAAAAACTCTAGCAAAAACGTCCAAACCTGCTATTATTCCATCTTCTTTGCATATAAGCTCGACAATTCCAGGAGTCGCAGCCTTGATTATCGAATTAGTGGAAACGTCTTCCGACGATATATCCTCTTCCAGTGCCTGTTTGATCAGGTTATCTGCTTGCAGCGTCATGATAATGCGATTCATTTTTTCTCCTTTCAAAGTCGACATGTGTTACTAAAGCTTTTCGGCCGGTTATTTTCCTCGCCGCACGCTTTGCAAATACAAGACTTTCCAGCAAAGAGTTGCTAGCCAGTCTGTTCGCACCGTGAACACCGTTGCAGCTTGTCTCTCCAACAGCATAAAGATTGTTCAGCGAAGTCATGCTATCCGAATCTACCCATATCCCGCCCATAAAATAATGCTGGGCCGGAACCACCGGAATACACTCCTTTGTTACATCATAACCTTCTTCCAGGCAATGCTGGTAAATATTCGGGAAATGCTCCAGTATTACTTTATTATCAATAGGAGCCATAGAAAGCCATACAAAGTCTGTGTGGTCCTTTTCCATCTGTTCTTTGATTGCCTTGCTGACAACATCTCTTGGTAAAAGCTCATTGACAAAGCGTTTCATATTTTTATCCAAGAGCACTGCGCCCTCTCCCCTTACCGACTCAGAAATCAGGAAGCGCCTTCCTGGCTTCTTTGAATAAAGTGTAGTTGGATGTATCTGAACATAATCCAGATGCTCCATGGGCAGGCCATGCTCCTTGCATATTCTGACTGCATCACCTGTAAGATGCGGAAAATTGGTGGAATGCTCATAAAGACCACCTATTCCGCCGCATGCAAGTATCGTATCATCTGCATGTATTTCGATGTTTTTGCCTTCCTTCGTTTCAGCGATTATTCCGGTACATTTACCGTTTTTCTCAATGATATCTGTCATTGTAGTATACTCATAAATTTTTACGTTGTCCAATTGAAGTACCTGTTCAAGTAGCTTGGATGTTATTTCCTTGCCAGTTACATCTTCGTGGAACAAAATCCTCGGTCTTGAATGGGCCCCTTCCCTTGTAAAAACGAATTCACCATCCTTTGTAGTAAAGTCTACACCATACTTGACCAGATCCCTGATGATGTCCTGTGAACTTTTGATCATTATCTCAACTGATTCTTTGCGATTCTCATAATGTCCCGCTCTCATGGTATCCTCAAAATAGTTATCATAATCGCTTTCATCAGGCAGCATACAGATACCGCCCTGGGCAAGAAATGAGTCGCTGCTTTCAAGGTCAGCTTTGGTGATCATTATAATTTTTTTATCACGTGGAAGATTCAAGGCGCTGAACAATCCTGCAACACCGGTTCCCACAATAACTACGTCAGCTTTCATCTCGATCCCTCCTATTTGGCCAGTTCCAGCATTCTATCAAGTGCCGGCAAGGCTCTGTTTCTCAGATCTTCGTCAATAGTCACTTCATTCTCACCGTTTTTTAGAACATTGAGAATGCCTTCAATGGTGTTTTTTTTCATATTGCTGCAAACAGGCTCAGGAGCAGGGAAATAATACTCTGCATCTGCCCTGGTCTGTTTCAAATTATGCATTACTCCGATTTCCGTGCAGATGATGAATTCTTTTGCGTCATCCTTTGACGGATAATCGATGATACCTGTAGTACTTCCAATGTAATCAGCCATTTTCAAAATGTCTTCAGTGCATTCGGGATGAGCCAGTATTTTTGCTCCTGGATGAGCTTTTTTTAATTTTGCTACATCCGTGGCAGACATGTCATTATGCGTTGGGCAAAAGCCGTCGTTAAAAATGAAATTCTTCTCTGGGATCTGCTTTGCCAGGTAATGTGCCAGATTCTTATCAGGTATAAAAAATATGTTCTTATTTGGTAATGCTCTGACAATTTTCAAAGCATTAGCCGATGTTACACAAACGTCTGAGTATGCCTTCAATTCAGCCGTCGAATTAATATAACATACAACGGCAAGATCATCATATTCATTTCTCACCTTTTCTATTGCATCACGGCCGCACATCAATGCCATAGGACATCCTGCCGTAAAGTCAGGCATAAGAACAGTTTTTTCTGGATTTAATATCTTAGCACTCTGACCCATAAATGCAACTCCACAAAACACGATCGTTTTCTGCTCAAGTGATGTGGCTTTTTTACTCAGGAAATATGAGTCGCCAACAAAGTCAGCAACCTCCTGAACATCTGGAGTCACATAATAATGAGCCAATATGACTGCATCCTTCTTCTTTTTCCATATTTCAATTTCTTCTTGAATCGTCATTAGAGTTCCTCTTTTCAGTATTTAATGCTACGCACATCTGATAGGTCCGCAGCCGAAAGACATTATAGCACATGTTTTGACAAGTGACAAGACACATAAGTTTACAGATTGATATACATATCTGCAGCCAGATATCCATCAAATTGTATACCTTTTCTCAGCTTTAAATCAAATTGATCAATTCTCGACTGATTTTGACGGTTAATCGTCATCAATGTCCGCCCAATTTATCGTAACCAGTTCGCGTTGATTTTGCCCGTTTTCAGAGGTTATTCGGTAACCTATAAGTAACTAATTGCTTAAAATATATATTAATAAGGAAGCTTTACGACTAAATTTTCTACCACTTTTAACTATATTTAGTATTTAAATTTTAATTTTTAGCATTTTTATACATTATGTTGTATTCGCTCGGCTTTGAGCATTATTTTTTTAAATTTTATTTAAAAAAAGTAACCAAAAAATAACTTTTTCTATTGACTCTTAGAATCAAAAATGTTACTTTATAGTTACCAAAAGAGATAGAGATATCTCAAGAGAGTATTTGAAGAAGTAGAAAAAAAGTAGTTAGGAGGTCTCGATCATGAAGACGATGAAATCAATGAAAAAGTTAGTAGTAATGACAATGGCAGTTATGGTTGCAACTGTATTCCTCTTCACCGAGGTTTCCTTTGCAGATACAGATAATCAGTTCAGTTCAGTTTCAGCAGCAGGTCAGTACCTGGAGCAGGAAATGATGAATCATGAAAGCAAAGTTACACTTACTGTAACTTCATCAAATAGCAATCCTAATACCGTTACAACAAATGTTCTGAATGCAGCTTTTGCAGATAATGCAAATAATGCAAGTGAGCTTGGCGACTACGTTAAATATTCACTCTACAATGGAAGCTCAACGAACTACAGTTACTACAAGAATTCAAACGGTACTTATACATACACACTGAAATATAGCATCAGCTATAAGATCACTGCAGCACAGTCACAGGCATTTGAAAAGAAGCTTTCAAGCGTAATGAGTTCTCTTAACCTGAATGGCAAGAGCAACTACCAGAAAGCAAAGATCATCTACAACTACATCACTAAGAACGTAAGTTATGACTATAAGTCATCAAGTTATACAAAGTACAGTGCATATGCAGCACTGAATACTCACAAGGCAGTTTGCCAGGGATATGCAACTCTTTACTACAGAATGGCTAAGGCAGCTGGACTTTCAACGAGAGTTGTTACCGGAATCGGCGGCGGCGACAAGCATGCATGGAACATCGTAAAGGTTGGCAACAAGTACTATAACGCAGATGCAACTTGGGATGCAGGTTCAAGCCACTACTCATACTTCCTGAAGAGCGACAAAGGAATGGCGGGACATTCAAAAGCAGCAGCATTCAAGACTTCTTCATTCAAGAGCGCACAGCCGATGTCATCTTCAAACTATTAAAAAAGATTTCAATTGTATTACTTCTACAATTAAAATAATATATCATAAACCTTACTTCTACAGTTTATGATAATAGGGAAACCTAAATACTTCTACAATTCAAAATACTCAATGGAAAAGATGTACAAACGTACATCTTTTTCATTTAACTCCGCCCTTTTGTGGTATATTAAATAATATTATATAACGATCAGAGGAGGATCTGTCATGGATAAGAAATCGAGAGAATACGAGGTATGCCTTTGTAGGCACATCACAAGGGGCGAAGTTGAGGACATCATCAAAAAGACGCGCATAACCGATTTAGAGGCCCTCTGCGCGGTAGCTAAAGTCGGAGATAAATGCGGCGGCTGCCGAGAAGACCTGGAAATGATCGTCAATGATGTAATGAACCCTGAAACTTAAAAAAATAGGTTGACATTACCTCTTAATTTTGGTAGTATATTTTTTGCAGTGATTTTCACTAAACCTAATATGGCGGTGTAGCTTAGTTGGCTAGAGCGTCCGGTTCATACCCGGAAGGTCGGTGGTTCGACTCCACTCGCCGCTACTTTTTTGGGCGTTTAGCTCAGCTGGGAGAGCATCTGCCTTACAAGCAGGAGGTCATAGGTTCGTGCCCTATAACGCCCACCAATCATAGCTCGGAAGG
>Ga0183095_11137_pt1 | contig 23155 bp, 23 predicted proteins | sample BioMet4_FD_130346 | JGI IMG/M metagenome (GOLD analysis project Ga0183095, IMG submission 130346) | Microbial communities from bioreactor (seeded with sewage sludge) at LBNL, California, USA - Biofuel metagenome 4 (v2) (version 3) | ecosystem: Engineered > Bioreactor > Anaerobic > Unclassified ...
ACCCGTTCCCATTCCGAACACGGTAGTTAAGCTCGTTTCTGCTCACAATACTTGGCTGGCAACGGCCCGGGAAGACAGGTAGCGCCAACACAGAGCGGACAGTCATTTGACTGTCCGCTCTGTGTTTTGCAAAAACTATTATTTCGCCGCTGTCTTACTATTTTTTTGTAGCCCTCTTTTTCATTGCGCAGCTATTATAGTTGTGCTAAAATTATGCTTACGTTTTGCGCTGAGCGGCGCGGAAAGGGGAGATGCTGATGCGTTATGGAACCGTCCTTTCTGGTCATTTTGTGGAGCGGCCAAATCGCTTCATTGCGCTAGTGGATACGGCGGGAGGCCGCCAGGTCTGCCATGTGAAAAACACAGGCCGCTGCCGGGAACTGCTGGTACCCGGGGCAACGGTTTATTTGGAACGGGCCGAGAACCCCGACAGAAAGACTGCCTATGACCTGATTGCCGTGGAAAAGGGACATTTGCTCATCAATATGGACGCCCAGGCGCCTAACCGCATCTTCCGGGAATGGGCAGCCACAGGCGGCTTTGTGCCGGATATAACTGCCGTTAGGCCGGAGTATGTTTATGGCGCGTCCCGCATTGACTTTTGTCTGGAAACAGCACGGGGGTTGCATCTGGTGGAAGTCAAGGGCGTAACGCTGGAGGAAAAAGGCCACGCCCGCTTTCCCGACGCGCCCACCGAACGGGGCGTCAGGCATATCCACGAGTTGCAAACTGCGGTGGGGCAGGGACTGGAGGCTACCCTGTTCTTTGTGGTACAGATGGAAGGCATGAAAGATGTGGCACCCAACGACGCGACACACCCTGCTTTCGGCGCGGCACTGCGGGCGGCGGCGGACGCGGGCGTGCATGTGCGGGCGTTTGACTGCGCGGTAACACCGGACAGCGTGGTAATCCGGCGGGAAATTCCCGTAATTTTATAATTATCAGGATGGGAGCGAACTTCCTTGGGACTATTTGAACTTTTTCTGATTGGCGTGGGGCTGTCTATGGACGCTTTCGCCGTGGCAATTTGTCAGGGGCTGTGCATGGGGCTGTGCATGCGGAAATTCAACTGGCGATACGCATTTGTGATTGCCCTGTTTTTCGGCGGATTTCAGGCGCTGATGCCATTTCTCGGCTGGTTTCTGGGGTCCCGGTTTGCCGGATACATCCAGAGTGTGGATCACTGGGTGGCTTTCGTACTGCTGCTGGCAATCGGTGGGAACATGGTGAGGGAGAGTATGGGGAAAGAAGAGGAGACAAAGTGCGCTGTGGAGCTGCGCATAGATCTGAAACGCCTGACGGTGCTGGCGGTGGCCACCAGCATTGATGCGCTGGCGGTGGGCGTGACCTTTGCGTTTCTGAATGTGGAGATCGTTCCGGCTGTCTCCATTATCGGAATCATCACGTTTATATTATCTTTGGTTGGCGTGGCGGTTGGAAACTTTTTTGGGATGCGCTACAAGCGCCGCGCGGAGCTTACCGGGGGCGTCATCCTGATTTTTCTGGGCGCAAAGATATTACTGGAGCATTTGGGGGCCCTAGCCTGAGTGCATAATGGGAATACCGAAGCAGGAGTGTTTGAATTGCACCTGCTCCGGTATTTTTTTATGCTGCGGTCATATCCTCCGTTCAGAAGGGGGAGTGACATGGATTGTCTGTGGACGATACTTGGCGGGATTGTTTTGTTTTTGTTCGGCATGACACTGCTGGGAGAGCATTTACAGGAGCTGAGCGGTGGGCGGGCAGAACAGGCGCTGCGCCGCGTGACGGACAGCCGCGGACGTGGAGCACTCCTGGGGTTTGCCGTGACGGCAGTGGTCCAGTCCTCCTCCGCGGTCACGGTGATGGCGGTGTCCCTGGCGGACGCGGAAATTCTCAGCCTTCGGCAGATCGTTCCGGTGATGATCGGAAGCAATGTAGGGACCACCGCCACGGCATGGATGCTGTGCCTTCAAATGGGGCCTTCTGCCGCCGCCTCGGCGCTGACGGTAGCGGCGGCGTGTGTCGGCTTATTGCTCTACCTGCTGGTCCCGAAACGCCGGGCCTGGGGCGGGTTGCTGCTGGGCCTGTATCTATTGTTGACGGGGATGGAGCGGATGGCTGCCTCGGCCGCACCGCTGGCGGAGACGGAGACATTCCATCGTTTGATGGGGCTGGCGGTCCATCCGCTGGCGGCTGTACTGGTGGGAACGGCGGTCACCGGCGTTCTCCAGAGCTCCAGCGCTTCCATTGGACTTTTACAGGCTTTCTCCGCCACGGGGAAGGTGCCCTGGAGTGTTGGAGTGCCGCTGGTGCTGGGCGGAAATATCGGCACCTGTGTCACAGTGTTGCTGGCTTCCATCGGTGGCGGGTCCAACGCGAAGCGAGCGGCTTTGGCTCACCTGCGATTTAATCTGCTGGGGACGGCAATGCTTCTGCCGCTGTGGATGAGCTTTGGAGCGTCCATGGGGAACCGTCCCATCGACCCGATGGAGATTGCCGCCGTCCACACGGCGTTCAATCTGCTCTCCGTAGCGATGCTTCTGCCGCTTTCCGACTATCTGACGGGATCTTTTCTGTTTCCCGCGCGGGGCAAGCAAGCCTGACCGGCGACAGAGGAGAACAAAAAACGCCGTGCGGGACCAAATCGGTCCCGCACGGTGCAGATGCATATTTTTTAGACAGAGAGCTGTTTCTTAGAACTGGCCCTGCTGCATCATGGCTTCTGCAACCTTCTTGAAGCCAGCGATATTGCCGCCGGCGACCAGATCGTAACCCAGACCATACTCCTCGGCGGCCTCGGCGGAGACCTTGTGGATGTTGATCATCATCTTCTTCAGCTGGGCGTCGACTTCCTCGGCGGTCCAAACCAGACGCTCGGAGTTCTGGGACATTTCCAGAGCGGAGACACCCACGCCGCCGGCGTTGACAGCCTTGGAGGGAGCGACGATCATGTGCTTCTGGCTGCGCAGGAATTCCAGAGCATCATTGGTGGTGGGCATGTTGGCCACTTCGATGTAATACTTCACACCGGACTCGGCAATCTTCTTGGCCCACTCCATATTGACATCATTCTGCATGGCGGCGGGCATAATGATATCCACGTCCTTGTGGCCCCAATGCTTGGTGCCGGCGACGAACTCGCAGCCAAAATGGTCGGCGTAGGGCTTGCAGTGCATGGGATCCTTGGCACGCATATCGAGGATGAAATTCAGCTTCTCGTCGGTATCGATACCGTCGGGATCGTGGACATAACCGTCGGGACCGGCCATGTAAGTGACCTTGGCGCCAAGCTCTGCAGCCTTCTTCATGATGCCCCAGGCCACGTTGCCGTAACCGGACACAGCAATGCGCTTGCCTTCGATAGTGTCATGCTCGTGCTTGAGGACTTCGCACAGATAATAGACAGCACCGTAGCCGGTGGCCTCGGGACGGATCAGGCTGCCGCCGTAGCTGAAGCCCTTGCCGGTGATAACGCCGTTCTCCCAGACGCCCTTCAGGCGGCGATACTGGCCGAACAGGTAGCCGATCTCGCGGCCGCCCACACCCATGTCGCCGGCGGGAACGTCGACGTCGGGCCCGATGTAACGGTACAGCGCGGTCATAAAGCTCTGGCAGAAACGCATGACCTCGGCGTCGGATTTGCCGGCGGGATCGAAGTCGGAACCGCCCTTGGCGCCGCCGATGGGCAGACCGGTCAGGCTGTTTTTGAAGGTCTGCTCAAAGCCCAGGAACTTGATAATACCCTCATACACGTTCTTCTGGAAGCGCAGGCCGCCCTTGTAGGGGCCGATAGCGCCGTTGAACTGGCAGCGCCAGCCGCGGTTGGTGTGCCAATTGCCCTGGTCATCTTCCCAGGTCACGCGGAAGGTGAACATACGCTCGGGCTCGACCATGCGGTTCAACAGGTCAACTTTCTCATATTCGGGATGCTTCTCGATGACGGGTTCCAGAGAAGAAAAGACCTCCTCAACAGTCTGGACGAACTCGGGCTCGCTGCTATGCTTTGTCTTCACATTTTCGAGCACACTGGCTAGATAAGCATTCATCAAAAACTTCCTCCTTCATTTTTATACGACGGTTTTTGTACAAATTTACCAAAGCTTCCATTTGGCGCTAAGAGTATTCTAGCACTTGTTATACATAGAAGCAAGCCTACATTTCTTCATACGGGCTATGTTCTTTTGGTATAACGAAAAATTTAATGCAAGTTTTTGTGCATTACACCATAAAAAATGCAAGAAATGCGTCTTTTGGTGGAAGATTGTCTTTTCTGGATTGACATTTTTCCATGAAATTATATAATAATAATATTTGGAAACCGAAGACAAATTAGAAATTTGACTGTTTTTTGGAGGCGTTTTAACATGCGGCACACTTATAAGACGATGATTGCGGGGCTGGAACGAGAACTGCCCATCTGCAAGGTGACCGACGATCTGTATATTGGGGCGTTCATCTGCTTTGGTGACGCGGAGATTACCGTCGCCTGTGCCCGGGAGCTCCTGAAGCTGGTTCCCGCGGCAGACTATGATTATATGCTTACGGCTGAGGCTAAGAGCATCCCTCTGATCCACGAGATGGCCCGCCAGTCCGGCGCGTGCAAATACTTCATTGCCCGCAAGGGCCCCAAGGCATATATGCCAGACCCCATCCATGTGGAGGACCAGTCAATCACAACCAACGGGACGCAGAAGCTGTATCTGGGCCGGGACGACGCGGACCTGATTCGGGGGAAACGGGTGCTCCTGGTAGACGATGTGATCTCCACCGGCGGGTCTATGCAGGCAATGGAGGCACTGGTAGCATTGGCCGGAGGAACCGTGGCGGGCCGCATCGCGGTTTTTGCCGAAGGGGACGCCAAAAAAAGGGACGACATCAAATATCTGGTTCCGCTGCCGCTGTTCAACGCCGATGGAACGGTCTTAAAATGAAAAAGAAGGTGACGGCTTGGTGCGTGTCGATCGAGACACAGACTGAAACCGCCGCCTTAAGTGAAAGGCAGACAGCAATTTTGCTGTCTGCCTTTCACTTACCCGCACTTAAGATTTTGCAGCTCAAGCCAATTGGGTATTCTTCAATTTATTACAAAAATACCCTATTGACAGCCATGCTAATTTGCGATACTATATACCGGTAGTAAGCAATACTGAATACAAGTATTACAGAATAGCTAAGGGGGTGACTATGCTGGAAAACCTAACGGAAATGCTAAAAGGCGTACTGGAGGGCTGCGTCCTCGAAATTATCAGCCGAGGAGAAACCTACGGATACGAGATTACGAGACGGCTGAACGCGCTCGGTTTCTCAGATGTTGTGGAAGGAACGGTCTACACCATTCTGGTGCGGCTTGAGAAGAATGAGCTTGTTGACATAGAGAAAAAGCCGTCCGATATGGGGCCGCCGCGCAAGTTTTACGTGCTCAACGACGCGGGGCGCGAGGAACTGCGCCGATTTTGGAGAAAGTGGGAATTTGTTGCGTCAAAGATCGACCAATTAAAAAAGGAGTAATCAAATGTCTGAGTTTTTTAATAATTATTTAAATATTAAAAAAATAATCGAGACCAAACACGAGTACAAGCAGCAGATGGAAAGAGTAAAGGCTTTGCCGGAAGAATATCAATATGTATTTAAGAAAATACAAGGACACATGTGGATGTTTGCGGCGGGAGCCGGTTATGACATGATGAAGATTCACTATGACCTGATTGAACTTTTTGAAGCCGGCGCCGCGGAAGGCAAACCGGTTTTGGAGATTACCGGCGAGGATGTGGCCGCGTTCTGCGACGAACTTCTGCGTAGTACCAGCACATATACGGAAAACTGGCGCGAGGCGCTCAACCGCGACATCCAGAAAAAGCTGGGGAGGAGGGATTCCGAATGACAGAAACCGCAATTCAAGTGAAGGGGCTGAAAAAGTCCTATAAGCAGCTTGATGTTCTAAAAAGCGTGGATTTTGAGGTAAAAAAAGGCAGTATTTTTGCTTTACTTGGTTCCAATGGTGCTGGCAAGACGACGATTGTCAAAATCCTCACCACGCTGCTTAAACCGGACGGCGGTACCGTCACGGTAAACGGATATGATGTCATGACAAATCCCGACAATGTGCGGCAGTCCATCAGTCTGACCGGACAATTTTCCGCCGTGGATGAGATTTTGACCGGGCGGGAAAATCTTGTGATGATTGCCAAACTCCGGCACCGCGACCGCCCGTGTACGGTCGCGGATGATTTACTGAACCGTTTTGACCTGACCGAGGCTGCAGACCGCAGGGTATCCGTTTATTCGGGCGGTATGCGCCGCAGGCTCGACATCGCCATGAGCCTGATCGGAAAACCGCAGCTTATTTTTCTTGACGAGCCGACGACCGGGCTTGACCCCGAAGCGCGTATTGAGGTGTGGAAGACTGTAAGGGAGCTTTCCGATCATGGCACGACGGTATTCCTGACCACGCAGTATCTGGAGGAAGCCGAACAGCTAGCCGCCCAAGTTGCCATTCTGCACGAAGGCAGAATTATCGTGAGCGGCACGCTCGCGGACTTGAAAAAGCTGTTTCCGCCCGCAAAGGTGGAATACATTGAAAAACAGCCGACGCTGGAGGAGATATTCCTCGCAATCATCGGCAAAAAGGAGAATCCATAAATGGAAGCGGTGAAGAAGCACAATTTCAGCGATATGGGCGTGATGCTCTCACGTTCCATGCGTCATGTTTTCCGCAGTATGGATACCATTATTAAAGTTACGATTATGCCGATTGCGTTTATGCTGCTTTTCGTCTACGTATTCGGAGGCGCGATTCAAACGGGTACGGACAACTATGTGAATTACCAGCTGCCTGGCATTTTGCTGATTGCAATTGCAAGCGGAGTATCTTATATGTCTTACCGCTTGTTTCTGGATATGCAGCAGGGGATCTTCGAGCGGTTTCACTCCATGCCGATTGCCCGTTCGGCTGCGCTGTGGGGGCATGTGCTGACGTCCATGGTATCCAATGCCATTTCGGTTGTCGTCATCCTACTTGCGGCGTTCGCCATGGGGTTTCGCTCGTCGGCTGGGATGCTGTCGTGGCTTGCCGTGGCCGGTGTTCTTGCACTGTTTACGCTGGCGCTGACCTGGGTTGCGGCGATAGCCGGACTGTCCGCAAAATCGATGGAGGGAGCAACGTCCTTTGCTTATCCGATTATTCTCCTGCCGTTTATCAGCTCGGCGTTTGTTCCGACGGAATCGATGCCGTCAGCCGTTCGCGCCTTTGCAGAAAATCAGCCGGTGACATCGATCGTTGAGGCCATCCGTGCACTGTTGTCAAGTCAGCCAGTGGGTAAAACTATATGGGTCGCTCTTGCGTGGTGTGTTGGAATTATGCTCGTGGCATATTTTGTCGCGATAGGGGTTTATAAAAAGCGGGTATAAAAAAGCTGAAATACTGCGGAAAGACGGATGCCATGCGGCTTAGACCGCATGGCATCAAAAATTGCCTAAAACTCCGGCGGAGATGAAAAGAGAGACTGAACTCTTGACCTTACCGCTTCAAACCGCACCCTCTCCCGGCTGAGATATGGATATATTATTATAAGGAGACTCCGCGTATTTCTCACGGTCCCGGTCGATCTGCTTTTGATAACGGTCAGCCTCAGAGAAGACACAGCCGCAATACTTCTGCATATAAAATCCAAGCTCCCGCGCCCGCTGGTTCCCGGCGCGGAAATTAGGGCGAAAGTCCCGGTACAGAAACCTGACCCCGTACTGTTTTGCAAACCGCTCCGCCGCCTCGGCGATCTTGTCGTGATTTTGGTAGACGGAGGCCAGCAGGGTAGAGGTGAACGCCCCGTACCCATGCTCTGCGGCATATCTCGCAGTCTCCTCCACGCGGTGCTCATAGCAGAAAGCGCAGCGGTGGTCGATGTCGTCCGCCACATGGTGGACAAAGTCCCGGAGGCCGTATTCCTCCCGGACGATCAGCTTCATGTTGATTGTGGGTGCGTACTCCGCCAGACAGTCCCGGCGGGCCTGATATTCCTTCCAGGGATGAATGTTGGGGTTATACCAAAAGGCCGTGGGCTCGATGCCCTCCGCCCGCAGGGGCTCGATGCAGGAGAGGGAGCAGGGCGCACAGCAGCAGTGCAGTAAAACGGATTCCATAAAGCGTGTCACCTCATGACCAGTATAGCAGACCGTGCAATTCCGTGCAAGGGCTTGGTTTTTTAAACGATTTTATTATGCTTTTTTTTAACACCCAATTAACATAAGAGGTGGATTTTGCAATTGCATATTCAAACGAAAGAGAGTAAAATCAACAATGTCTAACTTGGGGGTGTGCTGTATTTTTGTGCCTCCCGGACATTTTTAGGAGGAATATACTCTTGCGTGTTGGATTGGACGTCGGTTCCACCACCATCAAATGCGTGGTGCTGGACGATGATGATAAAATCGTTTACTCTACATATGAGCGCCATTACAGTCATATTTTAGAGAAATCGGAAGAGCTGCTGCGCCGTATGGCGCAGCAGTATGTACCTAGTGGACGGGCATTGTTTGCGATCTCCGGCTCTGCCGGCATGGGCATGGCGGAGGGCGTGTCCGTGCCTTTCGTTCAGGAGGTATTTGCCACCCGCGTGGCGGTGAATCGGATTGCCCCGGGCACCGACGTGGTGATAGAGCTTGGTGGAGAAGACGCCAAAATCCTTTTCCTGACCAACGGTCTGGAGGTTCGCATGAACGGCTCCTGTGCCGGCGGTACCGGGGCGTTCATTGACCAAATGGCGACCCTTTTGAAAATGTCCGCCGACGAGTTGGACGCCGCCGCCCAGCGGGCGGAAAAAACATACACCATCGCGTCCCGCTGCGGCGTGTTCGCCAAGAGCGACGTGCAGCCTCTCATCAATCAGGGCGCCCGGTCGGAGGATATCGCCGCCAGCATTTATCAGGCGGTGGTGAATCAAACCATCGCGGGTCTGGCGCAGGGACGGCCCATCAAGGGGAATGTCCTGTATCTGGGCGGGCCGCTGACCTTTTCCCGGTGCCTGCGCAGCAGCTTTGACAAGACGCTGGACGTTGTCGGAAAATGCCCGGAAAACAGTCTGCTGTTCGTTGCTCTGGGCGCGGCGTTATACTCGGATCAGGAGTTTGACCTGACGGAGGTTGCCCGGCGGCTTCAGGAACGGGGCGCCTCGGAGACCTACCGCTCCCAGCCCCCGCTGTTTGCCGACCAGCGGGAATACGAGGCGTTTCGCGCGCGGCACGCTAAGGCGGCAGTGCCCCGTGTTCCCTTCGGCCCGGACTATGCTGCTCCGGTTCACATCGGTATCGACTCCGGTTCCACCACTGTGAAGGTGGCGGTGATTGACCAGGAGGCCCGGCTTCTGTTCACGGACTACCGTCCCAATCAGGGCAATCCGATTTCCCTGATTCGGGAGGTGCTTCAGCGGCTGTATGACGAGCATCCGGCTTTGCAGGTTACCTCTGTCACCACCACCGGATATGGCGAGGATCTGGCAAAAGCGGCGTTCCACGCGGATTTCGGCGTGGTGGAGACCGTGGCTCACTTTACCGCCGCGCGGCACTTCCTGCCCAACGTAGATTTTATCATCGACATTGGCGGACAGGACATGAAGTGCTTCAAAATCGAGGATGGAGCCATCAGCAACATCTTTTTGAATGAGGCGTGCTCCTCCGGTTGCGGAAGCTTTCTCCAGACCTTTGCGCAGGCTCTGGGGAAGGATGTGAAGGAGTTCGCACAGTTAGGACTGTTCGCTGCGCGGCCGGTGGATTTGGGCAGCCGGTGTACGGTGTTTATGAACTCGAGTGTGAAACAGGCCCAAAAAGACGGAGCAACCATTGAGAACATATCAGCGGGTCTTTCCATCAGCGTGGTAAAAAACGCCATCTACAAGGTGATTCGCGCCGCTTCCCCGGAGGAACTGGGCCGGAATATCGTGGTTCAAGGCGGCACCTTTTATAATGAAGCGGTTCTGCGGGCCTTTGAAAAGGAAATGGGAGTGGAGGTTATCCGCCCCGACATCGCGGGACTGATGGGCGCTTACGGAGCGGCATTGTACGGAATGGGCAAGTCGGAGCCCGGGCGGCAGAGCACGCTTCTGGACGCGGAGCATCTCCGCTTCTTCACGCAGGAGACGCGCAGCGAAACCTGCGGCCGCTGCGGAAACAACTGCCAGCTCACCGTCAATACCTTTTCCGACGGCTCCACCTTTCTCAGCGGTAACCGCTGCGACCGCCCCGTCACCGGCAAGGCGGACACGGGGGAGCGGAATCTCTACGCGTTTAAGCGCAAGCTTCTGCTGAGTTATAAGCCTGTTCCCGGAAAGAGAGGAAAGATCGGTCTGCCTCTGTGCCTGAATAACTATGAGCTGCTGCCTTTCTGGCATGCGTTTTTTACCAAGCTTGGCTTTGCGGTGTACCACAGCCCGTTCAGCAGCCGGGATCTGTATCTGAAGGGGCAGGCCACCATTCCCAGCGATACGGCCTGCTTTCCGGCAAAGCTGGTTCATGGTCACATTGAGTTTTTATGCAAACTCGGTCTTGACGCCATCTTCTACCCCTGTATGACCTATAACATCGACGAAGGCAAGGGTGACAACCACTATAACTGCCCCGTGGTGGCCTATTACCCGGAGGTCATCGCCGGAAACTGCCCAGAGATCCGAGACGTCAAGTTTATCTATGATTACGTCGGCATTCACCGCCCCAAGGACTTTGTACGAAAGATGTTCGTGATTTTGGGCAAATATTTTTCCGGTATCTCCCGCGGGGAGATCCGGCAGGCTGCCGACGCCGCCTATGCCGAGTACGCTCACCACATGTCCCAAGTCCGCAAAGAGGGTGCCCGTGTCATCGATCAGGCCCGGGCGGAGGGACGGCGCATCATTGTTCTGGCGGGACGGCCCTATCATGTGGATCCCGAGGTGAACCACGGCATCGACACACTGCTGACTCAGTTTGGCGCGGCGGTGGTGACGGAGGACTCTATCTCCGACCGGGTGGAGCGGTTCCCCACCTCTGTGCTGAACCAGTGGACGTACCACTCCCGGCTGTACGCCGCGGCAAAATATTGCATCACGCAGAAGGATATGGACCTTGTCCAGTTGGTCTCCTTTGGATGCGGCGTGGATGCCATCACCACAGACGAGACCCGGGAAATTTTGCAGAGCGGCGGAAAGCTCTATACCCAGCTGAAGATCGACGAGATCACAAATCTGGGCGCGGTGCGTATCCGTCTTAGAAGCTTGTTTGCCGCGCTGGATGAGCAGGACGAGAAACGGCGGAATGTGCGGCGGAAGGAGGACTGAGCCATGGAGATAAATTTTCCCAAATTTACCCCGGAGATGAAGAAAACACACAAAATTCTGATCCCCAGCATGGCACCGGTTCAGTTCCGTATATTGGAGGCTGCCTTTGAGCAGCAGGGATACACCTGCGAACTGCTGGGCAACTGCGGTTCCCAGGTGGCGGAAAATGGACTCAAGTACGTCCACAACGACACCTGTTATCCCGCGCTTTTGGTGATCGGCCAGTTTCTGGATGCGTTGGAGTCCGGGCAGTATGATCTCGATCACACCGCCCTTATCATTACACAGACCGGCGGCGGCTGCCGGGCGTCAAACTATATTTATCTGCTGCGTAAGGCATTGGTGCGGGCCGGCTTCGGGCAGATACCGGTGGCCAGCCTGAACTTCTCCGGCCTTGAAAAGGACTCCGGCTTTCCCATGACGCTCCTGCTGATGCGCCAGCTGATGGCGGCCATCTATTACGGCGACCTTTTGGTGACCCTGCGGGCCCAGACTGTCCCCTATGAGCTGCATAGAGGTGATGCGGACGCAAAGCTTGAAATGTGGCTGAATGTCATCTGCGACCAAATCCGCAAGGGAAAAGGATATTCAAGTCGTGAGATACGTTCTGCCATGCCTGAAATGGCCGCGGACTTCTCTTCAATTCCCGTCCGCCGGACGCCGAAGGTGAAGGTCGGTGTGGTAGGGGAGATCTATGTGAAGTACTCTCCTCTTGGCAACAACGAACTGGAGAAGTTTCTGGAATCCCAGGACTGCGAGGTAAACCTGCCGGGGCTGATGGGCTTTGTACAGTACTGTGCCTACAACCCCTCGGAGACTGCGCGGCTGTACGGCGGGAGCTTTTATGAAAAGCATCTGTCGGGTCTGATTTTGAACTATCTGGCCGGGACGGAGCGCGTGATGATCGATGCGCTGAAAAAGAACGGCTATCACGCGCCCCTGCCCTTCAAAGAGCTGACGAAGCTGGCCGATGGTGTGATCGGTCACGGGGATAAGATGGGGGAGGGGTGGCTGCTCACCGCCGAGATGATCGAGCTGGTGCGCTCCGGATATGAGAACATTGTCTGCGCCCAGCCCTTCGGGTGCCTGCCTAACCATATCTGCGGCAAGGGCATGGTGAATAAGATCCGGGAACTGTACCCCACATCCAACATTACGCCCATTGACTACGATCCCAGCGCCACCCGCGTCAATCAGGAAAACCGCATCAAGTTGATGCTGGCGGTGGGCCGGGAGCGGCTGGAGAGTCCCCCGGACGCGGTGGAGCCGGAACGAACGGATCCGGAGCGGGAGACTGTTGGAGTCTAAGGCATGAAAAAATCGAAGGCATGAAAAAATCGAAGGCATAACAAAGATACGCCGCCCGCAGCTGCGGGCGGCGTATCTTTGTTTGTGATGCGTACTCTGAAAAGCCCCTCAGATTCACTCGGCTTTTTCCAGCTCCGGCCCCCAGAGGGACACGCCGCCTCGCTGGACCTTCTTTGCCTGGTACAGCGCTGCGTCGGCCCGGTTCAGAATCGACTGTGAGTTTTCGCTGGAGCCGCAGGCGGTCAACCCAATGCTGATGCCGGAGGAAATCAGCTTGGCGTCTTCCTCCACCGCGTGGACAAAGTCGGACTGGAGCCGGTGGCAGACGGCAATTGCTTCCTCTAAGCTCTTCTTCTGTATAATGGCGCAAAATTCGTCGCCGCCGAAGCGAAAGGGCTGGAACGTGCCATCCTCATAGCACAGCAGAATCCGGCCCAGACACTGCAAATAGTGATCGCCGCGGCTGTGGCCAAGCTGGTCGTTGACATGCTTGAACTGATCGATGTCCATCATAGCGAAAAACCACTGCCCGCAGTTCCGACACTCCATTTTTCGCAGTGTCTCCTCCAATGCCCGCCGGTTTCCCACGCGGGTGAGGCTGTCAGTGATCGTTTTTTTCCGCAGACGCTGCTGCTCCAGCATGGCGTTCACGCTGAAATCAATTCGCTGCCGGTACATCCGCACCAGCAGAATGGAGACAAGGCTGCAAATGGCCAACAAAAAAAGACAGACGAACTGATCTACTGCGTCCTCTCCAGTCAGGCTGGAGGGATTTACGTCAGGATCCCAGTTAAAAAAAAGGTCGGAGGACAGCTTCCCCACGATACAGACGGCCCCGATGAGCGCGGTCAGATTCACCCGTCCATAGAAAATGGTCAGTATCACCGGTACGATCAGTGCCAGAGACATAGCCGGAAAGAATCGATGCACCGTATAAAGGACCAGCCCCATCCCCACGGCAGACAGTGAAACCGCCACGGCGCGCACGGTTTCACTGAGCTTTGCGCTGCGTCGGATGAGAAGGGCAACGGACAGCAGCAGCAGATTGAGGCACAGCGGCGTCAGCATATACCGCCGCACATACTGTGCGGGGGTGGTGACAGGGACATGAAAGGAGCCCAACATAAAATATACCAGACACTCCATGACCACGGCCACGAGGATCATGCCGAACATGATCAGAAGATGAATGTTCATCCAGGCGTTGATAATGTCCTTATACTTCATCTGCACGATCTGACTGTTTGTCAATCTTCGCTTTGACATCCTGCGCCCCCCGCTCTCAAAATATGAGTCTGGTTCATGCCGGAGACATATACAGACTTTAGAATATCAAAAAACACATTGTTTGTCATTAATTTTTTGGAATTTTCTTGAATTTACCAATTTGCACAAATTTGGACTGTTTCATTTTACATCAGCTGCTATTTGACAGAATAGAGCCTGCCGCGCAATGGCTGATCCCCATTTTTCTTGCGTTTTTTTAATGCATATGGTAAAGTGAGGAAGCCGTTGATTTCCGCCGGGATCACCCGGCAAATTCGGAGGCGGCAGAGGAATTGAGAGACTTGAACAACGAGGTCATGTATGAGCAGTTGGGCATCAGCCAGGCTGTATATGAATATGGAGAGACGGTGCTGGCCGCTCTTCGGGAACGGTTTGACGCCATCGACGCCGTGGCGGAGCACAATCAGGGCAAGGTGATTCTGGCCATGCATAAAAACAGGGTGAATGCCACTCACTTTGCCGCCACCACCGGCTATGGCTACAACGACGAGGGGCGGGACACTCTGGAGCGGGTGTATGCCGACGTGTTCCATACCGAGGCGGCCCTGGTTCGCCCGCAGATCACCTGCGGCACCCACGCGTTGACCGTGGCGCTGTCCGCCAATCTCCTGCCCGGGGACGAACTGCTTTCTCCGGTGGGCGCGCCCTATGACACGCTGGAGGAGGTCATCGGAATCCGGGAGAGCAAGTGCTCCTTAAAGGAGTACGGCGTCACCTATGCGCAGGCCGACCTGAAGGCGGACGGGACGTTTGATTACGACGCCATCCGCGCCGCCATAAACAGCCACACAAAGCTCATCACCATCCAGCGCTCCAAAGGATATGCCACCCGCCCCAGCTTTTCGGTGAAGCAGATTGGGGAGTTGATCGCCTTTTGCAAGTCCGTGAAGCCGGATGTAAAGTGCATGGTTGACAATTGCTACGGGGAGTTTGTGGAGATGCTGGAGCCCTCTGACCTGGGAGCGGACATGGTGGTGGGAAGCCTCATCAAAAATCCCGGCGGCGGTCTTGCACCCATCGGCGGCTACATCTGCGGTACGAGGGAGTGCGTGGAGCGGTGTGCCTACCGGCTCTCCGCCCCGGGCCTTGGACAGGAGGTGGGTGCGAACCTGGGGTTGATGCCCGCGTTTTATCAGGGGCTGTTCCTGTCGCCCACGGTGGTGTCCGGTGCGCTGAAGGGCGCGGTCTTCGCCGCCAATGTCTATGAAAAGCTGGGCTTTGCCTGTGTTCCAAACGCCGCCGAGGACCGCCACGACATCATTCAGGCGGTGACGCTGGGGAGCAGAGAGGCCATGGTGGCCTTCTGCAAGGGTATCCAGTCCGCTGCGCCGGTGGACAGCTATGTAAACCCGGAGCCGTGGGCCATGCCGGGATACGACTCCGACGTCATTATGGCTGCCGGGGCGTTTGTGCAGGGCAGCTCCATCGAGCTGTCGGCCGACGGACCGATTCGGGAGCCTTACGCCGTGTACTTTCAGGGCGGGTTGACATGGTACCACGCGAAGCTGGGCATTCTCATGAGTCTTCAAAAGCTGGTGGAAGCCGGCATTGTGAAGCTGTAAACATGGCATCATCCAAACGTTTTCCCCCGCGGCGTCCGCCTCCGGGCTAAAACCCATGAATATTATCATTTAGGAGCATCGTTTTATGTGGTTTTGGCTTTCAATCATCGCCCTGCTCTGCTGGAGCGGGTCAGATCTCTTTTCCAAAATCGGCTGCCGGGGGCAGGATCAGTATGCCCACCTGAAAATGGTCATAGCCGTGGGTCTGGTCATGGGTATCCACGCGGTCTATGAGATATTTGTGGGAGGGACGGAGATTTCCGCTTCCATTCTGCTGGCGTATCTGCCTGTCTCCGCGCTGTATATTTTGTCCATGACCCTAGGATATGTGGGTCTTCGTTACATTGAGCTTTCCATCTCGTCTCCTATCTGCAATTCCTCAGGTGCGCTGGTGGCGGTGCTGATTCTCATTACCGGCGGGATCGGCGGTGTGAACGGCTGGCAGCTGGCCGCCGTGGCGCTGGTGTGCGCGGGTGTGGTGGGTCTCGGCGCTGCGGAGGCCAGCGAAGACAACGGTCTGCGATCCCTGCGGCAGGAGGCGTCCAATTATAAGTACGCAAAGTCGGCGCTGGCGCTGGTGCTGCCGGTGCTTTACTGTCTGCTGGACGCGCTGGGCACCTTCGCGGATTCGCTGGTGCTGCGGACACTGAATGAGGACTCCGCCAACGCGGCCTATGAGCTGACGTTTTTCTTCTGCGCCGTGGTGTGCTTCATCTATGTGGTGCCGGTGAAAAAGCAGTCTCTGATTCCCAGACAGGAAGCGCCCAAGTACGTAGGCGCCCTTTGTGAGACGGCGGGCCAATTCGCCTATATCTACGCCATCGGCGACGAGGACCACGTGATGATGGCCGCGCCCATCATTTCCGCCTATTGCGTGGCCTCCGTACTGTGGAGCCGCGTCTTTCTGAAGGAAAAGCTCTCCGGGAAGCACTACGCGGCGGTGGCCGCCGTGATCATGGGCATCGTGATTCTGGGCGTGTTCGACGCGTGACGCTCCGCGATATCCGTCCCCGGATGAAATAAAAAGCGCCCGTTTCCGGTGAACTTCCGGAAGTGGGCGCTTCTTGCGATTTGGCTCACAGCCGGTCCGCCTTCGTTTCGGCAAACCAGAAATTGTACGTCTGACGCCAGATTTTGGCCGCGTCCTCCGTGTGGCAGACTACCCGCACCCGCCGGGGCATGTCATGATCCTGGAGGAAATCCATGATGGCCCGCAGAGAGACCGTGGCGGCCTGAACCGCCGGATAGCCGAAGACCCCTGTGGAGATACAGGGAAAGTCCACGGACACAATGCCGTTCTCCGCCGCAAGCTGGAGACAGGAGCGATAGCAGGAGGCCAGCTTTTCCGCCTCGTCGGATTGTCCGCCACGCCAGATCGGGCCAGGCGTGTGGAGGACATAGCTTGCCTTCAGCCGGTATCCCTTGGTCAGCCTAGCCTCTCCGGTGGGGCAGCCGTGGAACGTACGGCACTCCGACAAAAGCTCCGGCCCCGCTGCCCGGTGGATAGCTCCATCCACGCCGCTGCCTCCCAACAGAGATTCGTTGGCGGCGTTGACGATGGCCTCCGCATCTGACTCTGTAATATCGCCCACAACGATGGCAAAACGGTCCATAAGTGTGCCTCCTTTTGAAATTTACCATATACCTCTGATGGGTAAAATACAAGCATTTTTTTCATACACTTTTACTTGTGTTTGCACTGTGAACATGGTAAAATAAGCACATAAATTTGTTATTTTTTCCCATTATATATCAGCAGAGCGAGAAAGGAGGCATTCCATGCCAAAATTCATTCCAATCTATACCGGAACGCTGCGCAGCCACTCGGTGACGCTGCCTCAGTGTATCAGCGAGTGCAGCGGTATCCGCATTTTTGGCCGACGCATTAAATCCCTGGCCTTTTCCACGGACGTTGCCATCATAAAAAACATCAATGCAGATGCCATCATCGCCGTGTATCCCTTCACTCCCCAGCCGGTGATTTCACAGGCGATTATCAACGTATCGGACGTGCCGGTATTCGTGGGGGTGGGAGGCGGCATTACCACCGGCGCGCGATCCGTCCGGCTGGCGATTCAGGCGGAGCATCAGGGAGCCTATGGAGTGGTGCTGAACGCACCCACAGCCAACGAGACCATTCACCAGATCAAGGAAGAGGTGGATATTCCGGTGGTGATCACCGTGGTGTCGGAACATACGGACATCCGGGCGCGGATAGATGCCGGGGCCGATTTTCTCAATGTATCCGGCGCGGCCCGGACCCCAGAGATCGTGGCACACATCCGCCGGCAGTTCCCGGAGGTCCCCATCATCGCCACCGGCGGCCCCTCGGATGAGAGCATCCTCGAGACCATTCGCGCGGGAGCCAACGCCATGACCTACACGCCCCCCAGCAATGGAGAGCTGTTTGCGCAGCTTATGGAGAAGTACCGGGAGACGCACTGAGTGGAAGGCGCTCCCCCTCAGCCCGAACGGACTGCGGGGGAGCGCATGAAATTATGCCCGGGCAAGATATTCCCCGTAGACCCGCCGGGCGTCGGCGGCGACTGAATCTTCATCCACGGTGACCAGCCGCCCGTCCCGGACGACGATCCTGCCGTTGACCACCGTCATGTCCACCGGACCCCGGAGGCCCACTGTCGCCAGAACGGAGGCGGGGTCGTACCCGCCGCCCACCAATTCAATTTTTCGGGAGTCTACCAGGAAGAAGTCCGCGCACTTGCCCACCTCCAGGGAACCGATATCCGTCCGGCCCAGCAGCCGGGCGCTTCCGCGGGTGGCCAGCTTTAAAACACCGTACCCAGACGGCGCGGCGGCGCTGGAGCGCAGCCGGTGGAGGAGATAAGCAACCCGCAGCTCCTCCATCAGGGACGAGCCGTCGTTGCTGGCGGAGCCGTCCACGGCCAGACCCACGGGGACGCCCAGCTCCAGCATTTCCGGAATCTGTGCCACGCCGGAGCTGAGTTTCATGTTGGAGATGGGGCAGTGGGCAACGCCCGTGCCGGTTCGGGCAAGCTCCCGCAGTTCTTCGCCGTTGAAATGGATGCCGTGGGCATACCATACGTCCGGGCCGGTCCAGCCCAGAGACGCCATGTATTCAAGCGGCCGCATATGGAACCTTTCCAGTGTGAAGCGCTCCTCGTCCCGCGTCTCCGCCAAATGGGTATGGAGCCGGACGCCGTATTGCCGGGCCAAAACCGCGCTTTGGCGCAGCAGCTCCGACGAGACGGAAAAGGGCGAGCAGGGAGCCAGCGCCACCTGACACATGGAGCCGAACGCGGGGTCGTGATATGCCTCGATGCACAGGGCGGAGTCCTTTATGATTTCGTCCACTGTCTGGACCACGCTGTCCGGCGGCAGTCCACCGTCCTTTTTTGAGAGATCCATGCTGCCACGGGAGGCGTGAAACCGGACGCCTAGCTCCTCTGCCGCGGCAAATTGGACGCCCATCAGGTCACCCGCCCCGGAGGGGAAGACGTAGTGATGGTCGAATACGGTGGTGCAGCCGTGCTTCAAAAGCTCACCGCAGCCCGTCAGGGTGCTGAGGCGGACAACCTCGCCGTCCAGTCCCTTCCAGATTTCGTACAGGGCGGTGAGCCAGTCGAATAGCTCCAGATTCTGAACCTGAGGCAGGTTTCGGGAAAAGGTCTGGTATAGGTGGTGATGGGTGTTGATAAGACCAGGATAGCACCAGAAGTGCGAACCGTCGATCACTTCGTCGGCGGACTGGGGCAGCGCTTCCCCAATGGCCCAGATTACGCCGTTATCACAGTAGAGGTCCGCGTTTTTGAGTACCCGGTCTCCGTCGTCGCAGGTCACCACGGCGGACAGATTTTTTATCAGCAGGGAGGGCATCGAACCAGCTCCTTTCAAATTGGGACAGCTTTTTTACTATTCTAGCAGGTATAGGAAAAAAAACAACTTGAAACCTGATAAAAATTGCTGTAAGCTAAAAGAAAATTTTTTGAGTGGGAGAAGGGACGTGTCACATGCTGGATATTTTTGATATTCTGGGTCCCATCATGGTGGGGCCGTCGAGTTCCCACACGGCGGGCGCGGTGCGGATCGGCAACATGGCCAGGTCGTTGCTTGGCAGTGAGCCGAAGGCGGTGGAGATCGGACTTCACGGCTCTTTTGCAGAGACCGGCCGCGGTCATGGCACGGACCGGGCGCTGGTGGCGGGGCTGCTTGGTATGAAGCCGGACGATCTGCGAATTCCCCGGAGCTTTGAACTGGCGAAGCAGAAGGGATTTGCGTTTTCCTTTCGCAATGTGGAGCTGAAGGAGGCCCACCCCAACACGGCGCTGCTGACCATCTCCGACGGGGCGGGGCGGACGCTGGAAATGCAGGCCGCATCCACCGGCGGCGGACGTATCCGGGTGGATAGGCTGGATGGCATTGATGTGAATTTCACCGGCGCGTTTAACACGCTGATCATCCACTCCACCGACGTACCGGGCAAGCTGGCGGAGGTGACCCGGGAGTTGGAGCAGGGGAATGTGAACATCGCAAACATGAATCTCTGCCGGGCCAAGCGGGGCGGCAGCGTGCTGATGGTCATTGAGACCGACCAGAAGGTACCGCCGCTGGTGCGGGCGCTGATCGAGGAACTGAAAGATGTGACCCGTGTCACGTATTACGAGAGGGAGGACACATAATGGCGCTGGATTCCATGCAGGAGATTTTTGACGCGACGGCGGCGGGCAATAAGCAGTTCTGGGAAGTGGTTCTGGACACCGACATGGAAGAGCGGGAGGTGACGGCGGAGCAGTCCATGGAGAAGATGAGAGCCTCCTGGCGGGCTATGCTGGAGGCGGACGACACCTATCAGGGCGACCGCCGTTCCGCCAGCGGTCTGGTAGGGGGAGACGGCGAAAAGATGCGCTGCTACGCGGCGGAGGGGGCAGCCCTTTCCGGCGAGTATCTGACGGAGGTCATCGCCGCGGCGCTGTGTACCGGCGAGTCCAACGCCTGTATGCGCAAAATTGTGGCGGCACCCACGGCGGGGGCCTGCGGCGTTCTGCCCGCGGTGCTGATCCCGTTGTATCACCGTGGAGATTTTGACGAGGATGCCATTGTCCGCGGGTTGTATGTGGCGGCGGGCATCGGCGCTGTGGTGGGCTACAGGGCTTGTATCGCCGGAGCCTCCGGCGGGTGTCAGGCAGAAATCGGCACCGCCTCCGCTATGGCTGCGGGGACGCTGACGGCCTTGCGGGGAGGCACCTGCGCCCAAATCGGCCACGCGGCGGCGATGGCATTGAAAAATCTGTTGGGCCTTGTCTGCGACCCGGTGGCGGGACTGGTGGAGGTTCCCTGCGTGAAGCGAAACGTGATCGGTGCGGTGAACGCCGTCAGCTGCGCGGATATGGCCATCGCGGGAATCGAGAGCCGTATCCCTGTAGACCAGGTGATTGACTGCATGGGCGCGGTGGGGCGGCGGATGCCGGTGGAGTTCCGAGAGACCGCTCTGGGCGGTCTTGCGGATACTCCCTTTGGCCGGGAGGTCAAGGAGAGAATGCGGGAAAAAGCATAAAACGAGTAAGAAAGCCCGGCCGCAATACGGCCGGGCTGCTTTTAGTGATTTGCCGATTGAAATTAGCGTTTTTCCTTCTCTGCCGGCGAGCGGTGGCGAAGGAAAGATCATGGCAATTGCTGCGTTGGATCATATAATGGGATACATGAATTGAGGAGTGATCTCTTATATGCCTGATAATATGAATCTCATGGTTGCTAATCAAAATACATTACAGCAACTCAACCCGGATCTATATAGTAGGATAAAGCCGCATATTGATGAAATTGTAAAGGAGCTGAACAAGCAAGACATCTCTGAAGATACCCTCAACGCTGTAATTGATGAGTTTATCAATTCCCTGTTGCAACCTGAAAACATGTCTTTTGAAGACGAACCTGCAGTTCCGGCCTTTAATGGGTATGGGTTCGGCCCAAGACAGCCCTATCGCCCCGGCCCATATTGGAACCCCTGCCGAAGAGGATGTAGAAATATGAGGGGCCTGTCAACGGACACATTGCTACGCTTATTGCTCCTGAGGCAATTGGGGTATTTGCCGTTTTAAGGATAACATATAAACTATGATACCAGAACAGGTGAAAAGTTTAAATACTTTACGAGAAATGAAGCATTCTGAGCTGAGTGAGAAGCTAGGAAGTCATTAAGTAATGGCCGCCCCTAAAAATTTTAGGGGCGGCTCAGGTTAAGAATTCTGATTGGTGGCGGAAGTGTCATCCCTCTGATTGTTTGTAAAGTGTTCACCGATTAAGGTAAGATCGCCCAGAGAGCAAATATCAATACCGGATTGGTTGATATAGTTTTGGACTGCACCCGGAAGGGATTTAAAATACGCTTCCATTTTCGGATCTTCATATTTCATTTTATCACCCCGGTTTTAGTATGCGGGGGAAAAGAGTAAACCATACAAAAAAACATACAATCAATATGTTATCAAAAAAGCAAAGCGGTTTTCGTTGATTATGATTGACAGAAACCGTTTTGCTTTTTTCAAGTCGTACAAAGTAAAAGGCTCCGGCAAGGTAGCGTCCCGCAGACGGTCCAGCTGTTTAGAGAAGTCAAGAAGAGTGCAGAATGTGAACACCCAAAATCTGCGGCTTATGCGGCCAGGCCTCTGGCGGCCTGACGATACATGGCTGGCGGCAGGCCGCCGGGGTTGGCAGTATAGATTCGCCGGCGGTTATAGTAGGTCATGATGTACCGGAATACGATGCTCTTAACCTGTGCCATGGGCATCCGCTCCGTCCTGATTCGATAAAGTTTTTCTTTCTTCAGCGTAGCAAAAAAACTCTCCATCCGGGCGTTGTCATAGCAGCGGCCCGTGCCGCTCATACTTTGAACCGCGCCGTATTGCGCCAGCGCCTTTCGAAATGCGGAGCTGGTAAATTGGCTTCCGCGGTCACTGTGCAGGGTCATTCCATAGGCTCCCTGTACTTGGCAGGCAGACCGAAACGCCCGGATACACAGCTCCTTCTTCATGTTGTCATCCATAGCGAGACCGACGATCTCTCCGTTATAACAGTCCAGGACTGCCGCCATATACAACTTACCGTCCAGACACTGGATCTGCGTAATATCCGTCAGCCACTTCCGGTTGGGAGCGCCTGCGGTAAAATCTCGGCAAATCAGGTTCTCCGCTTTCTGCGCAGCCAAGTCTGCTTTTGTCAGACTGCTGGGGTGACGAGAAGAACGATGGAGCAGACCTCCACGCTTCATGGCCCTCCGCACGCTGCTTCGGCTTACCGCGATACCGCGCTGTGTAAGTGCCAGAAGAATTCGGCCAACACCATAATTGTCATTGTCCGGATTTTCATTATAAATCTCTCGTATTTTGACCAGAAGCAACTGCCACGGTTTTGGCTTGCCAGCCGACTGCAAAGAGCGGTAGTACCCGGATTCACTGACTTTCACAACCCGGCACATGGCATGAACGCAGAACCGCTCACGGCGCAGCGTGATGTACTCATACAACCGCTCCGGCTTTACCGTTTCCGGTCTTTGGCGAAAAAACCCAGCGCATCCTTGAGAATCTCATTGGCTTTCCGCAGCTCGGCGTTTTCCTTTATCAGCCGGCGTTCGTTCTCGGAAAGCGGCGCGTCGCGGCGAATGCCGCTGCCGACGAAGGCGTGATCTCCGAATACCTTTCGCTTCTGCCGCCACTCCGCCAGAGAGTAGTATGGAATACC
>Ga0183095_11270_pt1 | contig 23054 bp, 20 predicted proteins | sample BioMet4_FD_130346 | JGI IMG/M metagenome (GOLD analysis project Ga0183095, IMG submission 130346) | Microbial communities from bioreactor (seeded with sewage sludge) at LBNL, California, USA - Biofuel metagenome 4 (v2) (version 3) | ecosystem: Engineered > Bioreactor > Anaerobic > Unclassified ...
GGGACGCTGAACAGCTGCTCTGCTTCTTCCACGGCAAAGGGCGCGCTCAGCAGCGGATTCGTTTTTGAAAACGGATCCAGCGGTACGGTTTCGTCCTGTACCGTATCTGGCGCCTCTGTTCTGGTCAATAACAGCACAGGTTCTGCCGCTGGCTTTGTTTACACGAACAACGGCAGCGTCGGCGGATCAAAGCTCAGTTCTTCCAGCATAAATGCCGCGATCACAGCCGGGTTTGTATATCAAAACGAGAGAGATATTTCAGACTGCGGCGTTATTGAAAGCAGCGTCATCGGAACAGCGACGGCGGCCGGCTTCGCCTATCGCAATGATGCCGGCACGATCAGCAGATGCGCCGTTCTGAACGGAACCGTGAGCGGGGCCTATCAGGCCAGCGGATTTGCGGGTCAGAACAGCGGCACGATAAATACCTGCTATGTCTCCGGGGCGGTGATCACCAGCGCGCAGGGCAACGCCTGCGGATTTGCCAACGAGGCTGGAACGGGTATTGAGAGCTGCTATTCCGACTGCAGCATCAGCGGTTCGAACGCCTGTGGCTTCTGTGCGACCGGCACGGTTTCCAATTGCTTCGCACTGGGGTCGATTGCCGGGATAAAAACAGCTTACGGCTTTGCTCAGCAGGCCGACTGTACGTCCTGTTATTCGGCGGCAGCGGCTTCAGACAGTCAGACGCTGAAATTCGAGGAATCCGGCAACACAGTGTCCTGCTATCAGTTCAGGACGGTCGAATACAGTTATTATTACGGCGGATATGGCGTTACCTATGATGATCCGGAAAACGACGTGTATTTTGACAGCCTGATTGATGATGGCCTGTTTTCCGGCAGCACATGGGCGGTTACTTACAATTCTCCCTATCTGATCCTGCGGGGAAGCTTTTATACGGTCTGAACAGGAGGTGACTCACCATGGCACGGAAACTGAAATCCAATCGAGGTGCAAGCCTGATCGTTGCGCTCCTGGTCTTTTTGATCTGCGCCATGGTGGGCGCCGTGGTAGTGGCCGCGGCATCTGCCGGGATCCAGCATGTGCAGGAGCGGCATGAAGAACAGCAGGAATATTTTTCCCTCAGCTCCGCGTCGAAGGTGCTGACAGAGGGAATGAGAAACCTGAAGTTTACGAGCGCTCAGGGCGTTAAAAAGCTGAAAGGACCGTTTGAGTCCGGGAGCCGTATATACATAGGAGGATATTGGTATCCGTCCGCCGTATTCTCCAATAAAAATAATTTAGGTACTGCAGTCATCAATAAGGGCCAGTCATATGCCAATTTTAAAGATACCATTTATTCCGAGGATATGACCGGAAATCCGTTCGGCCCCGATTATCAGCTTGCGGTTGCGGACGACAATCAAAGCGCGTCAGCCCTGGAATCATCCATAGGTGCGCTCTGCAACGCTGTCACGGCCTACAACACCGCGCATGCCGACGGAGATCCGCATGTCGAGACAGCGGAAATGACCATTATTCCGGATGCGCAGAAGAGCACGTTCCCGGTTAATGTTGCCATTCAAATGAGCCGGGACTATTCCGTGATTATGACACTCACGATCAAGAGCGATTCAGAGACGCATTATGTGCCGTTTGTCCTGAGTCTGAGTGCGGAGACCTATGAGAGTGCCGAACCGATTTATACGCAGCTGGATGAGTATGAATCCCTTAGACAGTTTGATCTTATCATCGGCAATGGAAAGAACCTGAAGTACAAAATAAGCAGCAAGGTATCCCAAAAGTTTTATTACGAAAAAGTGACAGAAGAATACACCGAGGTAAGCTGGCACTATTCCAGCCTGAATAAGGGGAGCGAGTGAGATGAAAAAGAAGCTTTGTTCCCAAAAAGGCGAGACTCTGGTGGAAGCGCTCTGCGCCCTTCTGATTGTGGTGCTTTCGGTGACGATGCTGTACAGCCTTCTGATGAGTGCCTCCCGCATCAGCCAGCGGACGAAGGAACTGGACGCGAAATATGAAGTGGAGCAAAACGAAGCCCAGAAGGAGAGCGGCAGCGAAGAGGGAACCATCCAGGTAAACGGCACGGATGTAAGCGTAGTCTACACCGGCAGCGGCACGGAATTGACCTCCTATAAGACGGCGGGAGGAGGCTGATGAAGGTGAAAAAACGGCGTTGGATTTTTTCAAAAAAGCGAAAAAAAGGCGGGTTTTCCCTGGTTGAGCTGCTGGCGGCGCTCCTGATTATGGCTTTGCTGGCTGTGCTGGTCAGCACCAGCGTCAACGCGGCCGTTGTTTCGTACCGGAAAAACGTATTTGTCTCCGAGAGCGAGGTGCTGGCGTCCACCGTCAACACGGCAATGTCCGATATTCTGTGCTATGCGAAATATGTCACGGAAAACAACAATCATGAAGTGGTTTTCATCAACGCCAATTATCAGATCGTGGTCGGCGGGCATTTCTTCCTGAACAACGGATATATCTGTTATCTGCCCTATGAAGGCGACCCGACCGACAAGACGATGCTGGTCAGCAGCGGCGCGTATACTTCCCTGTACATCAAAGATCTCAGCGTGGAATTCCAGAAAGATTCAGCGGATGAGAAATCTTACTCCGGCATTTTCAATGTATCCTACACGATCTGCTCCAAAATCCTTCCGGGTGCGGAGAAAAAGGTCAGCTGTTCCTACCGCTCGCTGGTCGGTCAGCTGTCGGACATCGGGTGAAAAACGAGAGACTTTGAGGTGAAATTATGGCTGGTTATGTCAGACTGGGCGAACTGCTCGTTTCAGTAGGCGCCATCACAGAGCAACAGCTTCAGCAGGCGCTCGGGATGCAGAAGGGCACCGGAAAACGGCTCGGCACGGTATTGATGGAAAATCATTTCGTCACGGAGCAGCAAATCCTGGAAGTCCTGCAGATGCAGCTCGGCGTTGAGTATATTGACCTGGCCAGCGCAAAGATTTCCCCGGAAATGGCGCAGATACTGACCAAGAATCTCGCCAAGAAAAACAGGGTCGTGCCGGTCCGCGTGGCGGGCAGCGACCTGTACCTGGCGATGGCCGACCCGCTGGACTTCCCGGCGATTGAGGAAGTCCGCACGGCGACGCAGAAAAATGTCATTCCCATGATCGCCAGTTCCGAATCGATCGAACGCGGGATCATGAACCTGTACGGCAGCGAGAGCACCGCCAAGGCCATCGAGGAGATGCGCCGGGAGCGCAGCACGGATCTCTCCACGCAGAATGCCGTGTTTACCGGCTCACAGATCGGGGAAGAGGATGTCAATGCCGCTCCGACCATCCGGCTGGTGAATTCGATCATCGAGCGGGCGGTCGTGGAAAACGCGAGCGATATTCACTTCGAACCGCGCGAGGAGGAAATGGTGATCCGTCTCCGCGTGGACGGCGTTCTCTATGAAGCCCTGACCGTGCCGCAGAACACGCAGAATTCCGTCATCGCCCGTATCAAGGTGATGAGCGGCCTCGACATCGCGGAGCACCGCATCCCGCAGGACGGCCGCGCGAACGTGCGGATCCGCCAGCTGGACGTGGACCTTCGGATCTCGACCCTGCCGACGATTTTCGGTGAAAAAGTCACCATCCGGCTTCTCAACAAGAGCCAGAACATGCTCACCATGAAGGGCATCGGCCTGAACGGAAAGAACTACGAAAAGTTCGACTATCTGATCCATAACAATACGAGCGGCGTCATTCTGATCGTCGGCCCGACCGGGTCCGGCAAATCCTCCACCATGTACACCATGCTGGGCGAGCTCAACACCGAACAGGTCAACATCGTGTCGCTGGAGGACCCGGTCGAATACCACATGGACGGCGTCAATCAGGTCCAGATCAACGATAAGCAGGGCATGACCTTTGCCAGCGGCCTGCGGAGCATCCTGCGCCAGGACCCGGACATCATCTCCGTCGGCGAGATCCGCGACCAGGAGACGGCGGAAATTGCGATCCGCGCAGCCATTACAGGCCACCTGGTCCTGTCCACCGTGCACACCAACAACGCGGTATCCACCGTGGACCGGCTCCTGGATATGGGCATCGAGCCCTACCTGCTCTCCACGGCGCTGAAAGGCGTGATTTCCCAGCGGCTGGTGCGCCGCATCTGCCCGAACTGTAAAAAGGCCTACCTGCCCACGCTGGAAGAGGAAGAGATGATCGGACTCCCCGAATCGGAGCACGGAAAGCATCCGTTCTACCGCGGAGAGGGCTGCTCCGATTGCTACAACACCGGCTTTAAGGGCCGCATCGCGGCGTTTGAGATTCTGGTCATCACACGCGACATCGAGCGCGCGATCCACGAGCGCCGGGGCCAGGCCGAGTTCAGCGCGGCCGTTGAAAAGTCGGGCTTCGAGCCGATGGTGCACAACTGCCGGCAGCTGGTACTGGACGGCACCACCACGGTGCAGGAGGCCTACCGGGCAATCCAGACGACCGACATCTGACAGGGGACTGTATGGTAACAATTGACGAGATCATCGACCTGGCGAAAGAGCGCCGCGCGTCCGACGTGCATATCGTTCCCGGCATTCCCATCCGCATCCGCGTCGACGGAGTCCTTCAGAATCTGGATGAACACATTCTGACGGCCGGGGAGACGGAGCATTACGCGAGAGAGCTCGCGGGGGACGGGCTGGAGCGGATCACGGTCATCGGGGAGCTGGATTTCAGCCGCACCCTGGGCGACCATGTGCGCTGCCGTATGAACGTATTTCGCCAGCAGGGCGCGTTCAGCTCCGCGGTCCGCCTTCTGAGCGACGAAATTCCGGAGATGGAAATGCTGGGCCTGCCTTCCGTCGTGTCCGATTTTCCCGAATATCCGCGCGGGATCGTGCTGGTGACCGGCGAAACCGGCAGCGGCAAATCGACGACGCTGGCCTCCATTCTGAACCGGATCAACCACACGCGCTGCGACCACATCATTACGTTTGAGGACCCGATCGAGTATATCTACAAGCCCGACCGCTGCGTCATCAACCAGCGCGAGATCGGCACCGACACCGAGAGCTTTTCCAACGGCCTGCGGGCGGCGCTGCGCGAGGACCCGGACGTGATCCTGGTCGGCGAGATGCGGGACCTCGACACGATCGAGACCGCGCTGACCGCTGCGGAGACGGGCCACCTGGTATTCGCCACGGTACACACCAATTCCGCCCCCGACACGATCGACCGTCTCGTGGACGTATTCCCCGAGGCGCGACAGCGCCAGATCCGGGTTCAGCTCTCCATGACGCTTCGCGCGGTCCTCTCCCAGCAGCTGCTGCCGAGAAAAGAGGGCATCGGCCGCGTGGCCGCGTGCGAGGTCATGATCGTGAACGGAGCGATCCGCAACCTGATCCGCGAGGGAAAGACCCCGCAGATTGCCAATTCGCTTCTCACATCCGCCCTCGAGGGCAGCATCAGCATGGATAACTGCCTCATCCGGATGGCGCGCGAGCGGGTCATCTCCCCGGAAACGGCGATCGCCGCCGCGCACGATGCAGTCTATCTCCGAAAAACCATTCAAATGTAGGGAGGGCTGAGGCTTGACGCATTTTAAGTACAAGGGTGTCTCCCAGTCGGGTGCGCCTGTTTCCGGCACGGTTGAAGCGTTCGACCGCTACGACGCGGTCAACAAGGCGCGCCAGAGCTGCCCCGTCGTGACCGAAGTGACGGAGGTCTCAAACGGAAAAGGACTGAATATTGAGATCGGTTCCCAGAAGATCGGGCTCAAGCCGCTGTCCCTCATGTGCAACCAGTTCGCCATCATCCTGGGCGCCGGCCTGCCGCTGGTGCGCTGCGTCGAGCTGATCGCCGACCAGATGGCCGACCGGAATCTGAAAAAGATACTCAAGCAGGTCGCGGGCGACGTGGCCGCCGGCAGCACGCTCTCCTCCAGCTTCGAAAACCGCGGCAAGAATCTGCCGTCCACCTTCATTGAATCCATCCGCGCCGGCGAACAGTCCGGCAACCTCGACGCCGCCTTCGCGCGTCTGAGCACCTACTACGTCAAGGCCAACAAGAACAAGCAGAAGGTCGCAAGCGCGCTGGTCTACCCGTGCTTCGTCCTCGCGGTTGCGGTCGTCGTCATCGCGGTCATCATGATCGTCGCGATTCCGTCCATCAGCAGCTCGTTTGCCCAGTCCGGGACGCAGCTGCCGCTGCTGACCAGAATCATGATTGGCGTCTCCAACTTCATGGCGCACAACTGGCTCTATATCCTGTGCGTGATCATTGCGATCGTCATGGCGATCAAGATTTACCAGCATACCGAGCAGGGCCGCCTCAATCTGGCGAAGCTGGCGCTCAATATTCCGGTGCTCGGCAAGGTCAATTCGCTTTCCAACTGCTCGCAGTTCGCCAATACGATGTCCGCCATGGTCGCCTCCGGCATCCCCATCGTCAAGGCGGTCGGCGTCGCCGGCCGGGCCATGAGCAACTACTGCATGAGCCTCGGCATCCAGAACACCGCGCCCGGACTGGAATCCGGCCAGCGCCTGGCCGACTGCATGCGAAAGAGCCCCTATCTGCCGCCCCTTCTCGTGGAGATGACCGCGGTCGGCGAGGAGACCGGCGAACTGGAGCACACGCTCGAGGTCGTCAGCGATTACTACGACAACGAATCGGATGTCGCCTCCGCCCGCGCCCTCAGCCTGCTGGAGCCGATCCTGATCGTGTTCCTCGGCATCTTCGTTCTGCTCGTGCTGCTCTCGGTCTATCTGCCGATGTTCGGCATGTACGACAACGTGGCGATCGGCTGAGCCCCCTGATATCGTATATCTTCGGAAGTCTGACCCGGCTCCCGTGATATAAATACAATTTTATTCCGAGAAAAAAGAAAAAAATGGAGGAATACAACATGTTCGAAAAAATGGTGAAAATGCGCAATAAAAAAGGCTTTACCCTGATGGAACTGCTGATCGTCGTCGCGATCATCGCCATCCTGGTCGCCATCTCGATCCCCGTGTTCACCAATCAGCTTGAAAAGGCCCGCGAAGCCACCGATACTGCAAACCTGAGAGCCGCCAAGTCCGTTGCTACCGCGATGTATCTGGCCGGTGGCACGATTGATGGTACTGCCGTAGAGCCTATGACTGCACAGAGCGGCCTTAAGTATGATATTGAAAAAGGTGTTCTTACAGCAAGTTCATTGACGGGTTATGGTAAATCTACGGCACATAAAGATAAGGTCATAAATGCATCTTGGACTGCAGCCGGAGTAATTTCCGTCGATTGGTCAGAATAATTTAATATTTCCCGGGCGGCTTCGGCCGCCCGGCACCCAAGCAAGTTTTGAGCCGTACGGAGTATGGCCGTCCGGGTCACCGGCCAGACCGTTCAGGCGCATTTTCATGATGAGAAAGTAACGCCTGCGTGGCGTACAGATACGCTCCCCCGCGAGGGGGAGCGTGCGCCCCCGCTCTGCCGCGGCGCGTCCTCCGCGGGACGGCGCAACACGGCGGAGAGAATCTGGCGAATCCCCGCGTCAACGCCTGCCGAAAGAGAGGATACAGGACTTGGAGAATCTCACGCCCGGACTGAAGCTCTATATCGATCTGCTGGCCGGGCTGGTCGGGCTTTGCGTGGGAAGCTTCCTGCTCTGCGCCGTGTCGCGCAGCGCGGAACACCGGTCCTTTCTGACCGGAAGGAGCCGCTGCGACGCCTGCGGCCATGTGCTCGGCGCGTCGGAGCTGATTCCGGTTTTCAGCTATCTGTTTCAAAAGGGCCGCTGCCGGCACTGCGGCGCGAAGATTCCGCTCTCCTGTCCGCTCACGGAGCTGGCGAGCGCCGCGGTCTTTGTCTCGGCCTTCGCCGCGCGCGGTCTGACGGCCGGAACCGCCGAGCTGCTGCTTCTGGGGATCCTGCTGCTCTGGATTTCCATAAACGACGCGGTCACCATGGAGATCCCCGATGCCGCCATCCTCGCGGGGATCGCGGTGAGCCTGGTTTTTGTCCTCCTGTCGGGGGACATTCTGCACACGCTGCTTTTGTCGCTGCTGGGCGGCGTCAGCATATCCGTGCCCGTGCTGCTGCTCGTGCTGGTCTATGAAAAGATCAGAAAGACGGAGGCCATGGGCGGGGGAGACATCAAGCTGCTGTTCATGACGGGGCTCTATTTTTCATGGCAGCTCAATCTGATGGCGGTCATCTTTGCCTGTGTTTACGGGATCCTGGCCGCGATCTTACACAACCTCGGAAATAAAGACGGTGTTCATCAGCCGTTTCCGTTCGGCCCGGCCATCGCGGCGGGCACGTGGACGGCCGCGCTGTTCGGCGCGCCGCTGCTCGGCTGGTATCTGAGCCTGTTTTAGACCGTCTTGGAGATAGAAAATCGTTCCGGCATGGGCCTGCGGCCCTGTCCGGCGGGAGAAGAATCCTCCGTCCGCTTGGCGGAGGACGGGAACAAGGCGCGGGGCGGTCATGTCCCCGCCGGCGAGAAGAGAGAAAAGGAAGGGGCGGGACCGAATGGCGCTGATTTCGATTGGTCTGGACATAGGGAACAGCGAGATCAAATTTGCGGTTAAGCGAGGCAAGGTATGGCAGACGGCGGTGTCTGTTCTGCCGGAAGAGCTGATTTCCAACGGACATATCCAGATCGATTCGGCCACAAAACGCTTTCTGAAGGCTGAAAAGCGCAGACTGCGGATCCCAGGCGGCGAATGCACGCTGGTGCTGCCGGAACAGCAGGTTTTCTGCAGACCGACCGTCATGCCGTATATTCCGGAGAATCAGCTGGTTCTGAACCTGCCGTATGAGTTCCGGGACTATATTCCGCAGGACAACGACCGCTATTTTTACGATTACGCGGTCGAGCGGATCGTGAATAACGAGGAGGGAAAGCCAGCCTCGATCGAACTGATGGCCGCCGCCATCCTGAAGGAGACGGCGAAGAGCTATTCCGACCTGCTCTCCGGGACGGGGATCAATCTCAAGACCGCGATTCCGCGCGAAATGGCGCTTGTCTACATGCTCCGCGCCTATGAGGAGGCCAATCCGGGCGAGAACAGGGTCTACTGCATCACCGACATCGGACAGGAGTCGACCCGCGTCTACTTCTTTGAATCCACCCATCTGTCGGCCTCGAGAAACATCGCCATCGGCTGCCGCGACCTCGATCTGGTGATTGCCGATGAAAAGAACGTCAACGAGCATATCGCGGCGTCCTACAAGCGCACCAACTTTGAAGGGGTAATGGATGATCCCCGCTGCCGGGAGATCTACTCCCGGCTCGCCATCGAGGTGATGAAGGCCGTCAACTTCTACCGCTTCCGTAAGGTGGACAGCCCGCTCGGCGACATCTACTATATGGGCGGGGGCGCGGCGCTCAGGCAGCTGCGCGATCCGATCACGGAGGCGGTCGGGCTGACGCAGCACGATATTACGGAGCTTCTGCCCGAGGGTGTTGAAGAAGACGAGGAAATACTCTCTGCGGCGTTGGCCTGCGGTGCGACACTGGCGGGAGGGGGAAAGCGCGCATGAAACTCGATTTGAACAGCGACATCAGGATTGGCGCGAAAAGTTCCGTCTATCCCTCCAAAAAAACCATGAACCTCATGCAGCACGAGCGCACCGCGCAGAAGCTGCCGGGACTCATTCTGATCGGAATTCTCGGCCTGGTCGTGCTGGCGTTCGTTGTGAAGCTGGGGGTCATCGACCCGCTTCACAGCTACTATGAGCAAAAGCAGCAGCTGGCGGATCTGCAGTCGCAGCTGGATCAGTATACGGCTCAGCTGGCCGATTACAGCGACGTGGAGACCAAATACCGCTGCTATTCCTATGGTTACCTGACCGACGAGGAATCGGCGCTGGTGGACGTGCTGAGCGCCGTGGACAAGAGCAAGGCAATCATCGATCAGTACGGTTCCGTGGATTCCATCACCGTCAGCCAGAATACGATCTCGATTGACTGCACCGTGTCCGCTCTGAACGACGTGTCGAACATTGTAGCCGATTTTTACGAGGAACCGGAAGTCGTGAGCGTCACGGTGGGAAATGCCTCGGATGAACAGGAGGACGGGGGAATCCATTCCTCTCTGGTTGTGACGCTGATGAAACCCGATACGGAGACGACGGCGGAAGGCGGTGAGCAGGGATGACCAAAATGTCGCCGCGTGAGCGCACGCTGCTCATTATTTTTGCAGTCCTGCTGGCAGGGGCGCTCTATTATTTGTTTTTCCTGTCTCCGCTTCAGACCAAGACAACACAGGTAGCGGGGGAGATCTCGGACGCGGAGGACAACCTGGATACCGCTCAGATTAAGCTGCAGAAGAAAAAATCGATGCAGGATGAACTGGACAAAATATTCGCCGACGCGAACGGCAATCCCACGAAAATTCCGGACTACGACAACGTGCAGGCCGTCATCAAGGAGCTCAATAAGATTCTCTCGGAATCCGAGCAGTATTCTCTGGATTTCGGGGACCTGGAGGACAGCGCGAACAGCATTGTCCGGCGGCCTGTCGGCATGAACTTCTCCTGTTCGTCGTATGATGCCGTGCGGAGCATCCTGGAGCAGCTCGGCAGCAGCGAATATCGGAGCCTGATTACCGACGTGTCGATCACCAACAATCAGCAGACCAGTCAGAACTACACTTCGGCCGGCAACAGCGGCGTATTTGCCTATTCCGTCACGGCGAAGATCAATTTCTACGAATACAGCGAGACGCCGATCCATCCCGAGACGCAGACAGATACGGGCACGGACGCTGCCGCAGCCCAGAACGGATAATAAAAGCAGGTGCCGCAGTGTGCGGCACCTGCTTTTTTAGGAGATTCTCCGAAAAGCCAAAAGGCTTGATTTCATATTTCCAGCGCGTCCAGACAGCAAAAAGCCTTGATTTTTTACAAAATCAAGGCTTTTGGAGCTGGTGGCCGGACTTGAACCGGCGACCTGCTGATTACGAATCAGCCGCTCTACCAACTGAGCCACACCAGCAACTCAAATCGCTCAGTTATAATAGCACATATAGACCCCGGAGTCAATCTGTTTTTTTATCGGAACGGGGAACGGACGGCGGGGATTTCCCCACCGTCCGTATAGTTTCCGGTACTAGGCCTGGCGCCCTCTTTCCTTCGGATAGACGCACTGGATGCCGTTTTCTTCAAAGTAGCGCAGCCATTCCTGGGAGGGACAGACATTGGTGACGACCACGTCGACGGAGGAAAGCGGGGAGATCTCCACAAAGGAGATTTTGTCGAATTTCGTTCCGTCCAGAATCAGAATCCGCTTTTTTGCGGCGCGCATCATGGCCTGTTTCGTGAGGGAATGGAATTCGCTCGAATCGGTGATGCCGGCGTTTCGCTCAATGCCCTTGCAGGACATGATGACCTTATCGACATGGTATGAACGGATCATTTCCTGCGTCTGGCTGCCGATCAGCGCAAGGGACTCCGGCTTCAAACGACCGCCGGTTGACATAATCGTCCAACCTTCCATGTTGGACAGCTCCACGACAAGCTCGACCGAATTGGTGATGACGGTCAGATCCTTTTTCTCCTTGAGCTTTTTGGCGACGTACAGAGAAGTGGAGCTGTCGTCGAGCATCAGATGGTCGCCGTCCTCCACCATATCGGCCACCAGCGAGGCAATGGCGTTTTTTGCGTCCACATTTGTCTTGTTTCGGATTGTGTAGGAAAGATCGGTCTTGGTGCTGTTGCCCCAGATCGCGCCGCCGTAGGTCTTGGTGGCATAGCCGTCTTTCTCCAGCTTGTCCAGATCCCGGCGGATGGTTTCTTCTGTTACATTGTAATGGGCGGCAAGTTCGCTCACCAAAACGCGCTGTTCCGCGCGGAGTTTATTTAAAATCTCATTCTTGCGTTCAATTGCCAGCATGGATTTCACTTCCTGAATGTTTGATTTTGATAAAAATGCCACAAGAAACAACATCATTATAGCATCTATGTTGAGCGAAAGCAAGACAGGAAAACAGAAAGGGAAAAAAATCAAGACGAAAATCCGATTCGGGAATACGGGAATGAAATGCCTGAAACTGGAAAATAAAATGACAAAAATGTGACACAAGAAGCTGAAATAATTGCAAAAAGAAGGAATTGGTTTTTAAATTGATACCATTCGCGGAATTTGTAAAAAAAAATCTTAAGAAATCGAAAATGGTCTTGAAAAAAGAAATCTGGTCTGTTAGATTTAAAGACGCTGTTTGTTATGTCAATGTTTTATGTAAATTAAAGAGAACCGGAGCAATCTGAATATGGTTTTTTCCAGTCTGATTTTTTTATATATTTTTCTGCCGCTGTGTGTCATTTTATATTTTGCGCTGCCCGGCATGGAAAAGAAAAACACGGTTTTAATTATATTCAGCCTTTTGTTTTACGCATGGGGAGAACCGGTGTATGTGTTGCTCCTGATCGCCATGGCTGGCGTCAACTGGTATTTCGGCATTCTGCTGGGCCGGCGGCGCAGGAAAGTTCTTCTTGTGCTGGCGATTGTGCTCGATCTGGGCTGTTTGGCCGTGTTCAAGTATTCTGCGTTTTTCATTGAAAACCTGAACGCGCTGCTCCGACTGAATATAGCCGTGCCGAAGATTTCTCTTCCGATCGGTATATCCTTTTACACCTTCCAGGCGCTCTCCTACACGATCGATGTCTGGCGGGACAGGGTCCATGTTCAGAAATCCTTCTGGAAGTTCCTGCTGTACGTCTCCCTTTTCCCGCAGCTGATTGCGGGCCCGATCGTGCGTTATTCTGACGTCGAGGCGCAGATGGACGAGCGAAAGGTCAGTCTCAGCGAGATATTCTATGGAATGACCAGATTTTGCATCGGGCTTGCCAAAAAGGTTCTTCTGGCGGACTATGCCGGCAAGATCGCCAAGCAGATTCTGGATGGAACGCTGGCGACGCAGACCACGCTGGCACTTTGGCTCGGTGTGCTCATGTATACGTTTGAAATCTACTTCGATTTTTCGGGTTACTCCGATATGGCGATCGGACTGGGCCATGTGTTCGGCTTTCATTACCCGGAAAACTTCCGGCTGCCGTACATTGCCCGGTCGATTACAGATTTCTGGCGGCGCTGGCATATTTCTCTCAGCAGTTTTTTCCGCGATTATGTATACATACCGCTGGGAGGGAACAGAAAGCATGTCTATTTGAATCTGGCGATTGTGTGGACCCTGACAGGCTTCTGGCACGGAGCCAGCTGGAACTTCGTCCTGTGGGGCTTCTATTTCTTCGTGATTTTGACATTTGAACGGCTGTTCCGCGAGAAGATCAAGAAAATACCGCGCCCGGTACAGCACATTCTGACAATGCTGCTGATTATGATTGGCTGGAATATTTTCTATTTTACCGACTTCAGCCGTCTGACCCAGAGCTTCGGAATTCTCTTCGGTTTTGGCGGAACCGGCTTTTCAAACGAGCAGACCTCCATCATGCTGCTCAACAATCTCCCGCTCCTTCTTATTTGCGCGATCGGCTGCACGCCGATTCCGCAGGCCATCGGCAATACATTCGGAGCGCTTTGCGCGGATAAAAACCGCGAGGGAAAAAAGCAGAAAATCTATGTGATCGTAACGTATGTGTACGATCTTCTGCTTCTGGGTCTGTCCACGGTGGCGCTGGTGGGATCCAGCTACAACGCCTTCCTGTATTTCCGATTCTGATGAGGGGGTCATAAAATGAAAAAACTGTATATGACCCTGCTGAGCGTGTTTCTGCTGCTGCTTTTTGGGTTCGGTCTCGTCTCCTTCTTTGATAAAGACGCGACTGTTTCGCGGATCGAAAACAGAGAGCTTGCGGAAAAACCAAAGTTCACCTTTTCTGCGCTTTTCGACGGGTCCTATATCTCCGGCATGGAGAGCTACTACACAGATACATTCCCGCTGCGGGAAGAGATGCTGAAGCTCAACCGAAAGCTGAACCATTTCTATTATTATTCGGGCAGCGGAGACGACAACCTGCTGATCATCAACAGTGCGAGCGGCGCGGAAAACGGGGGAGAATCCCTTTCCGACGTGCAGGCTGAACTGGCCGGGAAGACCGGAACGGACCAGAGCAGCACAAGTTCTGCGCAGAGCAGTCAGAGCGCCGCGCAGAGCAGCCCGACTCCGGCACAGGAACAGGAAAGCTCGGCGGCAGCCGCTTCTGCTGCCCAGAGCGCGGCCGCTTCTGAACCGGCGGATGAACCCGCGCTTGACAATCCGGATGATTCTGAGGCCACACAGGCCGGAAACGTGATTGTAGTCGGCACCCGCGCGATGGAAATCCCGACTGCGGACAACAAGATCATCAAAAGCTACGCGGAGGCCATCAACAATCTGTCCGAGACAATGGGCAGTTCTGTGCGGACAATCTCCCTTTTGACGCCGAACAGCGGTGAGTTTTATTCCCCGGAGAGTATGCATACCGGACTGCACAGTCAGAAGGACATGATCGATTACTGCTACTCCTGCATGAACAAGGACATTTTAAAGGTCGATGCCTATACAGTGCTGCGTGAGCACGTGGATGATTATATCTATTTCCGTACCGATCACCACTGGACAGCGCTTGGCGCCTATTATGCCTATACGCAGTTCTGCAAGACGGCAGGCTTTGAAGCTGTCCCGCTCGATCAGTTCCAGAAGGGCACCTACGAGAATTTCGTCGGCTCCATGTACACCTTCACCTCCGGCTACCCACAGAGCGAAACGCTCAAGGAGAATCCGGACACACTGGATTATTATCTTCCGATCGTGGAGACACATGCGAAATACTATGCGGATGCGACGCTTACAAACGGCATCCCCATCAGCGTCGTTTATACAAAACTTGAGGATTCGGTTTCCAACAAGTATCTGTGCTTTATCGGCGGCGACAATCCCGTCTGCGTCATCGAGTCAAAAGTGGACGGCCCGACCTGCATCGTGCTAAAGGAATCCTACGGCAATGCGCTTGTACCGTTTTTAACAAGCCATTACAGCAAGATCATCGTCATCGATCCGCGTGAATTCAACCGGGACGGACTGCCGTCCCTGGATCTGAAGGAGTTTGCGAAGGAGCAGAAGGCGGATGATCTCATCATCGTCAATTATCCGTATATGATCAATAGCAAGGGCTACATTGAGTGGCTGAACCGTCTGGTCGACAAAGGATAAAAAAAGATGCGGCCCACAGGGCCGCATCTTTTTTTATCCTTTATTTGACCTTAAAATCCTTTTCTGCTGCCAGCTTGCCGTTGAAATAAATGGACAGGGTATAGGTGCCGGAAGTCTGCGGCGTGCGCGGGAAGCTGCCTGCAAAGAGGTTATTCTTCCACATGTCGTTCCAGACCTGTTCGCCAGAGGAGAAGTCAACGACCGCTCCGTTCGAGTCCCGCACCACGTAGGTGACGGCAACCTTGTCGCTGCTGGACTTCACATTGTTGATGCTCTGCACGGCAAAGGCAATTCCCTCGTCTTTGTCGTATTCTTTTCTGGTAACGGAGAGATTCTTGACCGTCCAGTTGGACATGCTCGGACGCAGATAGAATCCAATATAGACGCTGCCAAAATTATAACTGGTGAATTTTCCTGCTTCCGGTGTTGTAAACGTACCGCTGAGCGTGCCGTCGAGCTTATCGCCGTTCTTGAGCGCGAGCGTATAGTTATAGGTCGCGTTGGGGATCAGCTTGTCGGCAGGTATGGTCGCGCTGTTGACATTGCTCACGTCTATCTCTGCATTTGCAACGCCGGCACTGTATTTGATCTCATAGGAGAGCGCCCAGTTGTCCTCGGCCGGATCGGCGTCACATTCCCACGAGACAACCACACTGCCGTCATCCTGCGCTTCGGCCGTCAGTGTTTTGAGCTTGGTGACGGACGGCGTGATGGTGGTGGTGACGTTCTGGAGCATGGTGGGCGCCGAGATCGTAATGTCATAGGAGTCACCGGAAGTCAGACCGTCAAAAGTGACAGTCGGGGAGGTGACATCCTGAGTCTTGCTGTAATCGTTTGGACCCGTGATTGTGACAGTCCAGCTCTCCGGAGCGTCACCCTTGATGGTCCAGGACAGAATGGCCGAAGAACTTGAAAGCGCGGCGGTGATGTCCTCAATGTCGACAGAGGGCTGCGTTGAGAAACTGGCGGAGGTGGTTCCGGTCAGCTCGGTTCCGGCAGGCTGCTGAAGCTCGAACGTATATTCCTTGCCGGATTCCAGATTCGCGATCGTGGTGGAATGACCGGAGAACGTGGCTGTCTTTGCCTCGACGCCGTCGGCAGAGTAGGATACGGTCCAGTCGCCGGGATCGGGCCCGTCCTTGATAATGAGATTCAGTTCGCACTGCGTAACGGTTACCGCCGTGGCCGTGAAACTGAGAATCTCTGTCTGCGGGGTGGTTGTGACCATGACAGAGCCGTTGCCGATGATCTTTTCCCCATTGGACGGCGTGACGGAAATCGTGTACTGCGTGCCGGGGACGAGATCAGTGAACGTGTTGTTTTTGCCGCTCACATAGGCCTGCGGGAAGCTGTTTCCATAGGCATCCGCGCAGACGACCTGGAAAGCTCCGTCCTTTTCCGCAGAATTGACAAGAACCGTGACGCTGTTTGAGGTTTTACCGACAAGAGAGACTCCGCTGACCCGGACCGTACTGGGAGCAATTACGAAGATGTAGAGAAGCACAGCCGCTGCGATAAGCAGCGCCGCGCCGCCGGCTGCAAAAGCAATCCAGCGTTTGCTCTTCTTTTTCTTCCGCTCTTTGGGCGGCGCCGTTTCCACGGGAATGGCGTCCTCCTCCTCGGGCTGTTCCAGAGAATTGGGGACAGTGTCCGAGGCCTCCTTTTCCATCTCCTTGTGGACAGATTCGATGATCGAATTGAGCATCTGCGTATCAGGGGAGAAATTCTGCTTGAAATCCTCCGGCAGCGACTCGGTATCCGTAAACTGGACCGGCTCGACCTCTTCTTCTCCGCTCTGCGGGTCGATCGGCTCATCATCCGCCACGATGGGCGGAGCAATCAGCGAATCCTCCACCTGATTGCGCTTCATGTACTCGACGAGCTCAACACGGAGCTCGTCCGGTGTCTGGTAGCGGTCTTCGGGCTTAAAGGCGCAGGCTTTCAGGATAATGCCGGTCATCTCGTAATCGGCATACATGGGGGCCGGAAGCGCCTGACCTGTGACGCGGAGCTTGTCCGCGGCCTTGGCCGAAGTTTTCTCATCCTCGAACGGCCCGTGATTTCCATTGTAGATCCGGTAGAGAATCAGTCCAACTGAGTAAATATCGGTCGTTTTGTCGATGCTGCCGACCAGATTGAACAGCTCCGGAGCAGAGAAGGAGCTCAGCATGTGCTCCGGCATGGAACAGTATTTAAGGTCGTCTATTTTGGCGATGCCGAGATCGCCCAGCACAAAATGTCCCTGACTGTTCAGATAGATGTTGGATGGCTTTACATCCCTGTGAATGAGACCGGCTGCCCGGAGATCGACCAGAGCGCTGCAGAGGTCCATTCCAAGATTGACAGCGCGCACATGCGTCATGGCGTTTTCGGCCAGATAATCGACGAGCGTTTTTCGATGCTCGGCCAGAAGATAGACATCATAACCGACAGCGTCTTCCTTGGGTGCGATCTGATAACTGCGGTAGGAGTCCAGATTCGGGCTGCTGGAAAGAGATTCGAGCGTTTCCAGTTCGGTCTGATAATCTGCGACGACCTGTTCGTAGTATTTTTGCGCCTCTTCCTTCGTGGCTGCAGCTCCTGTGTAAAGAAGCGCGTCGACCTGCTTCTGAGACTCCGGCACGGAGATATGCTTCAGAATGTAAGTCTGCTGCGTCTTGGTGCTTCGCACGATGTACACGGATGTCCCGCCACGAATACTGACGCTTTTTACGATTTCCATGTTGGAGAGCAGCGGCGATATAAGCTTGATTTCTGCCAAATGCTTCGCCTCCTTGAACAAAACCTGCCATGGATGCCGCCTTCGCGGTTACACAGCTTATATTATTTTAGGACATTTTTAAGAAAATTGCAATACAAGATCTTGACGGACACACTTGGAATCCGGGGGAAAATGTGTTATTATAGAAAAACTCAAAGGAGAAATTTTCGCGGCGGCGGGATTTCTTCTCCACCCATGCGCCGATACGGAGGATATAAAATGGATTTGAGAGTCTGTGAATATTGCGGCACGGAATTCTCTGCCGATCTGACCGAATGTCCGCTCTGCGGGAAGTCGGTCGATTCGGCGGAACTGGATTTCACCTCCGTGCCCGAAGAGACCGATTTTCTTCCGGATGCGGAAGCAAACAGGTCATCTGCCAGAAAACCGGGTCAGCACCTGGCAAAAAAGAAACGCGGCGGGCGATTCGCCAGCAGTGCGAAAAAGGAAAAACCGGCTGCTAAGGCGGAGCGGGAGGTTCCGGCGGACGGAAATGTCTATAAAATTCCCAAATGGATGATGGTCCTCATCTGTGTTTTTCTGGGTCTTGCCGTTGTGATCGGGGCGGCCTACGCCATCTATAACCTTGGCTGGTTCGGAAAACGCACGTCCAGTCTTTCCACAGCGGCTTCGGCTTCCGCTTCGTCCGCCTCCTCGTCTGCACCGTCGGGGAGCCAGTCCACCACATCGGAACAATATACCAATGAAGAGGACTATGCGGCCGAGAAGTCGACTCAGAGCAGCAAGCCCGATGTCGTGACCTGCACCGGGCTGACACTTGGAAAAACCACGGTCACATTTGATGAAGCGGATCAGTTTGACAATCTGACCTATACGCTGGAGCCCGCCGACTGTACGCAGGAGGTCGTGTTCACCTCCAGTGATGAAAAAATTGCGACAGTCAATGCGCAGGGTAAAGTCGTTGCGGTATCCGGCGGAAGCGCGACGATTACTGCAACCTGCGGGACGCAAACAGCCAGCTGTCTTGTAACCTGTGATTTCGCTGCCAGCGAGGAGACAACCGAGGAAACTGCCGTGCCGGCGTCGCTCAGCAGTACGGATATGACACTCTTTTATCCGGGAGAAAAGGCAACGCTGACGGTGAGCAACATTCCGAAAGGGTCCTCTGCCGTATTTTCGAGCGCAGATTCGTCGATCGCCTCGGTTACGACAGGTGGAACGGTCAGTGCCGTCGGCAGCGGTCAGACAACCATCACCGTGAAGGTCGGAGACCAGACGCTCAGCTGCATTGTACGCTGCAAGCTGGACGACAGCGCAGAAAACAACGGTCAGGATACCAACTGCACCATCAGTCACTCCGATGTTACCATGTCCATCGCGGGCGAGTATTTTAAGATCAGCCTGAAGGATTCCAGCGGGAACACGGTATCCGGCGTGACGTGGAGTTCCTCCGACAATTCCATCTGCACGGTGGACGGCTCCGGCGTCGTTTATGCGGCCGGGTCCGGAACCGCCTATGTTTCCACAACGTATGGCGGAAAAACATATCAGTGCATCGTGCGCTGCAATCTGAACTGACAAACGCCGCCGCAAAGTGTCCGACACTTTGCGGCGGCGTTTTTCGCATCCGGCGGGAAAATGCCGGGTGATTCCAAAAATTCAGTTTCTGTTGACCCGGCGATGTTTTCGCCTGAAAATCAGGGAAATGCTCCACAGACCGGCCAGCCCGAAGAGCGCGTAAACAATTCGGCTGAACTGGGCCGTCTGACCGCCGAAAAGCCATGCGATCGGGTCAAATCGGAGAAATCCGACAAATCCCCAGTCCAGAGCTGCGAGAATCGTCAAAATGAGAGAAACAGTATCCATGCGCTGCCTCCTGTGAGAAATCTAAGCAACATTATACACAGGCGGGAAGCAACTTATTCCCGTGCTGCCGTTCCGGAAAAGTGAAAAAGACGTTGCAATTATCCCGGAAACATGTATAATGAAAGCGTGCCTATTATTTTTTTAGCAACACACAAAATTTTTTAGTACCTGGCGGGATGCGCATGAAATACATATTGGTCATTGGAGACGGCATGGCCGACAACCCTGTGCCGGAACTCGGAAACCGGACGCCGCTCGAGGCGGCGAACAAACCGGTGATGGATCGGCTGGCAAAGCAGGGAATGCTCGGCAGCGTTGTGAACTGCCCGAAGGGTCTGCCGGCCGGCAGCGAAACGGCGATCCTCTCCATTTTTGGCTATGACCCGCTGCGGTTTTTTACCGGACGCTCGCCGATGGAAGCGGCGGCCTCCGGGATTCATCTGCACTCCGGTGATGTGGCGTACCGCATGAATCTCGTCTCCCTCGAGGATTCCGACAAGCCGTATGAGGAAAAGAGAATTCTCTCACACAGCGCAGGCTCCATCGACGGCGAGGACGCATTCGCGGCGGTCGACGCGCTTGAGCATGACGCGCGCTTTGCGGCCCTTCTGAAACAAGCCAACATGACGATTCACCGCTTTCCGGCTTTCCGGCAGATCCCGGTGCAGTCGGGCGCGGACATCAAGGGACTTGTCACGATCCCTCCGCATGATCATCTGGGCGAACAAATCGGACCGCTGCAGCCTTCGGGCTGTGAAAATGCAAAGCTGCTCGCACACATGATGAAAACCGCCCATGAGGTCCTCAGCCATGCGCCGGTAAACGAACGCCGGCGCGCGGCAGGCAAGCTGCCCGCGAACGGAATCTGGTTCTGGGCGCAGGGCACGGCGGTAGAGCTGCCGGATTTTCGCAAGATGTTCGGCCACTGGGGCTGCGTGATTTCCGCAGTTCCGCTCTGCCACGGCATCGCCGTGCTCGGCGGGCTGGAAATGACGACGGTCGAGGGCGCGACGGGTGAAATCAATACGAATTTCGAAGGAAAATGGGAAAAGGCGTGGGAGCTTCTGCACCGGCCGGACGTGGATTTTATCTGCATCCATCTGGAAGCGCCCGACGAATGTACCCATAACGGCGATCTGAAGGGGAAAGTGCAGGCCATCGAATGGCTGGATTCCCGAATCCTCGCCCCGCTGACAGAGCGGATGGACGCAGAGCATCTGGACTACCGCATGCTGATCCTCTCCGATCACAAGACGCTGACCGTCACGCGCGGCCATGACGGAGATCCCGTGCCGTATCTGATCTATGACAGCACGAAAAAAACGGATGCGGGTCTGCCCTATACCGAAAAAAATGGTGAAAAAGGGCCCTTCCTGAAGGCCGGAACCGGACTGATGAAAGAGCTTTTTGAAGAGTCTGAAACGATCAAATAACAGAAAGGTGACAGAACGATGAACGCTTTTTTACCCGCTGATATCCTGATCCCTAAGACCGATTCCATGGAAAAATGGGCGGTGATCGCCTGCGACCAGTTTACCTCCGACAAGGCTTACTGGGAGCGCGTACGCCGGAACGCCGAGGGTGCTGTTTCGACGATCAATCTGATCCTGCCGGAGGCCGAGCTCGGCACGGAGCAGGAAGCTGCCCACACGGCGGAAATCAACCGCACGATGGCGGACTACATGAACCGCGATGTTTTTACGATCTATCCGAACAGCTATGTCTATGTCGAGCGGACCCTTGAAAACGGCGCCATCCGCAAGGGCCTCATCGGCATGGTCGATCTCGACGCCTACGACTATACAACGGGCGCGACTTCTGCCATCCGTGCGACCGAGCGCACGGTGCCGGAGCGCATTCCGCCGCGTCAGCGTGTGCGCCGCGACGCGCCCATCGAGCTGCCGCACATTCTGATGCTCTGCGACGACCATAAAAAGGTCCTCATCGAGCCGATCGGCGCGAAGAAGGACAGCCTTAAAAAGCTCTACGATTTCGATCTCATGGAGGGCGGCGGCCATATTGCCGGCTGGCTCGTGACAGGCAGGGACGTGGAGGAATTCAACAGAGTCCTGACGGACTATACCGCTACGGTCGGCGAAAAATACAGGGATCTCAAGGGCGTACCGATGGTCTTTGCCGTCGGCGACGGCAATCACTCGCTTGCCACCGCGAAGTCCTGCTACGAAGAGCTCAAGAAAAGCCATCCAGGCGAGGATCTCAGCCGCCATCCGGCGCGCTTCGCCCTCGTGGAACTGGAGAATATCCATGATGAGGCCCAGGCGTTCGAGCCCATCCACCGCGTCGTGTTCAAAACCGACCCTGAGAAGCTGCTGAAGACGCTTGAAAACACCTACTGCGCCGAGGGCGGCTTCCCTGTGAAGTGGTACATCGGCAGCCAATCCGGCACGGTTTATCTCGACCGGAAAAAGAGCGAACTGGCCGTCGGCGCGCTTCAGGCATTCCTGGACGCCTATCTCAAGGAAAACGCGGGCGAGATCGACTATATCCATGACGACGACGCGCTGGTGGAACTGGCCAAAAAGCCCGATTCGATCGGCTTCCTGCTGCCTGCCATGGAAAAGAGCCAGCTCTTCCGCGGCGTGATCGCGGACGGCATTCTGCCGAGAAAGACCTTCTCGATGGGCCACAGCCGCGAAAAGAGATATTATCTGGAAGGCAGAAAAATCAAGTAATGGAAATTTTGACAGAGGGCGCCTTTGCCAAGCTCAATCTGACACTCGACGTATTAAGACGCCGGGACGACGGGTATCACGATCTTCAGATGATTGTGCAGACCATTTCGCTCCATGATGACGTCACCATTCATGCGGAAACGGGAGAAGCGTGGGCAGTCCACTGCTTCCGGGAGGAGGCTGATCCTCAGAATCCGGAGGCAGAGACGGTGCTGGTCACCGATGGCTATCCGCAGAATGAAAAAAACCTCGTATGGAAAGCGGCCAGATTGTATTTCGACCGGATTGGCAAAGAGCCGGACGGAATGGAAATCTTTATCAGCAAACGGATTCCCATGCAGGCGGGGCTCGGCGGCGGCAGCGCCGACGCGGCTGCCGTGCTTCGTGCGCTTAACCGCTATTACGGCAATCCGCTCTCGATCCCTGCGCTCTGTGAACTGGGCTTTCAGGCCGGCTGCGACGTAGCGTTCTGTGTCCTGATGGGCACCGCGCTGGTCGAGGGACGCGGAGAGCTCCTTACAAAGTTGCCCGACGCGCCTGAAATGTTTTATGTGGTCTGCAAGCCGGACTTTTCTGTCTCCACACCGGAGCTTTATGCGGAGATCGACGGGAAAGCCATTGCCAGACGGCCCGAACAGAAGGTGATGATGGCCAATCTTCAAAAGGGCGACCTTTTGGGTATCGGCGGGAGCATGGTCAATGTGTTTGAGCCGTTTGTTATGGT
>Ga0183095_10415_pt5 | contig 23038 bp, 22 predicted proteins | sample BioMet4_FD_130346 | JGI IMG/M metagenome (GOLD analysis project Ga0183095, IMG submission 130346) | Microbial communities from bioreactor (seeded with sewage sludge) at LBNL, California, USA - Biofuel metagenome 4 (v2) (version 3) | ecosystem: Engineered > Bioreactor > Anaerobic > Unclassified ...
TTAAGACCTCTTATTATTTCAAAGAAATCATGGTCGTTTTGGTTATGACCACGAGCGACTTCCCCCATCGGGAAGAGTTCGTCAAAGATCTTTTGGGCAAATGCCCGGAGATCACGACTTTGGTGCTCAATGTGAATAAGAGCACAGGCAGCAAGATTCTTGGCGATGAGATGGAAACCCTTTACGGCCCAGGTTATATCCAAGACGAGCTTTGTGGCTTGCACTTTAGAATCTCGGCGAAATCCTTCTACCAGACCAACCCCGTGATGACGGAAATCCTTTACAAAACCGCAATGGATTTTGCAGAACTCACTCCGAATGACGTTGTTTTCGATGCCTATTCGGGCATCGGCACCATCGGGCTTATTGCAGCCAAGCACGTCTCCAAAGTCATCTCGGTCGAAATTGTTCCTGAAGCGGTGGAGGATGCCAAAAAGAACGCTGCCCAAAACGGCATTACCAACTTCGAAGTTCATGCTGCAGATGCTTCTTCGTATATTTATCAGCTCTTTGCTCAAAAGCAAAAGGTCGATGTTCTCTTTATGGATCCTCCGAGGAAAGGTTCGGATGAACGTTTCCTTAAGGCGGTTAAGACCCTTCGGCCGTCTCGTCTTATTTATGTTTCATGTAATCCGTCTACTTTGGCTAGGGATTGCGAATTCCTTTCCGATACCTATAAGATATCGAAGTTGCAGCCTGTCGATTTGTTCCCTCAGACGCCACACGTTGAGACTGTGGTTGCACTGTCGCTGAGGAAAAACTGAAAAGAGCCGATAAATACTAACTAAATGGCTTGTTTAGGCTAAAACCTGAATAAGCCGTTTTTTGTGCCAAAATGGTCTTTTTGGTATTTCCCCGGAAAGAGCCGAAAGCCAAGTAGACACGGGTGAACTGTTGTAAAAGCAAGTAGCCATCGACGTTTTTAAAAATTAGGCTGAAAATCGCTAAAAATGGCAAAAAAGCAGGTATGTTCCAGTAGATAGTATTGGGGTTTAGAACTGATTTGTAACACTTTATGATATACTATCTCTATGGTTAAAAAGACCGAACCAAAAGCAACCGTGGTCAATCTTCCTGCCCTTCGCAAATCAAAAGGCATTACCCAAGAGCAACCGTCGAAAGAACTCTCCGTTTCGAGAGTGACTTTGGCTCGATGGGAAAGCGGCCGTTTTCAGCCTTCCTTGGACTACATCATTAAACTCGCTGAATACTTTGGCGTGTCCATCGATGACTTGGTTGGGTACAAAGGAGGCAGCAAAGAATGACCTCCGAAAGGATTTATATCGACGATGACGATTTTGACGATGATGACGAAGGCACTTTAACCCCAGACGAAAGACGAGACGCGCTTTGCATACGCCCATGGCATCATGGTTACATCGAAGTTAAGTTAGGGGATATGCCGGAGGATATTGAACTTCGAAAGGTTACGCCTCATCAAAGAAAGATGGCCATTCTTTATTACATCAAGACCCATAACGGGAAGAAAATATTTTTCGGTGATGATTTTGCCAAGCTTATGGGGACCGAACAGCGGACGATCCAATATGATATCAAGTCCTTAATTAAAGAAGGCATGGTCCGAATGGAACCAACCTTCGACAGCAAGGGCCGAAGCTCGCACAACCGCTATTTTTACGAGGTTCGAAAGGAATCTGTGGATCATTTTTTCGCAATGAAACCATCCATTGAACGGATTTATAGCAAAGAAAACTATCTAGGGCTGCGGAATTGGCATTGGGAAGATTACAAAGTCATCTTCGGCATGGAAGATGACTACCACACCAAACGTGATAAGATGCGAAACTTTAAGGAATTGACCGAAAAAAGGACCGAAATCTGGAAAACAATCCGAGCCTACGACTCGAGAAAGATCCCTTCTATAGTCAAATTAAAGAAAACGCAAAAGTGAGAAAAAACACCAGCAAATTTGTCGGTTATTGAACTCATCATCACGAGCAAGGGCAGAACTTATTCACCTGATTGATGTTTTGATAGGTAAACGATTATAATCAATAAGTTAGTTGCTATCGTATTTTATTTATGAATCTATAGAAAGGAAATTTAGCGAAAATGAATTTTTTGAGCAAAATGGTCATTCTTCTTTCATCCTTTCTTTTTGTTCTCTCTTCTTGTGGCGAGCAATCAAGCATTAGCCAAGGATCACTAGATCCGAATGGTTCGACAATTTCGGAAACCGTTATTGGACAACAATTGGTGGTCGAAGATATTTTGAGCGAAGACAAACTCGGAGAATTGGAGATTAACACCGAAAAGGTCGTCCAAGAAAAAGTTAGCGAAAAGATTATTGTTCAAGATTTAAAGATTGAAATGATGCCGGCTGAAGATGCGCTTGACCATTATTATTATGGTGATTTAGCGGAAGACGATGGCGGTGCCAGTGCCTATGATATTAATTGGCCAATGGTAATTGGCAAATTCGCGGCTGGCTCGGTCGTAATAATAGCAACTGGTGTTGCCGCCTATTTTACCTCTGAAATACCTGGTGTTGGGTATGTTTTTCTTTGTTCTTTTAAGGGGTCTCTAAAGGAGGCCGTAATAGGTGCAGCTATCGCAAGCGCGCTTTCATCTGCTTTTGCGGCCTTGACAACTGGCGGTAACGTTGACGCGGTTAAGAAATATGCCATTGAATCTGCCGCCGATGGCTTTATGTGGGGTGCGATTTCAGGAGCTTTGCTTGGAGCGTTTTCTGGTTATGTAAGGTATTACAAGGACACGAGTTACGTTTTTCAGGGAAACAAACTGATTGGCCAAATTAACAATAAAGGAGAGATTATTAACGGCGGGAAAATTGTAGGCTATAAAACGCAAAATGGTTTTGTGTTGGATAGCACATACAACGCAATTGGAACAACCGATGCCGCTGGCAACATTTCAAGCTCTTTTTCTTCTCTCATTCCTGAATCTGGAAAGATATTAGATAGTACAGGCGACAAGGTTTTGTACACAATAGACAAAGCTAATCGTGTTTTTGACTCCTTCGGCAACAAAATAGGCACAATCAATGATGCTGGACAAATTATCGATTCGTCAGGTTGCATCGTAACAGAAATCAATGAATCTGGTCGAGCAATTCACGGCCTTAGTAATGCGATTGGAGCCGGTCTTAAAATAAATCCATCAGGAGCCATTTTAAATACATCCAGAACGGTTAATGGTGTAACAACTTATTTTGATAACGCTGGCAAAACAGTTGCCTTCCTATCAAAAACGACTAATTCGGCGGGGGAAAGTATTACTTATCTCCGTATTCCCGTGGATCCTAACTCTATTAAATATATGGGGACGTTACCTGCGGGCGGTCTAAACCGAACTGTTGCTCAAATTGATGATGCGGGGCAATTTATCTTTGGGTGGAAGTCCACTTTTGGGAGTGAAAGAGCTTATGCAATATCCAAAGCCTGGGCACAGGAAAAGGCCTTGGTTGAAGCAACAGGGCAGGGTACTAGAAATTGGTCGAAAGCCGAAATCGCGGAATTGCTTGCAACTGGAAAGGTTGCCGGCTATGCTGGCCACCACATTAACTCGGCTATTTTTTCACCCGAATTAGCTGCCAATCCAAATAACATTATGTTCTATACCAAAATTGAACACTTGCTCATTGGCCATGGTGGGAATTGGTTAACAGTGACTTTTGGCGAATTGTTAAGCAGGGCTTTTTAAAATATGAAACAGCAATATATCGAAGAAATAAGAAAGTTTGAATCAATACATTATGCTAATGGGGCAACCTCCTTTTGCAATTTCCGAAAAGCATTTTTGCTCAAGCCTGGAGAAACTCTTGTTGGGACCTATCTTTTTACTTTTTACCCCGGCTTAAATAACTTTTATATTACAGAGATGCAAAGACAACTTCCCGGTTTTTCGATACCGAACAGTTTCCTGGAGTTTTTAAGAAGTAATAACGGTATTAATTTATTCGCAAACTCCGTTTCAATTTTTGGGTTTGGTATGGTCATGAAAAACGGCTCATTTATTACATATCGCGACCAAAACGAGCCATTGCCCATTCATCTTCCTGGCGAAAACGCTATTCGAAGAAAGGAGGGGCTTATTATAGGTTCGCTTCTCGACGCTCCGGTCTTTTTAAGGAGCGATGGTAGTGTCGAGGTAACGATTGGTCTTGCGAAACTGGCATTTGAAAATACAGATTGCTTTCTCGACTGGTCTTATGAGAAATTATCTTCTCATTATAATTCTTGCGGAGTCGTTGATCGGCCTATAAAAATTGGAAAAATAGTGTTTAATCAGACTATAATATAAAAGGAGTTAAAACATATGAAAAACAAAGGTTTATTCGGAAGTATTTGTTTGGTAGCATTAACCGGGGCCTTACTTGCCTCTTGTTCTGCCCCTTCGTTTAAAGCGGAAAGTGATTTTTACTACAGTGACGATGCCGGAGCAACTTATGGTAACGGAACCAAGGAATACTATGTCGGTGACAACGTCTATATGCAGCTTATTGTTCGAATTACTTCATCCAAAAAAGAAGACAAGACTATAGGGGTTACTCTGGAAATCCCTCATGTCAAAAATGTTAGTGCCAATTATTTAGATGGTCAGCCGATAACTCCCGAAACGGACGAAGTTGCTCAAACTGAAACATATGCTTTTAATGTCGTGGCAAGTAACAACCCAGAACAGTGGAAAATGGTTTTCCAGTTTGTCCCCCTTCAAGCCGCTACCGTTAAATGCGTTTTGACTTTCGATGATACAGTTGACGCTATTTATGACAAGCAAAACACTATTAACTTTATCAACAAGTCATCCAGTTCCTCGAATGGGACTTCGTCTTCTTCAGCTGATTCGTCATCCGCTTCTGCTAGTGAAGGCGCATAAACATGGCCGCTTCTTATTGGCTAAAAAATCGTGCGCCAATTGGTCTAACGATTAGTTTAGGCATTTCTTTGCTATTGGGTTTCGCTTTCGTTGTACCTCAGCAAAGCAAAGTTAAAACCATCGAAAGTTCCGAATCATCATATTTAACTTCGGAAATTGATTTTCAGGTCCCCAGTCCATCTCAGTCGCAACTTGAGGGTATGGTTCAAAAAGGTCTTGTGAGCACTTTTGAGCCATATTACCTCACAAGAGCGAGCGTTGGCACGGCAAGTAAATCGGCTTTTATCATGGTGGATGACTTTGCCAAAATGAATTTCACCATGTTTAATTCTCAGACAAAAGTGACGGAGAAAACTGTTTCTGGAACCTCTGCTTGGGTCGATCAAGCCTTTCTTGACAGATCTGGTCTTTCGCTTGGGTCTTCTTTCAATGTTTCAATCGGTTCTACTTCCATTCCTCTTTGCATTGCCTCTGTTTATCAAACTAATCAGGTTTTTGATGGTGGCACCGTCGTTATTGAATACACGGGATCCGTTAAAGATGCGTATGTAGGGGCTGTTGACCACGTCGCTTATTCAGCCGCTTTTCTCAAGGCTGAAAATTATTCTTCTCTTGAAGCGTCTTTATCAAATGGATATATCCCAGAAGGCCTTCTTCGGGACCGGTCTGAATTTCCTTCCGATGAAGAGTACCAAGCCTATAACGACAAGATAAAAAACGGCGATTATAGCAATCAAATAACGAATTTTCGCCAAAAAAGAACAGCTGCGCAATCGTCATTGGCGTCAGCAAACAATAATGCGACCGTTTTTTCCTATATTGGCTCTGGCATTTCGTTTCTTCTAATTGTTTTATTTTCCTTACTGCTTGCCTTACGCCCGAGCGAGAAAAAGTATTTTTCGAAAAAAGAAGACCGAAGGAGCGTTTCTTCGTATAGATTGATCTCTTCAATAACTGAAGGGGTGGCCTTTGCCATTGGCTCAGCAATTTGGGTTTTTAGCTTGGGGCTATCAAATCTGCCCGGCGTGTCCATATTAATTCCGGTTATTCTTATCCCCTTGGTTTCCTATCCAATTATGTTCTTCGTTTCTTCTCGTATAGACAAAAAGCAATTGAATCTCGCCAAGCAATCCGGAAAACATCAAAAGGAAGAATGATGAATGTTTTTCAAATGGCTGCGATCACTGGTATCCCCACTTTATTTGATTGCTAGCCTTCTTTTCCTTGCCCTTTCACTGTGCGGATCGCTTTGCTTTGGGCATCCATTAACGAATGATCTCGAGGCCATCGATTTTCTAAATCAATCTCAATTTGATTATTCTGCCGAGCTAAAAGTTGGTGTCTCTAAGAATTGTTTTTATTCCCTTGGACGAGAGGTTGGCCTTTTTAAAGATGAGAGCTGTTCAAAGCCCTTGAACGCCATTGGGTATATGTCTGAAGAAAAAGCTACCTATGATGATGGAATTCTCCTCGGCTTTTCAAGTCAGTCTCTTAACAATAATGGCGTTGTTGCCTCGGGGCCATTCATGGCGCGCAATAATCTTCAAGAAGGCGATACGATTTTCATGTCTTTTCCAACCGAAACGAAGGCGAGGCCATTCGTTGTGAATGGCACACTTCAAGATTGCTTTGGTATCTCCGATGTTGATCCGAGTCAGGGGTTGGGGATTTTCGTTTTTGGCTATAGCTCTGATTTGTCCTCTTTGGTGACTTGCCCGCACACGTTTTTCTATAAAGAAGGGGGCCTTAAAACCCTTTCTGAAAGCGGAGTGACGCCAACGTTGATTGTCAGCAAACGAGATGAAGTAAAAAAGATCGAAGGATCTTTGTTTGTTTATTTAGGCGTCGTCCTGGGTTTGGATTTAATTGGAGCAATTCTTTTGTGGATTGCGATTGCCCGATCTTCTTTTAAGAGGAATCGCTACCTTACGTCTATTGGCAGTAACGAAATCATCAGCATGATTGCTAAAGATTATCTAATCGGATATGGCGTTCCGGCCTTGCTGTCATCGACTATTTTAATGTTTGCTTGTCTCCTGCTTCAATGGAGCTTCTGGCCACTCTATCTGGCTCTAATTATCTTTGTCCTCACGGCAATCCTGGCTACAGCATTCGCTTTGCTTAAATGGAAAGGAAGGAATACCAAAATATGAAGGAAGTTATTTCAATTAAAAATCTTTGTTTGTCTTCGACAGATGGGGACAAAAAAGAAATTCTAAAAGACTTGAATCTCTCAATTTGCGAGGGCGAAGTCGTTTCCATTTCTGGACCCAACGGCAGCGGGAAATCCACGCTTTTAAAAGCGATCCACGGCGATATGGCTGATTGCGTTGTAAAGAAAGGCGAAATCAACGTTCTGGGTGTTGATTTGCTTCATTCCTCTTCCAAAGAAATAGAGTTGCTCCGTCGCAAAATCGCCTTCGTTGAACAAAGAGACGATTTTGTAGGTATGAACAAAGCCACTATAGAAGATTGGTTTCAAGATTCTTATATCGCATATAACGGGCGTGCCATGGACAAGACTTCTTTTTCTAAGGTTTTGGGAAGCTTTTTCCCAAAGAACGAAGGATACGGAATCTACGCCAATTCTATACCCGCCAAATTGAGTGGTGGCCAGCAAAGGCTAGTGTCCATTTTCTTGAAATTAGCGTCAAGACCGGATGCGCCCTTGATCGTCATTGACGAGCCGTTAAACAACTTGGATTTCGAGCACGCGAGGATGGTGAGTAATTTCCTAAACTCCATTCATCGTGATCATCCACAATCAACCATCCTGATGGTTACACATTGCTTGATTATTACCTGCATTCAAAAGGTCTTTGAATTGAAAGATGGCACCATAGCCTCCCCCTCAAGGGCATATGTGGCAAATCATTGTTTTGGCGATCCCGATAGCGACGGCAATTATCACTTTTAGGGGCCAAAAAATCCCCAAAACAGGTTTAATAAAAGGTTTTTAGAAAAATTTTTGAAATTTTCTTTCCCGACAGCATCGGGATTTTTTGGTTGCGGTCGAAAGAATTTAACAGGTCGCTAGGGTGCAATTCGGTATATAGAGGGTGAGAGCAAATAAATCTATCGAATCACCATCGACAGAACTGTTTACTTCTCAGAAATGGAGGACAAATACGGGAGAACTGAATTTTGACTACGTCACCATCAACAGCATGGACCAATCCACCAAAAGAAGGATGGAAGAAGACGTGCGGCTGTCCGATTACAAAGGCAGCAAATCCAACTACATCATCACGCTCTGCAACGAAGCGCTGACCGCGAGGGAAAACAAGCGGATCGCCAAGACGGAGCAAGGCACGGAAGACTTTGCCAAGACCCTAAATGAGATTAACGAACGTCTCAAGAGCATCGACAGTCTACGGGGCCAGCAGGACATCGACGGGATTATCGACCGTCTCCTCGTCGTTGAGACCTATCGCTTGGTGAGCAAGATAGCGGACTCAATCGGCGTCAAACACGATGACATCGAAAACGGCCAATGCGATGCCTTGCCTACGCATCTAAGACTGAGAAAGGAGGAAATGGAAAAAGCCTATGGAGACATCTGATTCACCGAATGTGCTGGTCCGGTTCCAATATTACGAACCAGCGGGGGATGGCAGGGGATTTTACGCCTCGGCCCAAAAGGACGACTACCTCAATTATGTGGATAAAGGCATCAAGTCCGACCAAGCGATTCGGGATTACATGGCCTACGCCGGGAACCCTGAAAAATCATCGGGAGTCTTTGGCAAAGACGGTCTCTTATCGCCGGAGGACAAGAAGGCCCTGCGGAAGGAACTCCGAGAAACCAAAAGTTGCATCTGGGATGCAGTCATCAGCTTCAAATCCGATTACGGGAAGAAGAACGTGGTCGATTGGAAAAACGCCCATGAACTTCTCAAGAAGACGTTACCAGCCTTCTTCAAAAGCGTAGGTCTCGATCCAGACAAGACCACCTGGTATGCCGGTCTCCACACCAACACGGACAACCGGCATATCCACCTCTCGTTCTTCCAAGAGGAGCCGAGCGTCTATGACAAGAAGACAAAGGGCTACCGATACCGAAAAGGAAAAATGCCAATGAGCAAGACCGCCGACTTCAAGATTGCCATCGAAAAGCACTTTCTGGAGCCTGTTCAGGGGACGAGGCGTGTCCGTGACCTCATGAACGAAGAGGCTAGGAAAGTGGCCACCGGCTACATGAATGATGACAATGCGGAAACTCGAAGGCTGCTCGCCCAACTCTATGAAGCCATTCCGGCGGAAGGTGAAACCGGATACGCCTCAAAAAATATGGACGGATGCCGGGCGTTGGTTGACGCTATCTCCGAGGTGGCTATGGCCGACGGGTATTGTGGTACGGCTTTGGATGAGCTGAAGGAAAAAATGGCTAAGCGGGATGAAGAAATCAAAGCCATGTGCGAAAAGCAAAAGATTGAAGATCCGACTCCTTACTTCTACCAGCAGGTTTTTATGCAAGACCTCTATCGCCGAATGGGCAATGTGATTATTCAAGAGGTTCTTAAAAGGCGGAAAGAAGAAAGAGAAAAAGCCAAGTGGATCCGGCATCCGAAATCAGCTCAGAGAAACCATATCCAGAACACCCTCTACCTTATGGAAAGAGCGGCTGCACTTAATGCGAAGTTAGCCCATGAGGAGTTTGACGCCATTACCGATTTTGAAGAAAGGCTGGCCAAGGCCGAACACGACAGATTGGTCGAAGAAGGCGTCATCGAACTGGAGTAGTGCAGGGGGCTTATATCCGAATTCCTAGGGACAGGATAAAGGTTTTATCTAAAAGTTAGATAAAGCCAGTTCCAGCGCAAACGGGATACCCGTTTCGTAGAAGACAAAAACAAACCAAAAGAAAGGCAAAAACAAAGATGAAAAACGAAAAATTAGACGAGACGAAAGCGAATCTGAAATTCAGGCTACCGCAACTTATCGCTGCGCCGTCGGAGAACAAGAAACAGTTTGCTGAATACGACTTCATGAAAGGCCTGATCGAAGCCATTTACGACACCATCAGCACCTATTACTACAATCACAACGACCAAGCCGGTCTCTTTACTCAAGAAGACGGGGCGGAACAGCAGTTCATTTACGACTTCCACAAGTGGGTTGGCTTGAAGGAGGCCTTGGAAGACATCAAGCAGTACTGTGCCGAAGAAAAGATCCCGATGAAAGAACAGCCCCTCGGGAACCTGATCATTGACGCCATCTTCGGCTATTTCGCGCAAGGTCGCTCTTACGACAACGACCACGGCTATCAGATGGGTGTGGATGAAGAAAAAGACATGAAGAAAGGAAACTGAGAAATGGGAAATAAGACCAATCACGATGCTAACCGTAATCCAGAAGACTTGGTCCGCTACTCCGAATTGGTGGCGGCTCTGGAGAAGGTTTTCAATGCCGGGATGTTGAACAAAGCCGAATACGACCTCATGAAAGCCAAGTTTATGAGCGATTACAAGGTCTCAAGCGATTGGGCCGTTGGCAGAGATTTTCACTGCGATTTCAGCAGTAAGAAGGGAGGACAAATTAGATTATGAGCAACGAAGTAAAGGTGATTAAAGCCACCACGAGCATGGTTGGGAGAAACCGTCCGGAGGGGCAAACAAAACTCCGGGTGGCCGCCTATTGCCGGGTCAGTACTGATTCTGACGAGCAGAAGGAGAGCTTCAAATCCCAGGTCAAGTATTACACCGACCTCATCAATGGCAACCCGGACTGGGAAAACGCGGGAATCTACGCCGATGAAGCCATATCGGGGACGAAGGCCGACAAGCGACCGGAGTTCCTGAGAATGATTTCCGACTGCATGGCAGGCAAGATCGACATCGTGCTGACCAAATCGCTTTCCCGCTTTGCCCGGAACACCGTGGACACCCTTAAATACGTCCGGGCTTTAAAGGCTAAGTCGGTCTCGGTCCGCTTTGAGGAAGAGAAGATTGATTCCCTAACCTCCAACGGCGAACTGATGCTGACCGTCTTGTCCTCGGTTGCCCAGCAAGAAGTCAGCAACACCTCAGAGCACGTCAAACGTGGGTTAAGTATGATGATGAGCCGAGGCGAACTGGTGGGTTTCCAATCTTGCCTTGGCTATGACTACGATCCCAACACCAAGAAGATTACCGTGAACGAAAGAGAAGCCGCCATCGTCAAATACATCTTTGACCGCTACCTTGCCGGAGCGGGGACGACCGTTCTGGCGAGAGAGTTGAAAGAAAAGGGTGCTTTGACCAAATACGGAAGCCCAATCTGGCACGATTCGACCATCTTAGGCATCATCAAGAATGAGAAGTACAAAGGTGACCTTTTGCAGGGTAAGACCTTCACGGTTGATGCCATTTCCGGAAGGCGGCTTACCAACAACGGCGAGTCGGACAAGTTCTATGTGGCGAACCATCACCCAGCCATCATCAGCAAAGAAGAGTTCGACAAAGCGAACGAGATCCTAACGAAACGCTCGTATAACCGGAGACTGGACGACAATGGGCAAAGACTGAAATTCTCACGAAAATTTGCCTTCTCTTCAATGCTGGAGTGTGGATTTTGCCATTCCTGCCTCGTCCGGAGAAGCTGGAAAAGCGGAAACAACTATAGCGTGACGATTTGGCAGTGTGAGGGGTATGCAAAGAAGGGCAAACACCTTTGCCCGTATAGCAAAGGAATTCCGGAAACAACACTGAAAAACGCCTTCGTCGATGCCTACAACCACATGGTCGGCGATAATTCGGAACTGGTTGATGAATTCCTCAAAGACTATGCCGAACTCCTGCCTGGCGCCGAGAGTAAGAAGCTTTTGGCTGCCAATGACCGAAAAATAAACGCCCTAAAAGACAAGCAAAACAAACTTGCCGAACTCTATATGAACGATGCCGTCACGAAAGAATCCTATGACAAGGAATATACCTCGCTGTCCCTAGAGATGAAGCGCTTGACGAAAGAAGCCGACGAACTGGCCATTAAGAGTTCCGAGGTCGATGATGCGGAAGCCAAGATCAAGCAATTCAAAGATACGATGGCCGGTGGCAGCAAACCCTTAGACTCTTTTAACCAAGCCGTTTTTGAAATCTGTGTCGAGAAGGTCATTGTGGGAGAGGACGACCATAAAGGGAACGTCGATCCCTACAAATTAACTTTCATCTTTAAGAGCGGCTTTAAGACCACGCTGACAAATACTAATATGTCCATGGCGAGCGGAGAAGAAACTGGTCCGGTATCGACGGAAGGCCACAAACTATTTAAGGTTACTTCCTTCCAACATTTCTGGCGGCATAATGTCTTCAAACCCATCGGCAGATTCGAACGGCAGAAGGTCATCGAGGACTTTATCAACATTGATATCGTTCTTGATGTCGGATAAAGTGCCAAATTTCTTAATCTTTTCCCTCCGTTTAGGTCATAAACTTGTTATAATCATTACATAAGCTCATGACCTACGGGGAAAAAGTACGGATACTCCGGGGCAAACTCATTTTGTCTCAGTCTGAAATGGCCGATATGTTGGGGGTTACTTTTGCCACGGTCAATCGTTGGGAAAACGGCAAGCATGAGCCTTCGATAAAACAAAAGAGAGCAATACGGGATCTTTGCATAAAATACGGCATTGTGGAGAATTTAAATGAGCGCAACTGATAATACCAATGTTTGGATAACCGAAAGTCGGGAACTAATTCTTCGCTTCCCTGATCTTTTGAAGATGCTTCTTACAGATCACACCAGCGGTGGAAACATCATTTGGGGAACCGACCAATATTCCGCCCTCGGCAAAGGATTTCAAAAGGAAGACCAAATTACTGAGAAATGTCTTAACGACACGAATTTTTCTTTGATCCAGCCGCGTGTTTATAAATCGTTGCAAAATCAATCGGAGAGAACCAAGGCGCTGGCCGAGGTCTTCACCGCCCCTTGGATTTGCAATTTTATGGTGAACCAAATCGATTATGAATATTTCGGCCTTAAATCCTTATTTAATAAAAGCAAAAAGGACAATAAAAACTGGGCCGGTACCAGCAAGAGGATTCCCTTTCCTACCTCAGGCGGTCAAACTTGGAAGGATTACGTTTTGTCCCGAAGGCTCGAAATTACCTGTGGAGAGGCTCCCTTCCTTGTCAGCAGGTATGACGTTGTTAATGACGGTGGGAGTATTCCAACCACCGAACGTATTGGGATATTGGATCGGAAACTCCGCGTTGTTACTGAAAACGCAAAAGACGAGAAAGAGTGGTTTGAATTTGCCTCGGCAGCTATCCAATCTTGTTATGGATATGAGTATCAAGGGGATAACGTCTTCGTTGCAAGGGTGAACATTCTTTTGACCTTCTCTGATTTTTTGGAATATGCTTGGAAGAGAAAGCCGACATTAGACGAGCTGAAATCTATCGCTGACATTGTTTCTTGGAACATTTGGCAGATGGACGGATTCAGTTATACCGTCCCCTTGCACAAAGCAAACGTCGAAGCACAAGGAAGCTTATTCTCTTTGACAGACGGCGAGGAAAGCAACGGTTTCCAGAAAGAATGCCAAATTAAAGATTGGCAAAACGGTTTGGTTTTAAATTTTCATAGTTTGTTAGCCCTTAAATGGCTAAGGAAAACGGAGGAACAAAACATGAAATTTGATTACATCATTGGGAACCCACCATACCAGGAAGAAATTGAAGGGAATGGCAGAATGGCTCCTATCTATAACTACTTTATGGATGAAGCGTATAAGGCTTCTGATAAAGTGGAATTAATTACGCCTGCGCGGTTCTTGTTTGACGCTGGCCAGACTCCAAAAGATTGGAACGCAAAAATGTTGAACGATCCTTACTTTTCGGTTCTATATTTTACTCCAAATGGTTCTGAAATCTTTCCAAATACCGACATTAAAGGCGGCATCGCCATTACCTATGAAGATAAAACGTCACATCATAAACCTATAAAAGTGTTTACTTCTTTTCCTGAGCTAAACAGCATAGTTCGCAAGGTTCAGGATGTATATAAAGACGGTTTTGTTGGCTTAGATTCTAAAGTTTCATCTCGTGGAACCTATCGTTTTACTGATAAATTTTTTAAAGATTTCCCATTTGCAACCAAGCGTCTTGGGGCCGGAACAGGGAATATGATTGCTTCAAATTCTTTGGACGCTCTCCCCGAGTGCTTTGTTGATGAAAAAAAGAAAGGTAACGGGAAATATTACAAGATTCTTGGCCGTTATAAAAATGAAAGGGTATATCGCTATATTCTTCAAGAATACGTTTTAGACAATCCATATTTGTCGAAATATAAGGTGATGCTTCCTGAAGCTAATGGCACTGGTGCTATTGGAGAGGTTCTTAGTACCCCCCTAATCGGGGAACCCCTAATCGGGGCAACCGATACTTTTATCAGTGTCGGTCCGTATGAGACTCTTGAAGAAGCAACCAATTTGCTCAAATATCTAAAAACCAAATTTGCAAGAACTCTTCTAGGCGTGAAAAAAGCCACTCAGCACAATCCAAAAAGTACTTGGCAAATGGTTCCAGTCGAAAACTTTGCTGGTGATTCCGATATTGATTGGTCAAAATCCATTCACGAAATTGATTTGCAGCTTTACAAAAAGTATGGGTTAGACGACAAAGAAACCGCCTTCATTGAGACCAAAGTGAGGGAGATGAAATAATGAGCACCGATAACAAAGGGATTGGCAAATTAGTCAAAACAGTCAATCACGTCATTCCGATGATTTATGCCTACACGACCCCAGACATTCCGAAACATGATGGCTGGACGAAAATAGGTTACACGGAAAAGGACGTAGACTCCCGTATTTCCGAGCAGACCCACACCGCCGACATTGACTACCATCTAGAGTGGAAGGGCAATGCAATTTTCGAAGATGGATCCGGCGAAACCTTTCACGATACCGATTTTCATCAATATCTCCGTAAAAACAATATTGAGAACAAGTCTGGGACCGAATGGTTCAAGGTTACCGGCCCCGTTTCGAAAACCTATTTCGATACCTTCCGGGCAAATCGCGGGGTGCTTCAAACTACGGGCATCATCCCTTATCAGCTAAGGGATGAGCAGAAGGTTGCCGTTGAAAATACAAAAGCCCATTACGAATCTGGGGACAATGGCCAATATCTTTGGAATGCCAAACCCCGCTTCGGAAAGACGCTGGCCGCCTATGATTTCTGCAAGCAAGTTCATGCAAACAAGGTTTTGATTGTCACCAACCGCCCCGCAATCGCGAACTCTTGGTATGACGATTACTGCAAATTCTTCGGAACGGAATCGGGATACTACTTTATTTCCAGCGTTGATGCTTTGAAAGGGAAGAAGTACGTCATCACCAGAGAGCAATACGTTTCTATGGCCACGTCCGAAAACGGCCCCGAAGACATTAATTTCATCGAGTTCGTAAGCCTCCAGGATTTGAAGGGAAGTATCGATCTTGGGGGAAAATATAGCAAACTTCCTGAAATCTCCTCCCTTGAATGGGATGTTCTCATCATCGATGAAGCTCACGAAGGCGTCGATACCTATAAGACCGACGTTGCTTTCGACCACATTAAGAGAAAGTTCACTCTTCATCTTTCCGGCACGCCGTTTAAAGCTCTCGCCAACGACAAATTTAAATCTGATGAAATCTTCAACTGGACTTACGCGGACGAACAGGAAAAGAAGCGGAGTTGGAACGATCCTGATAGTCCTAACCCGTATGCGAATTTACCGCAGCTCACCCTTTTCACCTATCAGATGTCTGAAATAGTCCGAGAAGAAATCCAGGAAGGCGTTGATATTGACGGTGAAACCGAAGAATATGCCTTTGATCTCAACGAATTCTTTGCGACAAACAACACCGGAGGATTCGTTCACGATGAAGCGGTTAACCAATTCCTCGACGCTTTGACTTCATCAGAAAAATATCCATTCTCGACTCCAGAATTGAGAGCGGAACTTAAGCATACGTTCTGGCTTTTGAACAGGGTTGATAGTGCAAGAGCCCTAGCGAAGAAACTACAAGAACACCGCGTGTTTAAAGACTATGAGATAGTTTTGGCTGCCGGAGACGGCAAAATCGATGATGACGATCTCAACCAAGTTGCTTTTAATAAGGTTCGAGAGGCCATCAAGACCCACGACAAAACAATTACGCTTTCAGTCGGACAGTTGACCACCGGGGTTACCATCCCCGAATGGACCGGCGTTCTGATGCTCAGCAACCTGAAGAGCCCCGCTCTCTACATGCAGGCGGCTTTCCGGGCTCAGAACCCTTGCCTCTTCAACAGTAACGGGAGTTTCTACCGCAAAGAGAATGCCTATGTGTTTGACTTCGATCCGGCTCGAACCCTGACGATTTTCGAAGAATTTGCCAACGATCTTTATGAAAAGACGGCCAATGGACGCGGCGGCACAGATGAGAGAAAACTAAACATCCGCACGTTGCTTAATTTCTTCCCCGTGATTGGCGAAGACGAAGACGGGAAGATGGTCCCACTCGATGCTGAGAAGATCCTTTCCATCCCGCGAGCCATTCGTTCGAAGGAAGTCGTTGATCGGAAGTTCATGAGCGATTATCTCTTCCAAAATGTATCGAACGTTTTCCACGCGCCGCAGGAAGTTATCTCCTTGATTCAGAGCCTTCCTGCCGCTAAAGAACCAAAGGATGCGACTATTGACGTGGATGGGGATACTGCCGACAAGCTTTCGCTCGATGGGGACGGAAACGTCAAACTATCCGACGAATTTGTCATCAACCAAGCGAACGAAAAGTTCGGGCCGAAGATTTATGATGTTCAGCAGCAACTTCAGGATGTCGTTCAAGGCATTGAGGCCGTGAAGGGCGACCAAGATGACGAAGATAAGCTTTTGGACAGTCTTAAAGATTCTTTCCGGGAAAAGGCCATTGCCCCAATTCTTCAAACCGCGACCCAGCAGTATTCTGAAGACCTAATGCCGGCTCAGAAAAAGAGGCTTGAGCGGAAGATTAGCTCTGATTGCGAGATTGAGCTCAACCGCCAGGTCGGAAACTACAAAATTCAAAAGAACAAGTTGGATCAGCAACGCGAGGACGAACTTTCTTCGTGCCGGACGGAAGCCGAACAAGAGACCGTCAACCGCATCTATGACCAGAAAGTCGATCAGGCAGTAAACGACCTGAAGAAGAACCTTTCTACCTCCGTTAACACTTTGGTTGAAAAGGCGGGGACTACAATCGTTTCTACCATTGAAACCGACAAGCGGGAACGGGCGAAGAACGAGATCGAAGACCAAATCAAAGACCATCTCCGTGGGTTCTCTCGAACTATCCCGTCCTTCTTGATGGCTTATGGTGACGATGAGACCACTCTTGAAAACTTCGATACTCTGATGCCTGAAAATGTGTTTAAGGAAGTCACTAGCATTACCCTTAAAGACTTCAAATTCTTGCGCGATGGTGGTGATTATCTAGATGAAGACACGGGTGAAACGAGGCATTTCGATGGCCATTTGTTTGATCCGGTCGTCTTCGATGACTCCGTCAAGGTGTTCAACGAAAAGAAGCGGGTCTTATCTGACTATTTTGACGAAAAACAGCCAAAAGACATCTTCGATTACATTCCACCCCAGAAGACTAACCAGATTTTTACCCCAAAGAGTGTGGTAATTAAGATGGTTGATCTCTTGGAAAAGAACAATCCAGGATGCTTTGACAATCCGGATGCCACCTTCTTGGATCCTTATATGAAATCTGGGCTTTTCATTACGGAAATCGTCAAACGGCTGTTCAACAGTCCGAAGATGAAATCTCTATTCCCTGACGACAAGACAAGACTAAAGCATATTTTCGGGAAGCAAGTCTATGGCATTGCTCCGACCGAGATCATTCTGAGGATTGCTACGAATTACATTCTTGGTTTTGATGAGGAAATCCGGGAAGAAGCTTCGACTCACTTCATCTTGGAGGACACTGCTGAACTTGCCAAGGACGGAGAAATGGCAAAATTCATCCAAGGTGCCTTTCTAAAATAAGGATTAACTGATTAGTTAATATGAAATTAAAACAAAAATCAGGAGGCGAAATGTGCTAAGCACAATAATAAACGTTGATCTTCATATTCATTCAAAAATTAGCGAATACAAGGAAATCCCCGGTTTAGTGGATGAATCGGATTCTCAACATTTGAATGTTTTGTTGGCCGCGCTTAACAAGAATGGAATCAATTTTTTTGCTTTTTCTGATCATAATAGATTTGATTCGGATTTGTTCAACAAAGCGAAACAAATTATTGATTCAGAAAACAATCCCTATCCATCAATTAAAAACATTGTTCCATCAGTCGAATTTGATGTTCAAATAGACGAAGGCCATGAACCTTGTCACATATTAGTGATTTTTAACGCAAAGAATAATGACGACCTTTTAAAGATATCGTCCGTAATCATGGAAAAGCCATTGACTCGGAAGGAAGAATTTTATAATCGAACTGATTTTGAAACGCTTCTTAAATCAATTGGTCTCAGCACTTTGCTAATCGCCTGTCAAAGAACGAGTTTAGATAAAAAAGAAAGTAAGACAAACAGTTTAAGCGGATCCTGCGATGATGTTTACAGCTTTTTGTCGACTGGCTATATTGATGCCCTTGAATATCAGAAGCCGAATGTCCAAGGAATACTAAAGGACTGTTTTCAAAACTTTCCTCAAAATATGGGGATTGGGTTGGTTGCCGGGAGCGATTGCCACGAATGGTCTTCTTACCCATTTCATGACAAGAAATCATCAAATTCAAATAAGAGCTTCTTCTTTTCAATAAAATCTTTGCCTACTTTTATGGGTCTAGTACTAGCCTTTTCTTCTCCGAAAACTCGGTTTTGTCGCAAAAAATATGAACCCGAAAATTGGATATCTTGTTTCGAATTGAACGGCGTAAGCATCCCTCTCAGCAATGGATTTAACGCAATAATTGGCGAAAACGGAAGTGGGAAAAGCACAATTCTTACGGGGCTGGCCCTTGGCGAAGGGGTAAAAACAAAATACATCAAATCTTTGCTAACTAAAAACTCCTTTCATGTTAATGCCCTTGCTTCTGGTAACGAAAAAATAGTTGCGCAAAACGAGCTTTCGGACAATTCGTATACCAAAGAATCAATTTTTGGCGAAGAAGTTAAGTTTCCTGAAGTTAACCTCGAATCTTTTGAAAAGGAAATATATTCCTATAAAGAATCGCTAGTAGGAAAATTAAGAGCGAATATAGCGTTTGGAAATAGTGTTAAAAAACTTAAGACATTTTCTTTTAAATTCAACACAGAATACGAAAAGTCCAGCTCTTTCTTCGTTCATATTAATGTATCTGACGATTTTACCTCTGTTGAAAACCCCGCAAAAGCACGCCTTCAATCGATAAATAAAATTATTAATGAACTCTCTGATGAATATCAAAATACATTCTATTTGGCTGAGCAAAAAAAGTTTTTGAAGGCTGCTTTCACTCAATTGGTTGCCTTGCGCGAAGGAATCGTTTTATCTTACAAACAAAAAGCGGCTGAAATTAAAGCTAAAAACTTCCTATCCGTCTCCGTGGATGATTACAACAGAAAAATAAAACCGTTCGTAACTGACGAAGAACAAAAGATTAGCGATTATAAGAAGACAAAAAATGATTTTGCATCGCTTGTGATCGAAGTCGCTTCAAATCTCGTTAGTAAAGAAAACAAAAAAGTTTCACTTGGAAACATTACTGGCGGAACGAATCAATTGCCTCTTAACGGATTCAATTTTATAAGTAAAGCAAAATTTACAGAGGTGGATAATTTAAAAGAAGAAATACTGCAATCTTGGTTTAAAAAAGGTTATCAAAAGGAAAAAGACATTCTTTCGATAGACAGTCAGGAGACGATTGAAAAGGCTCTCTTTCATAGCTCCGGACAATCTGGTTCTACATATGAAACCATATTAACTGAAGATGCCAAAAAATTTATTGATGAATATGGGGAAGTTTCGCATTCAGTTTTAGAAGTTTCTACTAAGGAGGCAATGGGAAATACCATGGGCGAAGAGGCTGTTGTTTTCTTTAAATTTATTACAAGCCCCAAAAATAGAACCCCTGTGTATTTGATTGATCAGCCGGAGGACAACATTTCCAACCCACGGATCATCTCAAAACTAATTGAGTCCTTCGATAATTTAAGAGATGAAAGCCAACTGATTTTTGTGACACACAATCCGTTGCTTGTTGTAAATTTAGACGTTGATAATGTTGTCTATCTTTCAAAAATTAACGACAAAATTAACGTAAAAAGTGGCTGTTTAGAAGACGATGGGATATTGGATATTGTGGCAGACAATATGGATGGTGGTAGAGAGGTGCTAAAAAGGAGACTTAAAATTTATGGCGAATAAAAAGATTGAGATTAAAGAAGAAAACTCCGAAATAATACTATATAGGGACGACGTTTCGGTTTTAAAAATTGACGATCAACTTAAGCAACAGTTGCAAGCAGAGGATTTATATGCTGCTTTTAATTACACAATTGGGGATAAATATTCCATCGTGCCACTAACAGAAGAACAAAAGGGAAACAAGCCATTATTTTATTTCTATGAGTTAATTGAAAAAATAGTTAAAGACATTAACGACATAGAAATTGAAGACGAAAACACTAAACCTATTTCAGGCCTGGACAAATAGCCAACAAGGCGTTTCAGTTCAACTTCCTCGTGCCGACATACCCCCAATACCATCAACTCCATCGTCTCTACACACGTTGAGACCGTAGTTAGACTGACATTAAGAACGCTCGATAAAGACTAATAGAAACAATAAAAAGTAAAGAAGTAAAAATACCCGTTTTTTGCTTATTTTTGGCATTTTTGGGAAGGGGTCAAAAATGACCTCGTATGGGTGGACATATGAAAACCCTAGATGGCAGGCCACTTATTTTTAAGGTATACAAAATGGCCGAAAACGTCTCTTTTTGACGATGACGCCGGTAGAACTGTTTATATCTTGTTGGTCAAAAGCGGCGCTTTGGTTTTGGCCGCTTTGATTCTAGTGTTCAAATCCTCGAAATCTATTTCGTCTTCGCCTTGGACGTTTAATTCATCTGTGGCTTTATCCAAATCCTTGAGAAACCGTTCATCGATGGGCTTCTTTTCGTCCTCTTTTTTTGTAACCAGTACCGAAACCTCAAGGTCAAATCGTTCAATTGCCTCTCCGGCCTCATCGTCGTTGTCGATGTGATCGAACCCGCATCTCAAAAGAACTGCAATCGTGGAATCACTGACTTTTAGTTTATTTTTCATACTTGCCGAGCCCCTCTTTCCAAGAAGCCACAAAAACCGATTTCATTCCTATTAGTTTTATTTTCTAAAAACGTCATTCTATTGGAATCTTTCGGTTTACAGCTTTTCAATCTGACGCTTGACGTCCACAAGGGGGAAATGTCGATTTCGGAAATAACGCTGCTTGACCCTCTCGGCATCGAAGCCACTCGAGCGAAAGCGCAGGTCTTGCTCTGGGGTGATTCCAGTGGTGCCTTCTTGCTCGAAGCACTCACCAACTACGCCGCTCTCAAAACTAAAATTCCAAGCGAAATATCCCCAGCCTCCTTCGGCAAGAATTTTGAGGGCTTCGCGTTCGTGGGGATAGGCCAACTCAACATCGTAGAAAGTGAGTTTGACGAGGAGCGATTCCGTTGCGGGGCAGTTTTCGAAAGGCCCGTAGATTTTCTTGAGGGCTTCCTGGTCGGATTCGGAATATTGGTATAAATTGGCGGAAATGATGATCCTCATCGTTTTGCTTTTTTCGTCAAAGTCCAAATCGGTGATCGTGTCATCCTCGATGTGGGGCCAATAGGAAACTACTTCATCAATCTTGTGCTGCATGAACTTCTCCCCTCTCACCGGTAAAGGTGGTTCTCGTTCGGAATAGACGACAGTTCGCCATAGTCGTTGAGGTACTGACGTGATTTTTTGGTCTTACGCAGCCATTTCAGGAACCCCTTGGGTTTGAAAAACGCAAACCAGTGCCAATGGAAGCGGCCGCCGCCTTTGCATGAGCGGACGTATTGGTCGTTCCGAAGACAATGATACGTCGCGTAGTCCAAGGTTTCGGGTTTTCCGCTTCCTAGAATTTGGGGAAACTCGTAGACCCAGCCTTGAGCGAGGAGCTTGGATTTCTTCTCTTCACTAGGAAGATAGTTCCCCGAATAGACCTCTTTCGCTCTGCTCCATCGATTATACTGCGCCTGTCGCATTTCCTGAAGGAGCGACTTCCTGCAACCTTGGAGTTTCTTGTAGTCATGAAGTTTTCGGCAGTAATCGGGCTTTTTGGTGTGCGTATAAACGTATTCTCGAGAAAATCCCATAAAACAGAACCTCCGCCTTAATTGTCTCCACTCGAAGCGACACACGAAATGTTTTTGTTTTTGAAAAATTTAAAATACAAAAATCTAAAATAGTTACCAAAATAGCTAATAAATATTTCGTGCTCATTCAAAAATAGTAATACAACTTGTATAATTTTCGTATGGAAGCAGAACGAGAATTCAAAGAGGGAACGCTATTGAAGGTCTCTCAGGGCGTTCACGGTCTTTTGACCTCCGACGCTGAATATTTCGGCTTTGAAAAAGGCGGGAAGGCCAATCTGAGCGGGTTCCTCAACGAACTCATTCCCCAACTTGCCCTCATGCGGCGGGAGTTCGGTTCGGCAGCTTTATCCGAGTTTAAGAACGAGAAAAATGCGAAAGTCGCCGAAAAGGCCGTCTTCAAATTATACTTGGGAACCTTCGATGCCGATGACGACGCGAAGAAAACGATCTCATTACGCGTTAACGGCAAAAACAGAAAGTATTTTACGGACATCCATGACGCAGATTTGTCTTTGGCGGGAATGGATTTTGCGCCCTATCTTAAAAGCCTGCTGAATGAATATTCCGTCCGTCCCCTTTGGCAGAGAGAACAGTGCTATCAATGGAGCAAGATAAAGAAGCTTAGGGAGGCGATCCGAGAGAGAAAACGGCTTCGGATCCGCTCTGCGGACGCTTCGCTTGATCTTTTCCCCTGCTCCTTGGATGTCTCGCCGGTCTTCGGATGCTGCCTTGTCACCGGCATCGATTGCGCGAAGAGGGCCCCAACGTTTTTCCCGCTCTCGGAGGTCGAGGGATTCACCGTCATTGACGAAAGACATGCTTTGTCGGCAGCGGAATTGAACTTGATTGCGGA
>Ga0183095_11271_pt1 | contig 22953 bp, 23 predicted proteins | sample BioMet4_FD_130346 | JGI IMG/M metagenome (GOLD analysis project Ga0183095, IMG submission 130346) | Microbial communities from bioreactor (seeded with sewage sludge) at LBNL, California, USA - Biofuel metagenome 4 (v2) (version 3) | ecosystem: Engineered > Bioreactor > Anaerobic > Unclassified ...
TATAAGTATACGGATTTTGCCCCTTCCGCCGAGGAATTCCAGAAAGAGGCGCAGAAGCGGGTACGTGAGCTGCACGAATATGATGTGCTGCGTGCAGACCGCTGTATTTCGGTGAACTCGATCGAGGCCCGTGTGCCGTTCGGCGATCTGGCATTTGAAAAATATGTCATGTGCCTGGATCCGAAGATCAAGATGAATACCTATGGCAAGGGAAAATATCTTCTCCGTCATGCATTTGCGGAAGGCAGCTGGCTGCCGGAAGAGATCCTGATGCGGGAGAAAGCGGCCTTTTCCGATGCCGTCGGCCATTCGATGGTCGATGACCTGAAGGAATACGCGGAGTCACGCTATTCGGATGCAGAATTCCGCAGCGGCTGTGAAAAGTATGAGCATGCCCGGCCGTTTACAAAGGAAAGCCTGCTGTACCGTGAGATCTTCGAGAAATACTATCCCGGACAGAGCGGGATGATCACCGATTTCTGGATGCCCAACCGGACATGGCCGGGCTGCAATGTCAATGACCCGTCCGCCCGTGTTCTTTCCAATTATGGTGCCAGCGGAAAATGATGTCTGCCGGACCGGATGACCGGAATCCGCAGCAGACGGAAACGGGATCGTTCCTGCATATAGGATATGAGAGATGGCGAAGGCGCCGGGAAAACCCCGACGCCTTTTTCAGTACGCCCGGTGGGCGCACACTCTAATGGGTGCAAGTCCCTAATCCGCCCTGTAGTAAGTTGTGGAGAACACAATGGGAAGGATATAGCCGAAGGCAAGGGTGTCCATCGTGAGGTGGAATCTGAAGAAAGCCGGATGTCGGGAACATACTAACCGACGGGCAAATCTCCGGGCCGACGAACAGAAACTTCATAAGGCTGCAAAGCGTGGGTAAGGCTGCTGAACAAGTCCGAAGCCCAAATACTACACGGAACGCCAGCAGTAAATGGAGCGGCTGCATGGAGAGAAAGAGTGTGTGAGTATCCGGGGAGATCTCACGGACGTGTCCAAAGCGATAGAACATTCGCGGATGCGGTTGAAACAAGATTTGCCGTGAGAAGTCAGCCGAGGCCATAGTACCTCAGTGGTTGCAAACGCAGAGGGAAGGGCCGAACAGTAGGAGATGCGGGTCAATGAACGCAACCGAAGATGGATTCAAGGACAGACAACTTCATATCGAAGACTACCGGCTGGGGATACCTGCGGAACAGGGAAGGCAAGCCGGAGTGTCCGCCTGTCAGAGGATTGCCGAAACGGACAGCACCATCACAGATTTCTGGGAGAACAGCCTGCTGGAGCTGATCCTGAGAGAAGATAACCTGAACAGGGCGTATCTACAGGTGAAGCGCAACAAAGGCAAAGGCGGAATCGACGAAATGCAGGTGGATGAACTTCTGCCCTTTCTGAGAGAAAACCAGAGCACGATAATCGAGCAGGTGCGGAGCGGCAGTTATAAGCCAAACCCGGTTCGCAGGGTAGAAATACCCAAGGAGGAAAAGGGAAAGACGAGAGGACTGGGAATCCCGACAGTAGTGGACCGGGTGGTCCAACAGGCAATCGCGCAGCAGCTTATGCCATTGTACGAAGTACAGTTTTCAGACAGCAGTTTCGGATTCCGCCCGAAAAGAGGATGTCACAACGCACTCAGACAAGTTCAGAAATACGTAAACGAGGGATACGTCTATGCGGTGGGAATGGACCTGGAGAAGTTCTTCGATACCGTAAACCACAGCAAGTTAATAGAGGTACTCTCGCGCACAATCAGGGACGGACGGGTGATATCGCTGATACATAAATACCTTAACGCGGGGGTAATGAACGATGGCGTCTTTGAAAAAACGGAATACGGTGTGCCGCAAGGCGGGCCGTTAAGTCCGCTGCTTGCAAACGTCATGCTGAACGAGCTGGACAAGGAACTGGAGCGGAGAGGACATAAATTTGTCCGATACGCCGATGACTGCATGATCCTGTGCAGAAGTCGAAAGAGCGCAGAACGCACGTTGGAGAACATCGTTCCTTATATCGAGGGCAGGCTGTTCCTTAAAGTCAATCGTACCAAAACGACAGTAAGCCATATCAGTAAGGTCAAATATCTGGGATACGCGTTCTTCCGAAACCGGGGGAAATGCAGGTTCCGGGTACATCCCAAGTCAGTCAAAAAGATGAGGGATAAACTGCGGATACTCCTTGACCGGAATAGCGGAATGGGAAATGAAGTCAGAGAGCAAAAGCAAAGGCAGTTTGTTATGGGATGGGTTAATTACTATGCCATGGCGGATATGAAAGCGCTGATGCTGGAAACGGACGAATGGATGCGCAGGAGGATCAGGGCAGTATACTGGAAACAGTGGAAGAAAATCCGAACACGATACAAGATGCTGCAAGGGCTGCATCTGCCGGAGTGGCAGGTGCACACGCTGGCAAACAGTCGGAAAGGTATCTGGAGGACAGCGCAAATGCTGTCTACGGCCTTAACCAAACAAATAATAGCCAGACTGGGATACATATCCATGTCTGACTATTACCAGAAGGTATGTGAAAACTATTGAACCGCCGTGTACCGAACGGTACGCACGGTGGTGTGGGAGGTCGGCTGCTCAATTAATGAGCAGCCTCCTACCCGATTTGCGCAATTCCGCCTCTGCGGTTTACTGTGAAAGGCCATTTTCACCCTTCACCATCGCCTGATATTTTTCACCCCACGCAATCATGGAATCAAATACCGGCTGGAGCGTTTTTCCCAGATCGCTGAGCGAGTATTCTACCCGCGGGGGCACCTCGGCGTAGACCTTCCGCACGATCAGTTCGTCGTGTTCCAGTTCCCGGAGATTATCGGTCAGCACTTTCTGGCTGATGCCCGGAATCGTGCGGCGCATTTCGTTGAAACGCTGTGTTCCGCCAAGCAGATTCCGGATGATAAGCAGCTTCCACTTGTTCCCGACCAATGCGACAATGGTGGCCACCGGGCAGGCAGGCAGCTCCTCTTTTGTGAGCATAAGACAGCCTCCTTTGGTTTCAAATCGAGTGTATATTATAATTCGAGTATAAGTCACCTTAATGCATTTTGCAATGGTTATAAAAAGGTAACCATCTAATAGATTTGTGCGTACTTACAATCGCCAAACCGTTCGATTATGATAAAGGCACAGACAAGGAAACAGTCTGAATTTTAATTGGGAGGACAAAGAAATGTCTCTGAAAAACCTGTTCGGCAAAGAAGACAAAAAGGAAGCAGGTACGGCCTGCGGCAGCGCTTGCGGCGCTGGTGACAAGAAGCCTGAGGAAAAACCCGCTGCCTGTGGCTCCGCCTGCGGCACCGGCGATAAGAAGCCCGAGGGAAAGCCCGCGGCCTGTGGCTCCGCCTGCGGCACCGGCGACAAGAAATGAGGTCGCCTGAGGGCCCTGACGGTTTTGCCGCAGGGCCCTTTTCTTTTCCCTCCCGATTTGAATTTGAAAGGAACTCAACTCATGGAATACTTTGCTTTTCAGTGGCACATCACAGAGGAGTGTGATCAGCGGTGCAAGCACTGCTATATCTACGCTCTGGGCAGCCACGCAAAATTTAAGGAAATGAATACGGATGAGATGAAAACCGTCCTCCAAAATATTCAGACTTTTTGTAAAAAGGCAAATCGTCTGCCGTATCTCTATATCACCGGCGGCGACCCGATCCTGCACCCGAAATTCTGGCAGCTGGCCCAAATGCTGAAAGCCGAAAGTATTCCTTTCGCTGTACTGGGAAACCCGTTTCATCTGACGCTGGAGGTGTGCCGCCGCCTGAAGGACTTCGGCTGCCGCAAATACCAGCTCTCGCTGGATGGTCTGCGGGAGACCCACGACCGCATCCGCCGCCCCGGCTCCTTCGACGAGACGCTGGCCGTCATTCCGTTGCTGCGGGACGCCGGCATCGACGTGGCGGTGATGACCACCGTCTCCCGCTGGAACTATCGGGAGGTTCCCGCGCTGGTGGACGTTGTGGTCGCAAATCATGTGGACATCTTCGCCTTTGCCCGTTACTGTCCCGATCGGGAAAGCCGCGATACCTGCTGCAGCCCGGAGGAGTATCACTGGATGATGAACGAATGCTGGGAGAAGTTCCAGCAGTACAAGGACAGCGGCACGACCTTCAACCTCAAAGATCATCTGTGGACGCTTTTTCAGTACGAGAAGGGTCTGTTTGATCCCAATGACTACCCCGACGACGGATATGTTTATGACGGCTGTAACTGCGGAAACTGCCACTTCACGATTCTCTCAGACGGTGCGGTTTATGCCTGCCGGCGAATGGAGAGCAAGGTCGGAAACGCCCTGACGGATGATCTGTACGATCTGTTCACCGGACCGAAGATGGACGCTTACCGCGTCTACGAAAAGTTCGAAAAGTGCGCTAAATGCGAGCTGCTGCGATTCTGCCGCGGCTGCCCCGCGGTGGCGGCCGGGTATCACGGCGACATGTATGCGCCCGACCCGCAGTGCTGGAAGGAGATCAAATAATGGATGCGGAGACTTGTCTCAAAAAACTTAGCTATGTGGGCGTCCTCGCTTTCGCCACGGTGGACGAGCATGGCGCGCCGCAGGTGCGCAATATCAGCGCCATCCATTACGAGCCGGATGTCCTGTACTTTTTCACCGCGCGGGGCAAAAACTTCTGTCGGGAACTCCTTTCGGACGGCAGAGTACAGGTGCTCGGCTACACCAGGTATAAAGAAATGATTCGCCTTTCCGGTAAAGCAACCCCGGCAGACGACCAGAAAAAATGGATTGATGCGATCTTTGCGGAGCAACCTTATCTTGCCAACGTCTACCCCGGTGAGACCCGGGACATCGGCATGGTGTTCTGCATCCGCGACATGGAGATTGCGTACTTCAACCTCGGGGTAAATCCCATCTTCCGCGAGAGCTACATGCTGGGAGCTGGAGCGATCAGCCCCAAAGGCTATGAGATCACCGACGCCTGTGTCGGCTGCGGAATCTGCGCGGCGGGCTGCCCGCAGCGAGCCATCGCAGAAGGGACGCCGTACCGAATTGAAGCGGAGCATTGCCTGCACTGCGGCCGCTGCGCGGAGAACTGCCCGGTAAAGGCCATCAGGAGGTTATAAGATGAATGATTTGCTGGAACTCATGAAAGAGCGCCGTTCCATCCGCAAGTATCTGGAGAAGCAAATTCCTCGTGAGGCTCTTGAGCGCATTGTGGAAGCTGGACTGTACGCGCCTAATGCGGGCGGCGGACAGCGCAGCAGGATTGTGGCGGTCCGCAATCCGGTGCTTTCCGAGAAGCTCGGTAGGCTGAATCTCGCCCATTTCAATCGGGCAACTCTCGCGGGAAGCTTTGTATCCGCAGAGCAGCCCAGCGTGATCGACGACCCCAGCATGAAAAGCGGATTCTACGGTGCGCCCACCGTATGTGCGATCTTTGGACCGACGGACTTTCTGTACAGCATTCCCGATGCCTTCTGCTGCGCCGAGAATATGGTATTGGAAGCGCACGCGCTTGGGATTGCCTCCTGCATCATCGCCCGCGGGGAAGAAACCTTCGACAATGAATTTGGCAAAGCGCTTCTGCGCCAGTGGCAGATTCCGGACACCATGATTGCGCGCTGCTTCGTGCTGCTGGGTTACTGCAGCGGCGAGTACCCGGCCGTTAAGCCGAGAAAAGCGGGCCGAAGCCTGATTGTGGAAGAAACGAGAGAGCACGACTGACATGGACTACAGGAAAGAACAAAATGTCTTTTATATTCGCATCGACAAGGGCGAAAACGTCCTGGATACGATCCGTGCGGTCTGCCGGAAAGAACAAATAGGCGGCGGCTTTTTCACGGGGATCGGCGCCTGCGATTCCGCCGTGCTCTCGACCTACCTCCCCGAAAAAGCAGACTTCATCGACCACAGGATTGCCGGGATGATCGAGATGGTTTCTCTGACGGGCAACATCTCCTGCGACAAAAACGGGCAGCCGTTTCTGCACAGTCACGCCGTCTTCTCCCAGCGCAGGGAAAGCGGCGAGATCGCTGTGACCGCCGGACATCTGACAGAGGCACGGATCGGCTATACCGGAGAGATCGTGCTGACTGCGGCTGAAAAAGCGATCGCGCGAAAGTTCGACGACGTCTCCGGCATCGAAGTCTGGGATTTGTCATGATGGGAGTGCGGAGAATATGACCGCTTCAGGAAAAAAGCAAAAAGAGCGCAGGCAGTTTCTCATTCGCTGCCTCCTGAATGAAAATGCGAAGTACCGTTCCATGGCGATTCCGGAATCAGACGTGGAGCAGAAACTCCTGCTGCGGGCGCTTCTGAACGTGCGGCCACCGATGCCTGCGGGCACAGATTTTTTGCAGGTGCAGGATGAGTATTTGGCCCAGACCGCGCTTGACAAGGGCATTGTGCGGCTCGACGATCTGCAGCCGGTGCAGCCGGGACTTTACCTCTGGCGGGGCGACATCACCCGGCTGGCGGCTGACGCCATCGTCAATGCCGCCAACAGCAGTATGACCGGCTGCTATGTGCCGAACCACACCTGTATCGACAATTGCATCCACACTTTTGCGGGTGTTCAGCTGCGTCTGGCCTGCGCCGGGCAGATGCGCACACAGGGACATGAGGAACCGGCCGGACAGGCTAAAATCACACCGGGCTTCAACCTTCCCGCACGCTATGTGCTGCATACCGTCGGACCCATCGTGCAGGACACGGTCACGCCGAAGGACGAGGAAACGCTTGCCTCCTGCTATCGCTCATGCCTGACGTTTGCAGAAAACTACCATTTGAAAAGCATCGTCTTTTGCTGTATCTCCACCGGTATTTTTCATTTTCCCAATCGCCGCGCGGCAGAGATCGCGGTCAGCACAGTAAAAGCGTATCTTGCTGAGCACCGCTCAGGAATCAAGGTGATTTTTAATGTTTTCAAGGATGAAGACTATGACATCTATCAGGAATTGCTCCGCTGATGCCCAGCGTTTGAAAGAAGAACTGGAGGCAGCGGACGCCGTTGTGATCGGTGCTGGCGCGGGCCTTTCAACCTCCGCCGGATTCGTGTATGACGGTGTTCGTTTCAAAAAGAGCTTTTCAGATTTTGAAGCCAAATACGGGTTTCACGATATGTACGCGGGCGGCTTTTATCCGTATGAGACGCCAGAAGAACGTTGGGCGTTCTGGAGCCGCAGTATCTGGATCAACCGCTATACGGACGCGCCGAAGCCTGTTTACAACAACTTATTCGCGCTGGTGAAGGACAAGGATTATTTTGTTCTCACCACCAATGTGGATCACTGTTTTCAAAAGGCCGGGTTCGACAAGCGGCGGCTTTTCTACACGCAGGGGGATTACGGTCTGTTTCAATGTACGCAGCCATGCTGTCAGGAAACAATCGACAATGAAGGAGCCGTACTCTCCATGCTGGAGCAGCAGGAAAATATGCGTATTCCAACGGAGCTGATTCCTCATTGCCCGCACTGCGGCAAGCCGCTGACCATGAACCTTCGATCCGACAACAAATTTGTTCAGGACGAGGGCTGGAACAAGGCGGCAAAACGCTACGAGGATTTCCTCGGCAGTCATCAGACCGGCCGTGTACTGTATCTGGAGCTTGGGGTGGGCTACAATACGCCCGGAATTATCAAGATTCCTTTCTGGAAGATGAGTGCAGAGAATCCGGATGCACGCTTTGTAAGCATCAACGCACAGAATATCGCCGTGCCGGAAGTAATCAAAGAACGAGCATTTTTGATAAACTCGGATATTGGAAAGGTGCTTTCATCCTAACGTAAAAGGAACTGTATAAGCCTTGCGGCCTAATACAGTTCCTTTTCGTTTTTCCAGCCGCGTCCCGACAGATGCCTGCCATTTGTAATTTTGGACTATACCTGTTTTACGAACACCTGCGTAAATGCCGGACGGGCGTTTTTTCAGTTTTTCCGCACGACCTCGGGCATCGGCGTATCCTGATAGGCCACCTCCGGCATCAGCTCCAGCGAGATGACGCGGAGCATCTGCTCAAGCTTCCGGCAGTCCTCCGGCGGGAAGCGCTCCGTCACGCGTTCCATGACCGTGCAGACATAGCGGTTGGTAATGGCGTAGTAGTTCATGTACTTCTGCGTCAGGCGGAGGTGATATTCCCGCTTGTCGTCCTCGGACTGCACCTTGTCGACGTAGCCCTTTTTGATGAGGTTCCCGACCTTATACGCGGCGTTCGGCTGCGAAATATTCAGAAACGTCGCGAATTCGTTGATCGTCGGCTCTCCGAGCGCCTGAATGACCTCGGCGCAGTAGGTCTCGACCGTCGTGAGGCTCGCCTCGCGGCCCTGGAACTGGCCGAACACCTGCAAATAAAAATGCAGCTTGAACTTCGTATAGACGTTCCAGACGACATCCTCCAGCAACGTTTTCCCCTCCCCTGCGGTCATTCGGCGGTATTCTCCGGCTCGGTCAGCGCGAAGCTCAGCTCGGCGGTCGCCGCGAGCTGCCCGCCGACGCGGGCGGTCGCCTTTCCGATGCCGACCGGACCCATCCGCCGAACGATTTCACAGGTCATCTCCAGTACGTCGCCGGGGACGACCTGGCGGCGGAAGCGCGCCTCTTTCACGCCGCCGAACACCGCGAGCTTGCCGCGGTTCTCCGGCAGCGAGAGGATGCACACCGCCCCGACCTGGGCCATGGCCTCGAGGATCAGCACGCCCGGCATGATCGGATTCCCAGGAAAATGGCCGAGGAACTGCATCTCGTTGGCGCTGACGCATTTGATGCCGCTCGCGGACTCGCCCGGCTCGCAGGCCGTGATGCGGTCCACCAGCAGGAACGGGTACCGGTGCGGAATGAGCTTCTGGATCTCCTGACTGTTCAGTTCCATCTTTCTCCTCCTACATCGCCATGCCGCCGTCGACGGCGAGCACCTGGCCGGTCACATAGCCGGCCTCGTCGCTCGCCAGGAAGGCGATCACGTTCGCCACATCCTCGGGCTCGCCGATGCGCCCGGCCGGAATCTGGCCCTCCATGGCCGTCCTGGCGGCCTCCGGCAGCGCCTTCGTCATGTCCGTGCGGATAAAGCCGGGCGCCACCGCGTTGACCGTCACGCCGCGGCCGGCGAGCTCGCGCGCGGCGGCCTTGGTCATGCCGATCACGCCCGCCTTGCTCGCGCAGTAGTTGGCCTGGCCCGCGTTGCCGCGCAGCGCCACCACGCTCGCGACGTTGACGATGCGGCCCGCGCGCTGCTTCATCATCAGGCGGGAAACCGCCTTCGTGCAGAGAAACGCGCCGCGCAGGTTCGTGCGGATGACCTCGTCGAAGTCCTCCTCCTTCATGCGCATGAGCAGGCCGTCGCGCGTGATGCCCGCGTTGTTCACCAGGATATCGATGCGGCCGAACGACTTTACGGCCGTGTCGATCAGATTCTGCACGGCCAGCGCGTCGCCCACGTCGCCGCGCACAGCCTCGGCCTTCACGCCGAGCGCCTCGCAGGCGGCCCTCGTCTCCTCCGCCGCGGCCTCGTTTCCGGCGTAGCTGAACACGACGTTCGCGCCGAGCCCCGCCAGCTTCAGACAGACCGCGCGGCCGATGCCGCGGCTGCCGCCCGTGACGACGGCGGTTTTACCGGTTAACATAATATCAATCTCCTTTCAGCGCGGCGCACAGCGTCTCGACGTCCGCGGGCGTCGAGACGGCGTACGCCGGCATGTCCGGCAGCGTCTTGCGGACGAAGCCGGAGAGGACCCTGCCCGGTCCGATCTCGACGAGCGCCTCGGCGCCCAGCTCGCCCATGCGGCGGATGCAGGCCTCCATGCGGACGCTGGACATGACCTGCCGCTCGAGCAGGGCCGAAATCGTATCGTCCGGGCCCATCTCGCGGCCCAGGCAGTTGAAGAGCACCGGGAAACGGGGCGTCCCGAACGGGATCGTCTGAAAATACGAATGCAGCGCCCTCGAGGCGGGCTCGAGCAGCCGCGTGTGGAACGGCCCGGAGGTCTTGAGCGGCAGCGTCCGTCGCGCGCCGAGCTCTTTGGCATAGACGGCGGCCTGCTCCACGGCGGCCCGCTCGCCGCCGATGACGAGTTGGCCGGGGCAGTTGTAGTTGCAGATCTGCACGACGCCCAGCGCGGAGGCCCGCTCGCAGGCTTCGCGCAGCCTGTCCTCGTCCAGGCTCAGCACGGCGATCATCGCGCTGTCCAGCCCGGCGGCGGCCTCGGTCATGGCTTTTCCCCGAAACGCCGCCACGCGGACGGCCGTCGGCGCGTCCCAGACGCCCGCCGCGCAGAGCGCGGAATATTCCCCGAGGCTCAGCCCCGCCGCGAGGGACGGCCCGATACCGCGCGCGCGCAGGATCTCCGTCACGCCCGCCGCAAAGGCGACCATGCAGGGCTGGGTATAGGCCGTTTCATTCAGATTTTCGCCCGAAAAGCAGACGTTCTTCAGATCGAAGTCCACCGGCGCGCCGTCGAAGAGCGCGCGGAAGCCCGGATCGCTCTCATAGAACTCGCGGCCCATTCCGGACGCCTGGCTGCCCTGTCCGGCATAGAGGAAGCCCAGCTTCATCGGCCGGCCTCCAGTCCCTCGATGCACGTCCGGCAGCCGGAGGTCAGCTCTTCGAAGATCTGCCGCAGCGGCTTGATCTCGTGCAGCATCCCGGCCACCTGGCCGCACATCAGGCTGCCGCTCTCGGTGTCGCCGTCGAACACCGCGCGGCGCAGGGAGCCGAGCGTATATTTCTCCAGCTCCTCGAGCGTCGCGCCCTCCTGCTCCCGCTTGATGTACTCGCGGGACATTTTGTTCTTCAGGATGCGCACCGGCGCGCCGATCGAGCGGCCGGTCACGACCGTGTCGCGGTCGCGGGCCTTGAGAACGGCGTTCTTGTAGTTCGCGTGGATCGGGCATTCGGCGCTCGTCAGCAGGCAGGTGCCGAGCTGCGCGCCGCAGGCGCCGAGCGCGTAGGCGGCCGCGAGCTGCCGTCCGTCGGCAATGCCGCCGGCCGCGACGACCGGGACGGAAACCGCGTCGACGACCTGCGGGACCAGGGCCATCGTGGTGGTCTCGCCGACGTGGCCGCCGGACTCCGTGCCCTCGGCGATCACGCCGTCGGCGCCCTCGCGCTCGAGCATTTTTGCGAGCGCGACCGCCGCGACGACCGGGTAGACGCGGATGCCCGCGTCCTTCCATTTGCCCATGTATTTGCCGGGGTTGCCCGCGCCTGTGGTGATAAAGCGCACGCCCTCCTCGACGACCATGACGGCCATCTCGTCGGCGCAGGGGTTCATCAGCATCAGGTTGACGCCGAACGGCTTGTCCGTGAGCGTTTTGCATCTGCGGATCTGGGCGCGGAGCTGCTCGGTGTTCATGCCGCCGCAGCCGATCAGGCCCATCGCGCCCGCGTTGGAGCAGGCCGCCGCAAATTCGGCGGTGGCGATATTCGCCATGCCGCCCTGAATGAAGGGAAACTCCGTCCCGAGGATCTCGTTGAGTTTCATATGCTGCCTCCGATCGTAACCATAATTCCGGCCCACGTCAGGCCGCCGCCGAAGCCGACTAGGATCACCCGCTGGCCGCTCCGCGCCCTTCCGGACGCGAGGAGCTCGTCGAGCGCGATGGGGATGCTGGCGGCGGAGGTATTGCCGTAGCGTGCCAGATTCTTGAACACTTTTTCCGGCGGAAGGCCGAGCCTTTTCGCCACGTTGTCGATGATGCGCTCGTTCGCCTGGTGCAGGACGAACCAGTCCACCTCTTCGAGCCGCGCGCCGCTCTTTTGCAGCAGACCGCCGATGCAGCGCGGGATGATGTCGACCGCGAAGCGGAACACCGCCTGTCCGTTCATGCGGACGAAGGATTTCTCCGCCCCCGCCGCGCCGGGAATGAAAAGCGCCTCGCTGTTGCCGCGGGAGCCGAGAACGTCGGTCATCTCCGGCGCCTCGCCGTTCAGCGCGAGCACGAGCGCGCCCGCGCCGTCGCCGAACAGCACGCAGGTGGAACGGTCCGTGAAGTCGCTCAGCCGGCTGAGCGTCTCGCAGCCGATCACCAGCGCGTAGGGCTTTTCGGGCGTCAGGAAGCCGCGCGCGGTCCGCATCGCGTAGAGCGAGCCGGCGCAGGCGGCGTTCAGGTCGAAGCAGGCCGTCTCCTCCGGCAGCCCCAGCTCCCGCTGGAGCAGGCACGCGCACGACGGCGTGAGGAAATCGGCGCAGACCGTCGCGGCGATGCACACCGCCACGCGGCTCCGGTCGATCCCCGCGCGTTCAAGCGCCCGCTCGGCCGCCGTCCGCGCGAGGCCCAGGTGCGTCTCGCCCGGCGCGCAGAAGCGCCGCTCGCGAATGCCGGTGCGGGTGACGATCCACTCGTCGCTCGTGTCGACCATCCGGCTCATCTCGTCGTTCGTCACCACGCGGGAGGGCACGCAGCTCCCGGCGGCCAGGATTTCAATTCCCATCGGCCGTTCCTCCCCCCATCGCGCGGAATTTCTTGAAGCGCATCGCGGCGTAGCTCGTCAGCGTCGCCGCGCGCTGCAGATCGGCCAGCGCGGCGGAGATCGCCCTGTCGGCGGCGTCCATCGCCGCGGCGGGATCGAGGTGCGCGCCGCCCTCCGGCTCGGGGATGATCCCGTCGATCACGCCGAAGCCGAGGAGATCCTGCGCCGTCAGCTTCATCAGCTCGCACGCCTCCGGCGCGCGGGCGGCGTCCTTCCACAGGATCGACGCGAAGCCCTCCGGCGAGAGGATGGAGTAGACCGCGTTTTCCAGCATCAGCACGGTGTTCGCCACGGCCAGCGCCAGCGCGCCGCCGCTGTTGCCCTCGCCGATGACGACGGCCACGACGGGCACGCTCAGGCGGCTCATCTCCATCAGGTTCCGGGCGATGGCCTCTCCCTGGCCGCGCGCCTCGGCCTCAAGGCCGGGATACGCGCCCGGCGTGTCGATCAGCGTGACGACGGGCCGGCCGAATTTCTCCGCCTGCTTCATCAGGCGAAGCGCCTTGCGGTAGCCCTCCGGGCCGGGCATGCCGAAGTTGAATTTGATATTCTCCTCGAGATTTCTGCCCTTCCTGGTGCCGATCACCGTGACGGGCTTCCCGTGGTAAAGCGCGATGCCGCCGAGCACGCTCGCGTCCTCGCGGCACTGGCGGTCGCCGCGCTGCTCGAAGAAATCGGTGAACAGCGCGCCGATATAGTCGGCCGTTCCCGGCCGCCCCTCGTGCCGCGCGATCGCCACGCGCTCCGCGGCGCTGAAATTGCTCATACTCCGCCCTCCCTAAGCGTGCAGCTTCAGGAGCTGCGACAAAACCGCGCGCATCTCGCGGCGCGGCACGATCTGATCGACGAAGCCGTGCTCAAGCAGGTACTCCGAGCGCTGGAAGCCCTCGGGCAGCTTCTGGCCGATCGTCTGCTCGATCACGCGCGGCCCGGCGAAGCCGATCAGCGCGCCGGGCTCGGCGAGCGTGACGTCGCCGAGACTCGCGAAGCTGGCCGTGACGCCGCCGGTGGTCGGGTCTGTCAGCACCGCGATGTAGAGCACGCCCTTCTGGTCGAGCTTCGCGAGCGCGGCGGAGGTCTTGGCCATCTGCATCAGGGAGAGAATCCCCTCCTGCATCCGCGCGCCGCCGCTGGCGGCGAAGAGGATCAGAGGCAGGCGGTTCTTCGCGGAGTACTCGATCAGCCGCGTGACCTTCTCGCCCACCACGGCGCTCATGCTGCCCATCAGGAAGCGGCTGTCGAGCACGCCGACGGCGACCTTCCGCCCGTCGATGCGGCCGGACGCCGTGACGACCGCCTCGTTCAGGCCGGTTTTCTCCTGCACGCCCTCGAGCTTCTCGGCGTAGCCGGGAAATTTCAGCGGGTCCGACGAGGCGAGCTCCGCGTCCATCTCCCGGAAGGAGCCGGAGTCCAGGATGAGGCTCAGGCGCAGGTACGCGCCGATCGGGAAATGGTGGCCGCACGCGGGACAGACATAGAGATTTTTCAGCAGCGCCTTTCGCTCGATCTGCGCGCCGCAGCCGGGGCAGGCGATCCGCTCCTCCTGAGGAGCCACCTGTCCCTCGCGCATGGCCTTGAGCGCCAGCATGTGCCTGACGTGCTGATTGAACACGTTGATCATTTTTCACCCTCCTCCGCGACTTCCGTCCAGGAGAGCAGCGTGTCGAGATTCTCCTCCAGAAAAGCGGTGTTGTAGTTTCCGTGCACAAACGCCGGATGGAACAGGATCTGGTGCATCAGCTCGGCGTTGGTGGTCTGGCCGTTGATCGTCAGCTCCTCGAGCGCGCGGCGCATCCGGCGCAGCGCCTCGAGCCGCGTCGGCGCGTGGACGGCGATCTTCGCGACCAGAGAGTCGTAATACGGCGAAATTTCATAGCCGTTGTACATGCAGGTGTCCACGCGCACGCCGGGGCCGCCGGGGAAATAGAGGAAGTCCGCCTTGCCGGGGCAGGGCCGGAAGCCGTGCCTCGGGTCCTCGGCGTTGATGCGGCATTCCATCGCGTGGCCCTCGAGGCGCACGTCCTCCTGCCGCAGGCGCAGGCGCAGGCCGGCGGCGATGCGGAGCTGCTCGCGCACGAGATCGACGCCCGAGACAAGCTCGGTGATCGGATGCTCGACCTGGATGCGCGTGTTCATTTCGATGAAATAGAACGCGCCGTCCGGCGCGAGGACAAATTCCACGGTCCCGGCGTTCTCGTAGCCCGCCGCTCTCGCGGCGCGCACCGCCGCCTCGCCCATCTTCTCGCGGAGCGCCGGCGTCAGCGCGTGCGACGGCGTCTCCTCGAGCAGCTTCTGGTTCCGCCGCTGGATCGAGCAGTCGCGCTCGCCGAGCTGGATCACATTTCCGAAGCGGTCCGCAAGGATCTGGAACTCGATGTGGCGCGGGCGCAGGATCAGCTTCTCGAGGTACATATCCCCGCTGCCGAAGCAGGCGACCGACTCGGCCCTCGCCTCGTGAAAACGGGCGGCGAGCTCCTCCGGCCCGTCCACGCGGCGCATGCCGCGGCCTCCGCCGCCGGCGGCCGCCTTGACGAGCACGGGATAGCCGATTTTCTCCGCAATCCGCGCCGCCTCGTCCGCGCTGTCCACGAGCCCGTCCGAGCCGGGCACGACCGGCACGCCGGCGGCGCGCATCAGCGCGCGCGCGGCAGCCTTGTCGCCCATCCTCCGGATGACGTCCCCGGCGGGGCCGATGAAAGAGAGCCCGTTCTCGCGGCAGGCGTCGGCGAAATCCGCGTTTTCGGAGAGAAAGCCGTAGCCGGGATGCACGGCGTCGCAGCCCGTCGCCTTCGCGACGGTCAGCAGCGCCTCCTGGTTGAGATAGCTCTCGGCCGCGCGAGCCGGGCCGATGCAGACGGCCTGTCCCGCGAACGCGGCGTGCAGGGAATTTTCGTCGGCCTCGGAATAGACCGCAACCGTCTCGACGTTCATCTCCCGGCAGGCGCGCAGAATGCGCACCGCGATCTCGCCGCGGTTGGCGATCAGGATGCGCTTAAACATGGCGGTACCGGACGATCGGCTCGCCGAACGAGACGAGCGCGCCGTTTTCCGCGAGGATGCTCTCGACGATCAGGTCGCAGGGCGCGGGGATCTCGCTCATGGTTTTCATGGCCTCGATGAGGCCGAGCGTCCTTCCCTTCTCCACGCGGTCGCCGGGACGGACGTAGGGTTCCGCCCCCTGGGCCGCCGCGCGGTAAAACGTGCCGACCAGCGGCGCCTTGACGACCGGCAGCTCCTCCCCCGCCGGCGCCGCCGGGGCGGGCCCGGCCGGAGCGGCGGCGGGCGCGGCAGCCTGCGCCGGCGCTTTCTCCAGCTCCAGGGAGAACGTCCCCTCCGTCCACTTCATCGCGGTCAGACCGCTGTGAGAAAAGCGGTCCATCAGCTCATAGATTTCCTGTCTTTCCATGCTCAGCCCTCATTTTCTTCCAGGTATTTCATGATGTCGCCCACCGTGCGGAAGCCCGGCATCGCCTCGTCGCTGATCTGAACGCCGGTCGCCTCCTCGAGCGCCATACAGAGCTCCACGGCGGTCAGGGAATCGGCGTGCAGATCCTCCCGCAGGCGCGTCTCCGGCCGCACGAGGCCGGCATCGCAGTTCAGCGTCTCCACGATCACGTCGCGGATCTCTTCAAAGCTCAAGTGAGAACCTCCAAAAAATAATTTAATTAAATTTTTTTAAGCATACATATTTAGAATAGTTTATCACGGAATCGTCTGTTGTCAAGCGGGATTTTGGAGGCTCGCGGGCAAAAAGCGCGGGGACGGCAGAAGCCGTCCCCGCGCAGCGCCGGTGGGCAAAATCAGTGGAAAATGGAGGTCAGCGCGTGCCAGAAGTCCTTGAACATCTGGCCCAGGCGGCTCCAGAAGGTGCCGGAGGCCTTGGTGCCCGAGTTCTGGACGGCGGTGTTCTCGCTGTCGTCGCTCTCCTTGATCTCCTGCGTGCGCAGGAGAATCTGGACGCTGGCGGGGTTCTGGTTCTCGTCGGAGGTCAGGGAGACCGCCGGGGCGTCGGGATCCATCAGGAGGATGTTGTTGTCCTCGCCGGTGTGGGAGTCCCACTCGTCGTCGATCTTGTCGGTGATGGTCTTTTTTGCGTCGCGGAGAGAGTCGGTCTGGTCGAGGCCCTTGGTGGACTGGCGCAGGGCGTCGGAGATGCCGGACAGGGATTGCTGCGTGCCGGTGTCGAGCGTCTTGCCGCTGGTCTTCATCAGATCCTCGAGGCTCTGCATCGCGGTCTTGAGGTTCACGAGGCCGTCGCTCGTCGCGGCGGTGAGGTTCTTGCCGTCCTTCAGGGCGGACTGCACGGTGGGCTCATACTTGTTGAGGATCTGGTCGAGCTTGTCGAGCTGGTCGAGGATGGCGTCGGCCTTGGCCGTCGTCTCGGAGAGGACCGTGCCGGCCGAGTTGGCGTCGCCCAGCACGGCGGAAGCCTCGCCCTCATGGGACTTCATGTCGTCCAGCAGCTCGCCCATCGTCTGGAGCACGTCGTCGACATGGTCGTTAAGACCGTCGGTCTCGTTCAGCTCGGCGCACAGATCCTTGAGATCGTCGGCGAGCGTCGTGGTCGGCGTGACGATGGTGTTCAGAATGTAGTTGACCTCGTTGATCGTGTTGTTGACGGTGCCGTCGGAGGCCTTGCTGGATTCGGTGCCGATCATGTTGTTGATCGTCTTGGCCTGGTTGATCTGCGAGACGAGGTCGGTGCTCTGGGAGGCTTCGTAGAGGGTGTTCATGCTTGCCGCGCCCTTGGCGGCCTCCTGGTAGCCGGTCTGGCCGGCGAGGTTCTCCGCCGCGGTCAGCGCGGTGCACTTGTTGGCGGTCATGTAGGGCGCGATCACCTGCGTGATCACGTCCGTCGGCTGCATGGACTTGGCGGCGGCGATGCCGTTGACCAGGATCATGAACTCGCCGTATTCGCCGAAGCTCTGAATGCCGAGAGACGTCAGTTTATCCCCCGTTGCATAGGCGGTGAAGAGCTGGGTCACAAGCGTCGACGCGTCCGTACCCTGCTTCGCGGCGGCCTGCTGCGCCATAACCATAAATTCCGAATAGGCGGTGAAATCCGAGAAATTGCTGCGGCTCAGCGTTGTTGCACTGCTTTCCGGCAGGGTCATATAGGATTGATACAGGCTCTTCGCCAGCGTGTCGGCCGTGGTGCCCTGCGCCGCGGCGACGGACTTCGCGACGAGCATCAGCTCGCAGTAGGAGGCGAAGTCCTTGCAGCCGAGGCTGTTCTGCGCGTACGCGGTATGCTGCGCGGTGACCTGATTCAGAATCGTCTCAAATTCATCGACGCTGTAGCCCTCGATCGTGACGGGGGCGATGTAGCTCATGTCGTAGCTCTTGAGCGTGTTCAGCGCCGTGTAGAGCGACTTGAGGCTGGCCTCCAGCTCGTCGACGTTCTCGGTGAGGTCCGAGATATCGCTGCGGATGCCGTCCACCTCGTCCTGCGCGTCGCTGTTGTAGGACTCGATGTCCTTCACCAGCGCCTGCAGCTTGGTCACGTCCGCCTGCGTTTTGGTGATCAGCGTGCGGGTCTCGGCGAGCTGGGCCTTCAGGGAGGTCGTCGTGCTGCTGAGCGTGTTCACGGTGTTCGTAAGCTCCGTGACCTCGCTGCTCGCGCTCTCGAGATAGCCGGAGACCGGCTTCATCGCGTCGCTGATCTTGCCGAGATCGTTCAGCGCGGCGTCGGAGCTGGCGTAGACGGCGCCCTTTCCGGAGGAGACCTGGGAGCGCGCCGTGTCGAGCGTGTCGAGGCCGTTCGCCGTCGAGTTCAGGCTGTCGGACATGCCGTCCATCGCGTCGAGCACCTTGTCGAGGCTGTCGCTGATGTCGTTATAGGCGTCCTCGACGTCGTCCTTGTCGTCCTTGAGCGTCTTGAGCTGGTCGAGCTGGCTGAGCGTGACCGGCATCAGGAGGAAGGTCATGCCGCTGAACGTAAAGTCGTTCGTGCCGACCTGGATGACGAAATGCTGCTCCTCGCCGGGCATCGCCATAAAGATGACGGTGCGGAGGTTGCCGAGGAGCTGCACCTGCCCACCGTCCGCCTTCAGCGAGAGAATGTCGCTGTCGTTGAACGCGGTCGCCGCGGTCAGGACGAAGTTGTCGCGCATATACTCGCTCGCGCCCTTGTAGGGGACCGCGTCGATGTCGATTTCCACCACGCCGGTCTTGCCCGCGAGCTGATCGGCGTCGGTCTTGACGCCGTTGAGCTGGTAGGAGACGTTCAGCGTCCAGGGCAGATCCTCGAACGGCTTTGTGGTCTTGCCCTCAAAATAGAAGCGGTCGGGCGTGCTGTCGGTGAAGTTGAACTCCACGCGGCCGTCGCTCACGGTGGGTTCGGTGCCGTCGGTCAGGTTGTCGACCTGGTCGTAGGTGCCGTAGTCGGTGATGCTCTTCGCGCCGTTCATCTCGTAGCTCTTGACGACGCCGCCCTCCTTCAGATTGCCGTAATAGTCCATGGTGGCGTAGTAGGCCTCGTCGCACTTTGGGCCCGTCTGGCTGTCCGCCGCGCCGGCCCCCATCGCAAGGACGGACGTCAGCATCGCCGCGCAGAGCGCGAGGGACAGCGCGCGATGCGCGAGCTTCTTATTCATATGTTTCCGCTGAATCGGACTGTTGGAACGGTCCATAGTCAGAACTCCTCTCAGATATTTGTGGAATCCGGCGCGCCGCTGCTATCCGGCCGGCCGAATGCTGTTGAAAACTGTCTTGAAAAATCAACTTGTGTTTATTTTTGAATTTGTGTTGACTTCTTTAACGATGTTGATTATAATACTGTTGTCTTGAAAAAGCAATCAACACATGGGGCTGAAAATGTGGATTATCTGCTAAAATCCGCATCGGTGCTCCGAACCGCACCAAAGAGTTTGCGTTGACACGGAGGTGTTACCATTATGTCCGAACGGACAGAGGACCGGCGTACCAGGCGGTCGAAGCGTCTGCTCAAGCAGGGGCTCGCCGAGCTGATGACGGAAAAGGATTTCAAGAGCATCACCGTACGGGACATCACGGATCGGATGGATCTCAACCGCGGGACCTTCTATCTGCACTATTCCGACACCTACGACCTGCTCCAGAAGCTCGAAACCGATTCGCTCAACGACGTGCAGGCCATGATCGACGAGCACAAGGCGGAGACCGACACCGGCACGCTGCAGCCTGTTTTCGAACCGATTCTCAATTATATTATTGAGAACCGCGAGATCTGCAAGTCTCTTTTTGTCAACAATTCCACCAGCAATTTCATCGGCAAGGTGCAGAACCTGATCTACGACAACGGCATGTCGCTGCTGCACAAGCGCTACCCGAACGCGCAGAACGACCGGCTGGAATACCTGCTCAGCTATACCGCCTACGGGCTGATCGGCCTCATCAAGCAGTGGTTCGATACCAACATGCTTCTGCCCAAGAACGAGGTCGTGACCATGGCCAACCAGCTTGTCCTCTCCTCTTCGAGCGGCATCTGCGGCTGAGCGCCCCGGAGGCCGAACCCCAATTCTTCATTTGAAGGTGTTTTGATTGCTTGAAAAACTGTCACGCGCGCTGACGCGAAAGCCCACGCTGGTCGTGATCATCGCGCTTCTGCTGCTGATCCCCAGCATCGCCGGCATCGCGGCCACGCACATCAACTACGATATTCTCACCTATCTCCCGAGCAAGCTCGACTCCACCAAGGGCGAGAAGCTGCTGGAGGAGCCGTTCGAGGACGCCGCCACCAGCATGCTGATCGTGGATGGCATGCCGGCCGGCTATACCGATGATCTCGTCAAAAAGATCCAGGACGTCCCGGGCGTGAGCAACGCGTTCTGGATCTCCGATCTGACCGGCGTCCAGCTGCCGACCAGCATGCTCCCCTCTGATTTCACCAGCAAGTTTTACGCCGGCGACTCGACGATGATGATTATTCAGTATTCGAGCCCCGGCTCGTCCGACGAGACGATGGACGCCATCGACCAGATCCGCGCGGCCTGCAACAAGCAGTGCTATCTCGCCGGCTTCTCGGTCGTCGTGCGCGACACGAAGAAGCTCGTCGACAAGGAGCTCCCGCTCTACATCCTCCTCGCCGTCGTCCTCTCGCTCGCGGCCATGTCCCTGACGATGGACTCGTGGATTCTGCCGCTCGCGTTCCTGGGCAGCATCGCGCTGGCCATCGCCTACAACTTCGGCACGAATATCTTCCTCGGCGAAATATCCTATGTCACGAAGGCCATCGCCGCGGTGCTCCAGCTCGGCGTCACGATGGACTATTCGATCTTCCTGTTTCACCGCTATCAGGAGGAGCGCGGCAACTTCACCGACAACCGCGACGCCATGGCCCGCGCGGTGCAGGCGGCCTTCGTCTCGCTGTCCGGCAGCTCGCTGACGACCATCGCCGGCTTTGTGGCGCTGTGCTTCATGCAGCTCACCCTCGGCATGGACATCGGCATCGTGATGGCCAAGGGCGTCATGATCGGCGTGATCACCGTCATCTTCGTCCTGCCCTCCATCCTGCTGGTGCTCGACAAGCCCATCCAGAAATATCATCACAAGTGCTTCGCCCCGAATTTCGACAAGATCAACAAATTCATCATCCGCAACCGCGTCGCGTTCTTTGTCGTATTCCTGATCATCTTCATCCCCGCCATCTACTGCGAGAAGCACACGCAGGTCTACTACAAGCTCGACCAGTCGCTCCCGCAGGACATGGACTCCATCGTGGCCAACAATAAAATGAAGAAAGACTACAACATGTCTTCCACTCACTTTATTATCTTCAAGGACGATCTGTCCAGCACGCAGCTGAACGATATGGAGGATGAGATCAACGACCTGAAGGGCATCACCTCGCTCGTCTCCTACCACTCGCTGCTCGGCAACGGCGTGCCGGACTTCTTCATTCCCGACGACGTCCGCACGATCTTCAAGCAGGACGGCATGCAGATGATCATGATTAACTCAGCCTACCCCGCCGCGTCCGACGAGGTGTCCGATCAGATCTCGAAGCTTCGCGCCATCGTCAAAAAGTACGACCCGAGCGCCTACATCACCGGCGAGGCCGCGCTGACCGACGACCTGATCGTCACGGCCAATCACGACTTCAAGGTCACGAACTACATCTCCATCGCCGCCATCTTCCTCATCATCATGATCCTCTTCAAGTCGGTCACGGTGCCGACGCTGCTCGTGGCGGCCATTGAGCTGGCCATCCTGATCAATGAGGGCATCCCCTATCTGCGGGGAACGATCATCCCCTTCATCTCCCCGACGATCATCGGCTGCGTGCAGCTCGGCGCGACCGTCGACTACGCGATCCTGATCACCTCCCGCTTCCGCGAGGAGATCAGCAACGGCCACGAGCGCAAGGAGGCCATGATGATCGCCGCAAGCGCCTCGGATATCTCGATCATCACCTCCTCCCTCGTGCTGTTCAGCGCGACGCTGGGCGTGGGACTGGTCTCCGACATCGAGATCATCAGCAGCATCTGCATGATGCTCGCGCGCGGCTCCCTGATCTCCGCGATCATCAGCATCTTCATCATGCCGTCGATCCTGACGGTCTGCGAGCCCGTGATCTCCCACACCAGTCTCCACTGGAAAACCAACGGCAAGCGCGTCAAAAAAGTCCCCGCCGCCGCCGCCCCGGAAAGCAAATAAGGGCATAAAAAATCGCCGTCCGCATTTTGCGGACGGCGATTTTTTCACTCAGTTCTTTTTCAGCTGGCTCTGCGGATTTTTCTTGTAGAACAGCATGCCGATCGCCATAATGACGGCGAAGATGATGAAGTAATACAGGTTGGAGATCCCGTGCGCGTAGATGCAGGCGCCGACCATGAAAACGCTTCCGAGGAGCGCGAGAATCGGAATCAGGAAGCGGCGGACGAAACCGAACTCTGTCGCGCGCTTCATGAACATGACGAAGATCGGCAGGTACATGGCGTAAAGCGTGACGATGGGGATTTCGGAGCTGTCGAACACGAATTTGCCGAGCCAGCCGGCGGGGTTCGGAGAGAGGTTCGCGAGGTAGAAGTAGAGGCCCCAGAACGCGCAGACGAACAGCCCGAAGATCGAGGCGTTGGTCGGCATGTTGGTGGTCTTGTCGACGACGGAGAAAACCTTCGGCGAGGGGCCCTGGCCGCGGACGGCGACGGAATACAGCCCGCGGCAGCAGCCGAGCATCAGGCCGTTCATCGTGCCGATGCAGGAGATGGCGATGAACAGGTTGAGGATGTTGCCGAACACGTTGCCGAACACCGTCACGAACGCGACGGAGGCGCCGGTGTCGATGAGCTGCTGGTTGGTCGCGCCGCCGGCCACGCCGATGTAGTAGGCGATGTAAACGGCGACCACGATGATCGCGCCGATCACCAGCGCGCGCGGCAGATTCTTCTTGGCGTCCTTAAGCTCGGCGTTGCCGCCGCAGGCGGCGGTCATCGCCTCGCTGAGCTGGATATTGCGCGAGATCAGCCAAAGCTCCTCAAGCTCCGGAAAGGCAGCTGCGGCCGCGACGGTCAGGGCCTGTCCGAGTCCCTTGGACG
>Ga0183095_10591_pt3 | contig 22939 bp, 15 predicted proteins | sample BioMet4_FD_130346 | JGI IMG/M metagenome (GOLD analysis project Ga0183095, IMG submission 130346) | Microbial communities from bioreactor (seeded with sewage sludge) at LBNL, California, USA - Biofuel metagenome 4 (v2) (version 3) | ecosystem: Engineered > Bioreactor > Anaerobic > Unclassified ...
CACATCCTAAATTTAATAATCATGCGTAAAAATCTAATCCTTTCAATCGCTGTTGTTTCAGCGTTGGCCCTTTCGTCTTGTTCTAAGCTAGGACCACTCTCTGCCGACAATTTCACAGTAGATCCAAATCCACTTGAGACACAGGGAGGCAAAGTTCCTGCTACAATTAATGGTATGTTCCCAGCTAAATATATGAAGAAAAAGGCTGTGGTGACTGTTGTTCCTGAGTTGCGCTATGGCAATGGCCAGTCTGTTCAAGGACAGAGTGCTACGTTCCAAGGCGAGAAAGTTTTAGGTAATGACCAGACTATCGCCTATAAGGTAGGTGGACGCTATACCATGAAGACTTCTTTTGATTATGTGCCTGAAATGCAGCAAAGTGATATGTATCTCACCTTCGATGCACGCATCGGCAACAAGAGCGTTGAAGTTCCTTCTGTGAAGGTAGCTACCGGCGTGTTGTCAACACCACAGCTTTACAAGCAGACATTGATGAATGCAGGTGGTTGCATCGCACCAGACTCATTCCAACGTGTCAATGCTAAGAAGACAGAGGCAAATGTCAAATTCCTTATCAACCAAGCTAATCTTCGTAAGAGTGAGTTGAAGAACAACACTGTACAAGAGTTCGTTGATATGCTTAAGAAGATCAATGCTGATCGTGAAGGACTCAACCTAAAGAATGTGGAAGTTGCTGCTTATGCATCTCCAGAGGGTGGATTTAAGTTCAATGACAAGCTTGCAGGCAAGCGTCAAGACGTTACAGAAAACTATGTAAAGAAGCAACTTAAGTCAGCTGCTTTAGCAGATGCTAATATAGATGCTAACTATACAGCTCAAGACTGGGATGGTTTCAAGCAATTGGTTCAGGCCAGCAATATCCAAGATAAGGATGTTATCCTTCGAGTTCTTGAAATGTACAAGGACCCACAGGAGCGTGAGAATCAGATTCGTAATATGAGCCAGGGCTTCCGCGAACTCGCTGACGGTATCCTTCCAGAGCTTCGTCGTAGCCGCCTTATCATTAACTATGAGACAGTAGGCCGCTCAGACCAGCAGATTAAGGATCAATTTACTGCAGACCCAACACAGCTCAGCGCTGATGAGTTGCTCTATGCAGCTGCATTGGAGAATAGTGCTGCTAAGAAGGAAACTATCTATAAGAAGGCTGCCGAGCTTTATGGCAACGACTATCGTGCCTTCAATAACCTTGCTTCTTTAGCATTCAACGAGGGCAACGAAGTACAGGCTAAGAACTATATCAATCAGGCACTCAGCAAGAATAGTAAGGCCCCAGAGGCTAATGCTAACCTCGGACTTATCGCTATGAAGAATGGCCAGCTCAAGGAGGCAGAGAATTATCTTGCCAATGCCATTGATGCAAACGGTTTCGGCGAGGCTCTTGGCAACCTCAATATTGCTCAGGGCAACTATGCTACTGCTGTGAAGAACTTCGGACAGTCTACGTCAAATAGTGCTGCTCTTGCTCAGATTCTTAACAAGGACTATGCTGCTGCAGTTGCAACACTCAACAATGTGAAGAATCCTGATGCTTGGACAAACTATTTGATGGCAATTGTTCTCAACCGTCAGGGCAATACTTCTGGTGCCAAAAGCTACTTGCAGAAGGCTATTGCAGCAGACAACGCTGTAGCTACATACGCTGCTAAGGATTTGGAATTTGCCAACTTGAAATAAGAGAATACACTTTTTATAAATATAAAGAAGCCTTTTGCCTGATGAGGCAAAAGGCTTTTATTTTTCTATGAAACATTACGCATTGCTTTTGGGCATCCTGACATTCTTCATCACATCATGTGGTGTGGATAGTAAGCACTTCAAGATTGAGGGTCGAATACTCAATATGAATCAGGGAGAGTTCTACGTATATAACGACGAGGGAATGATTGATGGCATCGACACCATTAAGGTGGAGGGTGGAAGGTTCGCCTACGAGATGCCCTGCGATCGTGCCACGACAGTGATGCTAGTCTTTCCAAATTTCTCCGAGCAACCCATCTATGCGACATCAGGTAAATCTGTCGATATAAAAGGCGATGCTTCACACTTGAAAATGCTTGAGGTGAAGGGCACAAAGGATAATGAACTGATGACTAAGTTTCGTCTTCAGATTGCTAATGCGTCTCCTCCAGAAACCAAGAAGTATGCTGGACAATTCGCAGAGGACCATCCAGAGTCTCCTGTAAGCGTCTTTTTGGTCAAAAAGTATTTTGTTATTGCACCCTCTCCCGACTTCAAGGAAGCTGCCCGTCTTATTCAAATCCTGCATGAAAAGCAACCCACCAATGGCGCACTGAACCGTATGGCTATGCTCATTAAGGGAAGCGACAAAGTAGTGATTGGTGCTAAGCTACCAACATTTACTGCCTATGACACTAAAGGAAGACTCGTTTCATCGGCCGACTTGTCATCGGGTTTGGCTATCATTAGCACATGGGCAACATGGGACTATGAGAGTATGAATCAGCAACGCACCATCAAAGAAGCTGTCAATAATTCAAGAGGCCGACTAAAGGCTGTCTCTATTTGTATTGATGCAAGCCGAGCAGACTGTTTGAGGCAGTTGAAAAACGATAGTATCACCTGGTCTAACGTATGTGATGGAATGATGTTCGAGAACAAAACAGTAAGACAACTGGGGTTACTTCGAATGCCAGACAATATGTTGATAAAGGGTGGTCGGATCGTGGACCGATGCATTCCTTTACAAGATCTAAAAATGAAGATCGAAGAAAACCTTAAATAATAACCTTTCTACTAACCTTAATTGAAACCATAAAATGCTTGTTAAGACCTATAGTGCAGCCGTCAATGGCTTGGAAGTAACGATTGTGACTATTGAGGTAAGCATCACGCGTGGCGTGTTATACCACCTCACGGGACTTGGCGATGAGGCCGTACACGAAGGCCGAGATCGTATTGCTGCTGCTATGCAGTATAATGGTTTCCACTTCCCAAAAGCCGATGTAACCGTCAACATGGCACCTGCCGACTTGAAGAAAGAGGGAAGTAGCTTTGACCTTCCTTTGGCAATAGCTTTGCTTGCTGCTGATGGACAAACTGATCCACAGTCTCTCGACAGCTATATGATGGTAGGAGAACTGAGCCTCGATGGCCATTTGCAACCAGCAAAAGGCGTGTTACCAATGGCCATCAAGGCAAGGGCAGAGCATTACAAAGGCCTCATTGTGCCACGTGCTAACGTCGGAGAGGCAGCCATAGTCAATAATTTGGATGTCTATGGCATGGATAATATCACAGATGTACTCAACTTCTTGACCGGCAAACAGGCTTTTGAGCCCACAGTTATCGATACCCGTCAAGAGTTCTATGACCAGCAATATGACATCGATCTCGATTTTGCTGAGGTACGTGGGCAGGAGAATGTGAAGCGCGCCTTGGAGGTAGCAGCTGCCGGTGGGCACAATATCATCATGGTTGGTCCCCCTGGAAGCGGCAAGAGTATGATGGCTAAGCGCCTTCCTTCTATACTTCCACCACTTACTTTGGCAGAGAGCTTGGAAACTACGCAGATCCACTCTGTCGCCGGCCAATTAGCTCGACGCTCAGCCCTTATCTCTCAACGACCATTCCGTTCGCCCCATCACACCATCTCTGAAGTGGCGCTTGTTGGTGGCGGCACAAATCCCATGCCAGGTGAAATCAGCCTAGCTCACAATGGTGTACTATTTTGTGACGAGCTTCCCGAATTCAATAAGCATACGCTTGAGGTACTTCGGCAACCTTTGGAGGATCGACGAATAACTATCAGTCGTGCCAAATATACGGTTACATACCCTTCTAGCTTCATGTTTGTAGCCAGTATGAATCCATGCCCATGTGGTTATTACGGTGACCCCACGCATCATTGCGTGTGTACACCTGGGCAGATACAGAAGTATCTCAACAAGATTTCAGGTCCGTTGATGGACCGCATTGACATTCAATGCGAGATTTCTGCACTTCCCTTCAAGGATATCAGTAAGGCCGCTCCTGGAGAACCCAGTACTCAAATTCGCGAGCGTGTCATTGCCGCTCGAGCTATCCAGACTGAGCGTTTTAAGGAAATGAAAGCAGTACACTGTAATGCACAGATGACCGAACGAATGATTCATCGCTTTGCCGAACCTGATGCAGAGGGTCTTGAACTGCTTCGTGTTGCCATGGAGCGTCTTTCGCTTAGTGCCCGCGCCTACACACGTATCCTAAAAGTGGCGCGTACCATTGCAGACCTTGCGGGCTCAGAGCATGTTCTCTCCGAACATCTCGCGGAGGCAATCAACTATCGCAACTTAGACAGAAGTGACTGGGCGGTACGTGGCATATAAGCGTTCTTTGTTCCTTCACAAGTTGATGAAGGAGCAAGGAATATTATCTTGAATTTAGAATAATCGTTTAAGCTGCTCTTAAACGAGGCTCTTAATCAGAAACCATACTACCGGTACAAGAAGAGCTGGTAGCCAATTGAGCGTCTTGCAGTCTTTGATGTTGAGCAATGACAGGCCAGAGGCCGTGATCATCATACCTCCAATGATAAGCAACTCAGCCATGAGTGCATTGCTAATAGCCGAACTGGAAATGCTGGCGATGGCATAAAACATACCCTGCCAGCAGAAAAGCACTGGCGCTGCGAGCACCATCCCGAATCCGTAAGTTGATGCGAAGACAGTTGATGATACGAGGTCAAGTGTTGCATTGGTATAAAGGAAAGTATTGTCACCCTTAAGCGCACTGATCACAGGACCCAGCATAGACAACGGTCCGATGCAATAGAGCAGGATAGCCGTGGACAATCCTTGTGCGAGATTCTTTCCATGACCTTCCCGAGAGTGTCTTTCGACGGCACGACGAAACCGTCCATCGATATCCAATCTCGTTCCTATAACACCACCAAGAGCCAATGATACAATGAAAAGCACAGGATATTCGCTCTGCGAAAAGTGTGAGATGGTGGCATTGAGCCCAATGGCAAGGCTGGCTACGCCCAATGCATCATAGAGCGTTCTTTTGTATTTCTCCTTGATTCCCCTATGCAATAAGGTTCCAACGATGGTTCCAGCGATGATGCAGCAGGTGTTGACGATAGTTCCAATCATGCTGACAAAGTTAGCAAAATTCTTTTATTTGTCGCACAAACGGTTTATGTTTTGAGTGCCCTCATGGCATTGAGTACCGCTAAAATCATCACGCCTACATCTCCGAAGACGGCTACTGGCATGGCCCAAGATCCAAGTAGTCCAGCTGCCACAACCGCAAGGATTCCTACCTTGATAACGATGGCGAGCGTGGCATTTTGCCAGGCAATGCCCAAAGTGCGTCGAGCGATGCGCATGGCAAGGGCTATCTTTGAGGGCTTGTCGTCCATAAGCACCACATCGGCAGCCTCTATCGCTGCGTCGCTGCCAAGTGCTCCCATGGCAATACCTACATCAGCGAGGGCCAATACAGGGGCATCGTTGATGCCGTCGCCGACAAAAGCAAGACTTGTTTTTGGCCATTTCTCTTTAAGAAGACGCTGAACTTGCTCCACTTTGTCTGTGGGCAAGAGTTCGCTTTGCACCTCATCGATGCCGAGGCTCTGTGCCACCGCCTCGGCAACTTCCTTTCGGTCGCCACTCAGCATCACCGTGCGCACGACACCTTCTTTCCTCAATGAGACGATTGCCTCCGCTGCATCGGGTTTGATTTGGTCAGATATCATCGCATGGCCGGCATATACACCATCTACCGCCACATGGATAATGGTACCGGTATGCCCACTACATAGCTCGCATACCGGCACTTCAATGCCCACCTCTTCCATTATCTTCTCATTGCCAACGCAAACATTCTTGCCATTCACGATGGCCTTTACTCCGTGTCCAGAAACCTCCTCTACGTCAGAGATCGTACAGTTGTCGTGCTCGTCGGGATAGGCCTGCCGCAGTGCAGCAGCGATAGGGTGGTTGGAGTAGCGTTCCACATGGGCAGCGAGATGCAACAGTTCGTTGGCGCTCAGTTTCTCAGGATGCACAGCATCCACGGCAAACACGCCACGAGTAAGAGTGCCAGTCTTGTCAAAAACCACTGTCTTGGTTCTAGCCAGTGTTTCCATGTAGTTTCCGCCCTTGATGAGAATACCCTTTCGAGAAGCTCCTCCAATGCCCGCGAAGAACGTCAATGGAACTGATATGGCCAAGGCACATGGACAGCTTACCACTAGGAAGGTCAATGCGCGATAAGCCCATATCGGTAAGACGGTAAGGTAATCGGAATAGAACAAAGGTGGAATGAATGCAAGACCGATAGCCAAAAAGACTACGATAGGGGTGTAAACACGCGCAAATCGCCTGATGAAAGTCTCGCTGTGCGACTTGTTTTCTGCTGAGCTCTCCACCAAATTGATAATCTTCGACACCGTACTCTCTCCATAGCTCTTGCTCACTCTGATGCGAATCATGCCCTGAAGGTTGACACATCCTGAAACCACCTCGTCACTGACACCCACGCTCCGAGGCATGCTTTCGCCAGTGAGGGCTACCGTGTTGAGGCTTGATGTGCCTTCGGTGACCACACCATCGAGTGGAATCTTTTCCCCGGGCCGCACCACAATGACCTCACCCACCTTTACTTCGTCTGGTTTAGCAACAACTGTCTCTCCATCTCGCTCTACCGTTGCCGTATCTGGACGAATGTCCATCAGTTCAGCTATTGACTCACGGCTGCGGTCTTCGGCATAGTCTTCAAATAGTTCACCCACCTGAAAGAACAGCATTACAAAGACAGCTTCTATCATCTGCGGCTCAGCCCCAGGCATGAAGCCAATGAGCAGGGCACCGATTGTAGCTACCGACATGAGAAAATCTTCATCAAATGGATCGCCTTCCATGATGCCTTCAGCAGCTTCCGCCAATACGTCATAGCTGATGAGCAGGTAGGGTACCATAAAGATGGCGAGCTGAGCCAGCATAGGCAGCTCAAATGTCTTTGTCAGTAGATACGCTACAACCAGCAGAACAGAAGTTATAATGATCCTCAATAGTTTCTTATTCATTGCATTGTCTTAACGTCTTTACCGTCCGTTCCTATCAAGATAGTCGTGGAACGTCGGTCTCGTTATCAAGGCGCAAAGTTACGAAAATGCATTTGCAACTTGGTTGCAAAGTTTAGAGGGGGACACTCTCCACAACACAGCAAGTCAAGCCATAGCAACGCTTTCGACCACTAAAGAATATAACCGACCACTTCAATTACGTCTTATGTGCTCATGATTCAATTTGATTCACGACGTGAATCAATTTGTTTCACTCCGTCATTCAAATTGAATTACTCCGTCATTCAAATTGAATTACAAACTGAAACCCCAATTGCCAATACCGAAATATATCATATTGTGTATAAGTAATACCCTTCTTCCACAGTCTTTCAAGCGGACATTCCCTTCTTTCTATACAAAAATAATCAACAAAATACTTGCTTAAATCGCGTTAATGCCCTAATTTTGTTCGAAATATCAAACTAATGCCAATGTGAAAAATCTACTGATTCTTCTCTGTTTGCTTTGCACTAATTGTCATCTTTCGGCACAAGATGTTCAGTCTTGGGAGGAATATTTTAATCGAATGGGACAGTTGGAGGATGCGGAATCGGCCGATTGGGAGCAGACTTATGATGAATTGAGCGAGGTAGCAAGTGATAAACTAGACTTGAACCGATGCACTCGAGAGGATTTGCAGCGTTTGCCTTTCCTCTCGGAACAGCAGATTATGGACATCATGGAGTATCGTGAACGTGCCGGTCGCTTTGAATCACCCATCGAACTACGTCTGATCCCTTCTCTCGAAACACGTGATATTGACATGCTCCAGCAGTTTATTATCCTAGGGTCAGAAGCACGTGGAGATACAATACCCTCGTTGAGTAATATCTTGCACTATGGAAAAAATGAGTTGGTGGGTACTGTAAAGATACCGTTCTACAAGCGTAAAGGTGACGTCAATGGTTATCTAGGTTATCCATACAAGCATTGGCTGCGCTACACTTTCAGCTATGGGCAACGGGTAAAAGCCGGGGTAGTAGCGTCGCAAGATGCGGGTGAGCCTTTCTTTGCCCTTCAAAACAACACTGGCTACGACTTCTATTCTGCCTATATTCTGTTGCGTGACATGGGGAGAGTGAAGACTTTGGCGCTGGGACGCTATCGCCTGCGTTTTGGTATGGGACTGGTTATGAATACCTCCTTTGGCTTGGGAAAACTCAATACCCTTGCTATGCTTGGGAGGTCTGGTAATTATGTGTATGCTCATAGTAGTAGGTCGGAGGCCAACTACTTACAAGGAGCTGCTGCAACGATTACTGTCATGGAGGGCTTGGATGCGACAGCATTCGTTTCCTGGCGCAAGATCGATGCAACATTGAACAAAGATTCCACTTCTGTAGCTACAATTCTAAAAACCGGCTATCACCGAACACCAAGTGAAATGAATCGCCGATGCAACACGTCACAACAAGTGATGGGAGGTAACATCAACTATCTTCATAACGGATTTCATATAGGGGTGACGGGTTATTTGACCTCTTTCAATCGCGAATTAATACCAAAGACGACTCAGAGTTATCGTCGATGGTATCCTGCTGGTAGCAGATTTTGGAACCTTAGCATGGACTATGGCTATCTATCCAATAGGCTAAATATTGCAGGAGAGACGGCTATAGACGATGGTGGTGCTATTGCCACGCTCAACAGCATCAGTTATCAGTTTACCGACAGATTCTCGCTAATGGGGCTGCAACGCTATTATACTTATCAGTACCACACACTCTTTGGTGAGAGTTTTGCCGAAGGGGGAGCTGTGAACAATGAGAGTGGACTATACTTGGGTGCCAACTGGGTGCCCATTCGAGGGTTGTCGATGATGCTTTACACGGATTTGGCCTATTTTGCATGGCCGAAATACCAAGCTGCAACGTCGTCTCGAAGCTGGGACAATTTCATGCAGGCAGTCTATGAACATGGGCGATTGAACATGCTTGTGCGTTATCGATTGAAAATGCGAGATTACGACAATGAAGAAAAGACGGCTTTGTTGACCAAGTATGAGCATCGGGGGAGGGTAGCAGTTGGTTATGATAGCGATGTGTGGAGTACACGCACGCAAGCCGATTTGAGCTTTACTAGTTTTACGACAAATAGTTTGGGCTTTATGGTGAGCCAATTTGCGAGTTATCGCATAGGATTGTTGAGACTACAAGCAGCTGTGGGCTACTTTGATACGGATGATTACAATTCTCGAGTATATATTTATGAGCCAAGTGTACTATACAACTTTTCGTTTCCATCTTTTTATGGGAATGGTATCCGTTGTTCAATGAACGCACGGGCAGACTTGGGTAAGCGTCTCATGGTAATTGCCAAACTCGGAATAACGCACTACTTTGACCGATCGTCGATAAGTAGTGGATTGCAGGAAATATCAAGCAAGGGGATGACTGACCTTGAGTTGCAGGTGAGGTGGAAGTTCTGATTTTGAAGAAAAAGCTAAGGCTAAGGAATGACTAATTATCTTTATCGATTTATCCAATTCTCATCTTTTCTTCATACTTTTGTCAAATATGAATGCAAATAATCAAATATCAGTCGTTATCAACACTTACAATGCATCAAAACATTTGGATGAAGTGTTGGAGTCCGTGGCCGACTTTGATGAGGTTCTTGTGTGCGATATGGAGAGCACCGATGACACCGTGGCCATTGCGGAGAGGCATGGCTGTCGCGTAGTGACATTCCCGAAGGAGCATCATGTGAGCGCCGAACCAGCCCGAACATTTGCCATTCAAAGCGCTAAAAGCAAATGGGTGCTTGTTGTGGATGCCGATGAATTGGTCACTTCTGAGCTGCACGATTATTTGTACGCAATCATTCAGCAGCCAAATTGTCCACATGGATTATACATACCACGCCGAAATCGTGTCATGAATGTTCTGAATCGGGGGCGGCTTAGCGATTACCAATTACGTTTTCTTATAAGAGAGGGCACGATATGGCCGCCCTATGTTCATACGTTTCCAATTGTAAATGGGAACGTCCAAAAGCTAAAGGACAACAATATGGCTGTATTGATCCATCTGGATGAGAACTATCTCTATGAAAGAATAGAGAAGACGAACCGCTATACTGATGGAGAAGTAAGCAAGAAGGCTGATAAGCACTATGGAATAGGAGCCCTGTTGTGGCGTCCAGTATGGAGATTCTTTAAGGCTTACATTATGGATAGAGGTTACGCCTCGGGATTTCCGGGCTTCGTATCAAGTGTAATTGATGGTTTTTATCAATTTCTTTTGGTTGCAAAAATCATCGAAAAGAGAAAATATAAATAAGCTTTTTACAGCTCTGTCCGTTATAAGATATGTCTAAAAAGGTAATCGAAATGACTAAAACTCTGAGGTGTAACTTCAGAGTTGGGGTCTAAGATCCAGTAAAGAGGTGTGTCGTGGTACATCGACGCCACTAAGGAGAATGTACTGGGAGCCCCCATGATAAAGTCACAATGTGATAGCAGACAGAGGTCCTCGGCTGAATTGCCACAAGGGAAATGCACCTTGGCTTCACCAAAAACATTTTCGTAGGCAGCTTTGTCAATATTGGCATCATTGCCGCAAATCCAAATGCTCACGCTCTTATTATTCTGTAATGCCCCAAATTGCTTGATCAGACGAATCATTTGTTCGTCGGAATAATAATATTTCCCATCATACCACTTTTTGTAATCGCCTCTGCGGATATGCACACCTAACCTAATGTCGGCATTGTCTTGTTGAAACGATGTCGCAACATTATCCTCAATTTCGGGCTTAAAGGTAAAAAGTTGGCATATTTCGGTTTTGTATTTTAAGAACAAGTCATAGAATCTCACATACCATCCCTCTACAAGGATATGCCTATGCTGCTCTATTTGCTGCTCTACTTCATCCTTGGACCAGTAATTGTCATCAATGCTCACGGTGTTTAAGAACCTCAACTTAGCACCATATTTCCCAAGAAGGTAAAAGAAGAAGTTATGGTATTTGGTGTCGGAAATATGAAAATAAGGATACTTGTAGGCAAAGCGCATGGACACAGAAGCTCGATGGTGCTCCCTTGCCCAAGCATACACATGCCCGTATTGCAGCATGTTATTGCACATTCGTCCTTTATCTCTGACAAAGATCATTGAGTTCTTTTGTTATGATATTATCTATTGCCTATTGATTAGCACTCCGATACGTTGCCTTTTCCTCAGTTTGTCGCTCGGCCCTGATGACATCAAGGTCGCGTAGGTCAACGCGTCCAGTCTCTGCATCATACCTTATGTTGAATTCTTCGTGTGTTCGCTTCCATCGGTTGTGACTCCACAAGTATAAGCTTGGATCTCTATGAATACTCTCTTCTAGCAAGTGGAAGTATGTATCGGTCAATTTGAAGTCGGGAAAGGCTTTCGGTTCACGAGTGATAAGTTGAAACTCGCAAGTGTAATAGCCACGTCTGATACGCCGTACATCACCGTAGAATACGGCTTGATGAGCAGCCTTCATAATGCGTTCCGTGCCTGTTATGACTGGCGTATCATGATGAAGGAAATCGAGCCAATGGTGGATGTTGTTCCAAAAAGGCACTTGATCGGAGATATAGCCTACTACAATGGGCATACCTTGGGCACGAAATTGCGCCATTTTGCGCAAGGACTCGGACATTGGAATGCACTTAGCGTTACGTTTCTCGCGCACTTCGCAGAAGAGTTTATCAAACAATTTATTTTCCAATGGATGGTAGAGCTGGGTACATTGTCCTTTGGCCGTTATCCAATAAGGAAGTGACGTAATCCATTCCCATTGCCCATAATGTCCTAGATAGACTCCGACCGACTGTCCTTCACTGAGTATTTGGTTTACTTGTTCGGTTCCCTTGAATTTCATGCGTCGCATCATCTCACGTTGGCTCATGGTCATCAATTTCAACGTCTCTACGAAATAATCACAAAGCCATGCATAGAAATTGCCGATTATTTCGCGTCGTTCGATGTCGGAGAGTGATGGAAATGATTCGCGGACGTTCTTCTCTATAACATGATGGCGGTATCTCACGACCTTCGCAAGCAAGAAATAGAAAACGTCGGATATGATATAGAGTACTCGTAGCGGTAGCAACGATAGCAAAAACCAAATGCCGTAGGCAAGACGATAGAGAATATTCATATACCCTTGTTTGCGACAAAATTACCAAAAATAATAGTGATTGCGCCATTCTTTTGCGGTTTTCGTTGGCCTATCCTGCGTTTTCAGTTAACTTTGGAGAATAAACAAGAACGTAAATGGATAAGGAACAGGATATCCTTGTTGGCTTTGATGCCAAGCGTATTGTGTCAAACAGCACAGGCTTGGGCAACTATGGTCGCACCTTGGTGAACAATCTGCAGGCTTATGGAGATGCAAGGATTTCGTATAGGCTCTACGCTCCGACATCCGGTAAGCCTTCATTGTTGCGACAAATCAATGAAAACGATCGGACACAGTATGTCTTTTCTCAAAAAAAGAGTAATGTTGGGCGTGCTTTGTGGCGCTCCTCAGGAATCGTTTCCGATCTAAAGCGCGATGGAATCGATATATATCATGGGTTGACGGGCGAGTTGCCACGAGGACTTCGAAATGCTGGCATCAAGGGAATAGTGACTATTCACGACCTCATCTTTCTGCGCTATCCCGAATATTACAATTGGATTGACGTTCAAATTTATCGTTACAAGTTCCAATTAGCATGTCGGGAAGCTGAGAGAATCATCGCTATCAGCGAATGTACAAAACGCGATATTATGGAGTATGGACATGTATCCGCGGACAAGATAGATGTCATATATCAGGATTGTGATAATGCCTTCAAGCAGAAGGTATCGTCGGAAAAGTTGCATGAGGTAAGTGTCCGCTATCAACTGCCCAACCAATACATCCTTAATGTTGGGAGTATTGAGGCTCGCAAGAATGTACTGTTAGCAGTCAAAGCCTTGGAAGGCTTGCCCGACGATGTGCATTTGGTCATCGTAGGCAAACATACGGCGTATACGGACGAGGTTTTAAACTATATCTCCGCTCACTATTTGGAACGTCGTGTAATGATGTTGCATAACGTTCCCTTTGCTGATTTGCCAGCTATCTACCAGCTTGCCCAGGCTTTTGTTTATCCCTCACGCTACGAAGGCTTTGGTATTCCCATTATTGAGGCCATTCATTGTGGTCTGCCTATAGTGGCGTGTGCTGGCTCTTGTTTGGAAGAGGCAGGTGGCCCGGATGGCCTTTATGTGGACCCTGATGATGTTGAAGGAATGCGAGCAGCACTTGTCGATGCCTTAGATAACACAAAACGCGACATTCGAGTGGCTCGATGTCGCGAATATGTACGTCGTTTCGAAGCAGAAACAACCACCCCTCAAATGATAGGGGAGTATTTTAACGTATTGTAAACTATTCTTTGATTAAGGTTTTAGGCTATGGCATGAGTTTGTCATGTACCATACGGTACATATATTGATAAATAATTGCCTTGAGCTCACGTTCCATTTTAGCCTGCTCCTTGACCTTGCCTTTGAGGTTATGCTGCATTAAATGATCGTTCAAACGATAGATTCCGCGTGTGGTTTGTCCATCAAATTGCAGCACATTACCATATTTGCAATACTGATAGATTCCGTTGAGGTAGTTCACGGCAAAGGTCTCGCGCATCGGTGTGGTCGTAAGATCACATCCAAATGACAAGAAAGGCTTATCATAACCAAGGATGCCAAGCACTGTTGGCATGATGTCTATTTGTTGGGCAATGCCGTTCTGTATTCCCGATTTTTTCTCATTGCTTGGGTCATAGATAACTATAGGTGAGCAAAAGCCGCCGATATCAGTTTGGTATTGCTTGTGATCGCTTAAATTCGTGTGGTCGGAGGTCAACACAAAGATGGTGTGTTTGAACCATGGCTGTTTGCTGGCGACCTCAAAGAATTTCTCAATGGCCATATCGGTGTAGCGTATGCACTTGTGGATGGGCAATCCTTCCTCTGGAAATACGGATTTGTATTTCTTGGGAATGACATAGGGAGTATGGCTCGACACTGTGAAGCAGGCGGTCATAAACGGCTGCTTCATCTCACCAATCTTAGCGCACCAGTATTGTAGGAATGGCTCGTCCCAGATGCCCCAATGCCCATCGAAATCATCTTCACCACCAAATCGTTTGTCCTTATCAAAATCTTCTCTTCCAAAGTACTCTTCAAAGCCAACCTTGTTGGCAAAGGCCATGAATCCCATGCTTCCTCTTCGGGCACCATGGAAGTATGAGGTCTGGTAGCCTTCCTTTGCCAAAAGTCCTGCAATACTGGTGTAATTGTTCATCGAGGCGGGTGTGAGAACAAAAGGTTCCTTGAACATGGGGATGCCGCAGAGTACTGATGGCATTCCGTCGATGCTCTTTCTGCCGTTGCAATAGGAATATTCGTAGGTGGTACTCTTTGCGATGAGTCTGTCAACGTAAGGTGTATAACCTTTGTAGTTGCCGTTTTCCAATTTCTTATTCAACGCTCCGATATATTCCCGACCAAAGCTTTCAACAATGAGAACAACTACATTCTTCTTCTGAAAGGCATGTGCGGACTTTGGACGATGTATCGGAGAGAATACCTTTTCGGCTTCGTCAAGGTCTGTGTAATAGTTAGGCACATCAAAAACGTCCTTGCCGATGGTGCGGATGAATGCAAAAGGTGTGTTGAGCACTAAGGCGCATTCAGTCGGTCGTTGAACATACTCGTTGGCGTTGTTGACCGTTATCGGACGTATATCGCCGCTCCAGCCTCCACGACAGGCAACGATGACGAGTGGGGTAGTAAGTAGCAGAAATACTAATTGCACTACGCCGAATCGCAGTTTCGATTTAATCGTTGAATATTGAGTGTGTTGCGTTTGGGGCATCACAAAGAGTTTCCACATTGCCCAGATGACCATGACGGCAAGGATCACCAAATACCAATGTTGCAAGAACTCCCCCCAGAACACGTCGCCAAGGTTATTCTCGTTCTGAAACTCATGGAATACGCTTGTCGTAGTGCGTCTTAAGGTATAGGGATAGTAGACCGAGTCGCACAGATTGATAATAAACATCAAGCCATTGACAACCACAAAAACCCATTTGCATAGCAAATGGTAGTACCTACGCTCTTTAATCCACAAGGGGAAAAGCATAAGAACTATATATAGAGCATTGGTGTAGGCAATGGCAGAGCGGTCGAACATGTAGCCTCCCTCCATCCATTTACCTATAAGAGAAAGCGAAATGTAATTAGAAAAATAGCCGAAGTTTTCAAAAAAGAATTCCAAACGGGCTATGGCATATATTACAAATGCCATCAAGATATTCAGCGCCATAGCTATAAACGGTCCATATGGAGAAGCTAAGGCTTTATTGAATTTCTGATTTTTCATATTTCTTATATTTCCTGCATATCGTGTAGGCGCTTATAATAACCGTCCATCTGCATCAAGTCTTCATGTGTCCCACGCTCCACAATTTGTCCTTCATGAAGCACGCAAATTTCATCCGAGTTGCGGATAGTAGATAGTCTATGGGCGATTGCCACGGTAGTACGTGTCTTCATCAGCTTAGTCAGGGCATCTTGCACCAGTCTTTCGCTCTCGGTGTCAAGCGCTGAAGTTGCCTCGTCAAGGATAAGGATAGGTGGATTCTTCAAGATGGCACGGGCAATCGATACACGCTGACGCTGCCCGCCGGAGAGGCGGCCTCCACGATCACCGATATTGGTGTCGAAACCTTGTTCGGATTCATTGATGAAATCATAGGCGTTGGCTATTTTCGCCGCACGAACCACATCTTCTTTCGTGGCATTCTCAACCCCAAAAGTAATGTTGTTGTAGAACGTGTTGTTAAAGAGAATGGCCTCCTGATTCACGTTTCCTATGAGTTGCCGTAAGTCGTGGAGCCCCAAATTCTTGACGTTTATGCCGTCTATGAGCACCTCTCCCTCCTGCACATCGTAGTAACGAGGTATCAGATCGACCAAAGTCGACTTTCCGCTACCGCTCTGCCCCACGAGTGCCACGGTCTTTCCCTTGGGCACAACAAGAGAAATGTTCTTCAATACCCACTGCTCTCCATACTTGAAGGAAACATTGCGGAATTCGATCTGATGCTCAAAGCTGCTGATATGGGTAGGTTGCTCAGGCTCCTTGATCTCCACTTCGGCCTGCAATATTTTGTCAATGCGCTCCATGGATGCCAGTCCCTTGGGAATGTTGTATCCTGCCTTGGAGAACTCTTTGAGGGGGTTGATGATGCTATAGAGCATTACCAAGTAATAGATGAAAGTGGGACCGATTAACGTATGGCTATTAAGAACGAGTGTTCCACCAAACCATAACACGATGACAATCATAACAGTGCCGAGAAATTCGCTCATGGGGTGGGCAAGTTGCTGGCGGACATTCACGCGCATGATGTTGTCGCGGTAGTCCATGTTGATTTTGTTGAAGCGGGCGTTCATCTTGTTTTCAGCATTGAATGCCTTGATGATGCGCAGTCCACCTAGTGTTTCTTCGACCTGACTCATGGTGTCGCTCCAAAGGCTTTGAGCCTTCAAACTATTCTGTTTAAGCTTTCGCCCTACATATCCCATGAACCAACCGAAGATTGGAACGAAGACGATGGTGAAGACTGTGAGCTGCCACGATATGACAATCAAGGTGGCGAAGTAGGCCACAATGAGCACAGGATTCTTGAAGAGCATATCCAACGATGCCATGATGCTGTTCTCGACTTCCTGCACATCGCCACTCATTCTGGCAATAATATCACCCTTTCTCTCCTCGCTAAAGAAGCCTAGGTGAAGCGAAGTGATCTTCTGATAGAGTTGGTTGCGGATATCTCGTACTACGCCAGTGCGTATAGGAATCACCGTTGCCGAACTAAGGAAGTAGGCTCCAGTCTTCAAAAAGGTCATGAAGGCAAGAAAAAGGCCGATGAATAGCAGTGTGGTTGTTGCACCATAGTTGCCGATCAATTGTTGGACAAGGTAGTTGGCATCGTTGCTGAGCACCTCCTTTATATCACCGTCACCCAACATCATCATTTGAGTGGCGACTTGTTGTCCACCCGATTTAAAGAGAATCTGTAGGATGGGGATAATTGCCGCAAAAGAAAAAATGTTCAATACCGCAGACAAGATATTGAACACGATGGATAATGCTAAATACTTCTTATAGGGAGGGAGAAATCTCCGCAAGACCTGAAAGAATTCCTTCATAATCGATGGGTTTTTAGTTTTTTGCTGATTCTTCGGTTACTTCTTCGCCGAAGAGCGTTGCAGAAGATGATCCTGTGATACGAACGAGGATGCGCTCGCCTATATGGTGGTTGCCTTTGTCGATGATCACTGCTTTGTTTTGTTCCGTTCTACCCATCAGTTGGGCACGACTACGCTTGGCAAAACGTTCCAAAAGTACTTCAAACACCTTTCCCTCATCCTTCCGATTCTGCTCTGCACTTATCTCTGTCTGTAGGTGAATGAGTTTGTTGAGCCTTTCAACCTTTACTTCTTCGGGCACATTATCGGGCAAGTACTTGGCAGCATAGGTACCCGGACGCTCGCTATACTTGAACATGAAGGCAGAGTCGAATCCTACTTCACGCACCAAGCTCAGTGTCTGCTCAAAGTCTTCCTCGGTTTCATCGTGGTAACCCACGAAGACATCGGTCGTCAATCCGCAATCGGGGATGATGCGGCGGATGGCTGATACCTTATTCAGATAGTCCTCTCGAGTATATTTGCGATTCATCAATTTCAGTGTTTTGTCGCAGCCACTCTGCACGGGGAAGTGGATATGTCGGCATAGATTCGGTTCCTCGGCAATAGCATGGAGGATATCCTCTGTCATGTCTTCTGGGTTGGAAGTAGTGAAACGTACTCGCATATCGGGCACCGAGCGAGCTACTTTGCGCAGCAGTTCGGCAAATGAGGTACCGTTCTCCGGCCGTTTGCCGTTGGGTAACAACCCATAACTATTCACATTCTGCCCTAGGAGGGTTACCTCCTTAAATCCTTTCTCATGCAAGTCCATCACTTCACGGAGTATGCTCTCCGGATCCCTGCTACGTTCGCGGCCACGGGTATAGGGCACGATACAGTAGTGGCAGAAGTTGTTACAACCTCGCATGATGCTCACAAAGCCACTCACTTTATTGCCTCCGATGCGTTGCGGTAGCACATCTCGATAGGTCTCCGTGGTTGATAGCTCCACATCTACGGCAGGATGTCCGAGCTCGACAGCAGCGATCATGTCTGGCAAGCCCATGTAAGCATCAGGTCCACAAACGAGATTGGCATGATGGTTCTGTACCAGGTCATCCTTCACATGTTCCGCCATACACCCCAAAACACCAAGAATCAGTGGCGCTTGCTGTGTGTTAGTCGAGGCATCAGCACGTTTCTTTTGCTCAGCGTGCAATGTGTCGAGACGATGGTATATCTTGTTTTCCGCGTTCTCACGGATGGAACAGGTGTTGAGAAATATAGCGTCGGCCTCGGCTTCGTTATCGGTTAGCTCATAGCCTGCCATCTGCATGATTGACGCAACGACCTCGGAGTCAGCCACGTTCATCTGGCATCCGTAAGTCTCAATATAGAGTTTCTTATTCATGAAAATGCAATCTTTGTAGTCTGCAAAGTTAAGAATAATAATCGACAAACTATTTTCATGTCATTGAAAAATGGTAATGCTTGATTTACAGACAAGAAACGATTGTTTCATGAGTACATAGAAAGCAACTTTTCTGGCCCCAATCTACAATAAATCACTCTATTTTAGGATTATATAATATGATGAGAAAGAGTATCCTTACATTTTTGCTGCTTTGCCTTTCCATGGCGGGCGGATACGCACAGGTGGGACAATGGAAGGCCTACCCTAGCTATTATGAGCCTACGGAGGTAGCTGAGGCAAGTGGAAACATGCTCTATGTCCTAGCCTCCAAAGGTCTCTATAGCTATAATCAGAACGACCAGAGTATACGAACTTACGATAAAACCACACTGCTCAGCGACTATGGTATTGCCCATATCGCTTGGTGTCAGGCTGCCAAGCGGCTTGTTATCATCTACGATAACGGCAATATAGACTTGCTTTCGCCCAATGATGAGGTCATCAATATCGCCGACTACATGAACAAGTCGATGACACAGGAAAAGACCATCAACAGCATCGATATTGCCGGGAGTGACGCCTATCTCTCAACAGCCTTTGGCATTGTGAAGCTGAACGTTGCCAAAGCGGAGATTAGTGACACTTATCAGTTGGACTTCTCGGTGGATTACACCTATATTGAGGGCAATTATCTCTATGCCGCCAGTGCCTCCAGTGGACTTCATCGTGGTTTGCTCACTGACAATCTACTTGACAAGGCCAAATGGTCGAATGCTGGAGGGTTTACAAGTCGTCCCAAGGTCATTAGCCCGGAAACCCTCGCTCTGCTCAAGACGCTTTCCCCAGGGGGGCCTAAATACAACTATTTCGGCTTCCTGAAGATGCATGGGGGACGGCTCTATACTTGTGGAGGTGAGTCTGGAAAAACCCAGGAGGCTTGCGTACAGGTGCTCGATCCGAACGGTTGGGAAATCTATCAGGACAATGGCATCTCTCAGGTCACCGGTGTTAAATATGAGAATATTTACGCGTTGGATATCGATCCAAACAATCCCAAGCGTCTTATTGCGGGTGGAAGAAATGGTATCTACGAATTCAATGAGGGAAAATTCGTTAAGTTTTACAATAGTGTTAACTCACCGATAGAGTCGTACACACTTATAGATAAGGAGTACGAGTTGGTTACAGGGGTTAAGTTTGATCCCACGGGAGACCTTTGGTTGCTCAACAGTCAGGCACCGACGCAGTCACTGTTGTCCTATAATACTGACTTTCAATTCAAGACTTACCCTCAGTCAGAACTGATGAAACTCGATGACAATGGGTTTAAGAACAAGAGTCTTGGTGATCTTAGGGGTATGATGTTGGATAGCCGAGGCCTGATGTGGTTTGTCAATGCCAACTGGTTTCTACCTTCGCTTTATGCCTATCGCACAGGTAATGACTCGCTAAAGTCCTACGTCAATTTTATCAATGAGGATGCCACGCCTGTGGCGGTCAAGTATGTTCGATGCGTTTCGGAGGACCGCGACGGAAATATTTGGGTAGGCACGGACGTTGGTCCGTTGCTCCTGCCACCATCGGAGTTTAACGCTTCCAATCCTATCTTTACCCAAGTGAAGGTGCCTCGCAATGATGGGAGCAACTATGCAGACTATCTTCTTGCTAACGTAGATATTACTTGCATGGCTGTTGACAAGGCTAATCGCAAATGGTTCGGAACAAACGGTAGTGGAATTTACCTTATCAGTGCCGACAACATGACGCAGCTCGCCCATTATACCAAGACCAATAGCCCACTTATTTCCAACAATATTGAGGCCGTCGCCATAAACGAAGCCACGGGAGAGGTATACTTTGGCACCGACCTTGGACTGTGTTCCTACATGAGCAACGCCACAACCGCTGGTGAAGGTATGACCCAGGAGAACGTGTATGCCTATCCCAACCCTGTGCGTCCTGACTATCTGGGGCCAATCACCATTACCGGACTGGATGAGAATGCCGACGTGAAGATAGCCACGGCGAACGGTTCACTTGTGGCCGAAGGAAGGGCTTCGGGAGGCCAATTCAAATGGTATGGACTCGATAACAGCGGCCATCGCGTGGCCTCTGGCGTGTATATGGTCGAGGTGGCCACCGCCGAAGGTGACAAGGGCGTGGTTTGTAAGATTGCCATTATCAATTAATCTTATGGGTAGGACGTTTAACCCGATTTTCGTAATCATTGGTTGTAGTATCCCTTTTGTGCTTTGGGGCATCCTGCTTATCCTTCCAACGTTCGACGATTGGACCACGTTGTCGTCACCAAACTATGATTCTGATTTCATGAAATATGTCTTGCCCTTTGGCATGACATGGCGGCCTGGCGATGCCATCATGGGTTATGTCAACGCCATAGACTACAGGCTCTTCCCTGCACTCAACCATATCCTCATTCTTTCGGCTCATGTCGGTAGTACCATCTTGGTATATAGGCTCAGCCAGATATTCGGTTTCAAACCAGTTGCACAGGCTTTTGCTACCTTGCTTTTCTATTGGTCGCCATGCATATTGGGCACGGTTTTGAGTTGCGATGCTCTCAATCAGAGTTACTCCCACTTATGGGGCATCATGGCGGTATGGTGGTATCTCGCAAAGAGTGGCAAGCAACGGTATGTGGGGTGGGTAGTCTTTGTGTTGCTTTCTGCATGGTCTAAGGACAACGGCATTGCGTGGGCGGTAGTCCCTCCCATGCTCTCCTATGCTTTTGGCCGAATAAATCATGTTACACTCAAACGTCATTTCCTCGTAGGGCTGCTCATTGCGGTGGCCTATTTCATCGTTCGTTTCTTGCTTCCTACGACGGATATCCATAATGGAAGCTATGGGGAGGACGTGACAAGTCTGCATAGCCGAGTGAAAGGACTGGCTATTTGGATGGCATACACTTGGTCGGCCACCGACTATATCAGTATACTTCATGCGCCGTCAAGAAATCTATGGTTGGCGGCGGCCACTTTTTTCCTATCGTCGCCATTTATCGTCGCCTTGTTTTTTAGGAAGAAACCATGGAGGCAGCGTACGCTTTGGGTTCTGCTGGTCTGCCTTGTCACTGTTGCTTTACCCAACCTGCTCATCAGCCTGAGCATCATGAACGCGTATGCCTCCTTGGGCATTGCCGCCCTCATTGTGGGGTGGCTTAGCTCGGAAAGTCCCCTCGGCCGTAGGTGGCTGATGATGTTGTTTACCCTGTACATGGTTTCGGCGACGTTTGTCAACGTCCATCACTGGTACTCCGCATGGCAGACTTCCCTGCCTTCGAAACAAATATCCCGTGACATAGTGAGCAAGACCAAGCATCCTGTAGAACGTGCCTATTGTATCATAGTGCATGATGATTACCCCAAATACTCCTCATTCTGTGTGCCCATAGACGAAGCTATCGGCTGGGGAAGGTGCGTATGGCAGGCTACGGGGTATGTATGGCCCCAAACAATCAACGACACTACCATAGCCAGAACGCCATCGGCACAGGCTGAGGCTCGAATGCTGGGTCGGTCGGCACTAAGTAACGGCTATGGTTGCGTGTGGATAGTCGACAAAGATAAAGTAGATGTAATGCAATGAAAAAAGTCTCAATCATCGTTCCTTGTTATAATGAGGAATCCAATATCCAATCCTTGCAGGAGTCGATTACGCGGCTTATGCAACAGGAAAGCACCTATGAATGGGAAATCATGCTCATCGATGATGGGAGTAGCGACCAGACCCTGACTAACATAAAGGCTGTTAGGGCGCAGGATAGGAGATTCTCTTACATTGCGCTCTCACGCAATTTCGGCAAGGAACAAGCCATGCTTGCAGGGTTCGACCATGTCACCGGCGATTGCGCCATTGTCATGGATGCCGACCTGCAACACCCTGTGGATATCATTCCACAGATGATAGCGATTTGGGAACAGGGCTATGACGATGTGTATGGCAAGCGCGATAGCCGAGGAAAGGAAAGTCTTGTGAGACGGATTTTGACCTTGGCCTACTACCGATTTCTGCAAAGGGTGGCCAATGTGGACATCCTTCCCAATGTGGGCGACTTCAGGCTGCTCGACCGAAAATGCGTAGATGCCCTGCGCCAACTACGCGAAAGCCAACGCTACACAAAGGCGCTCTATGGCTGGATAGGCTTTAAGAAGAAAGAGATACGCTTCAACCAGGAATCCAGGCACGGAGGCAC
>Ga0183095_10215_pt2 | contig 22915 bp, 19 predicted proteins | sample BioMet4_FD_130346 | JGI IMG/M metagenome (GOLD analysis project Ga0183095, IMG submission 130346) | Microbial communities from bioreactor (seeded with sewage sludge) at LBNL, California, USA - Biofuel metagenome 4 (v2) (version 3) | ecosystem: Engineered > Bioreactor > Anaerobic > Unclassified ...
GGACAGCTTGACCGCTTCTTCTTTGAACTCCTTGTCATATTTGCGCATCGCAAACACCACCTTGTCCTTTCCTTGATTCTATCACTTTTTGGGTGTTTGCTCTCTGCACTTCTATGATATCCCTCCAGTTCTAAATTTGCTACAAAAGTAGATGGCAAATTTATCACTCGCGGAAAAATACAATTTCGTGAAGGATTAAATACTGTTCTTGGTGATAAGGCGGCACAGAACTCTATAGGTAAGTCTACGTTCCTTCTTATTGTAGATTTTTGCTTTGGCGGCGACGATTATGTCAATGAAAAAATATCAAATGCGAAAGAGAATGTGCTTACTCATACAATCAATTTTGCATTTAAATTTGGTGCGAAGCCAGAGTATTTTTGTCGGTGTACAGCAACGCCAGAGAAAGTGGGTATATGCAACGAAAATTATGAAGTTATTGATAGCCAATCTATAGCTGATTTTAGAGATTACTTGAAAAAATCATATAAAATCACTTTGCCAAATACTTCTTTCCGAAACATTGTGGGGCGCTATCTTCGTATCTATGGTAGAGAAAACTATGCAGAACGTTTTCCTTTGAAATATGGAGATGAAACCGTTTCCTTATCAATTGTGGCACTTGAAAAGTTGATGAACGTATATGCCTTTATTCAAGAATACAAAGATATTTATGATAACAGGGACGCTCGAAAAAAAGCAAGAAAAAAGGCTACAGACTTAGGCGAAATGACCAATGTTGCCAGAACAAAAAAGCAATACATTGCAAACGAAAAAGAAATCGCAGAACTGGAGGAGCAGCTGGCATCATTAACAAACAAGGAAGATACTGATTTGTCTGGTACAGATGTTGCAAATGTCGATAAAGCAGCAGAAATCAAAGGACGCTTGACTGTGCTGACAAGAAGGCGTTCTCGGCTGCGCTCACAACTTAGTTCTGTAAAAGCTAACATGGAGGGTGGTCTGGTTCCGGGAGAAGACGACCTAAGCGATTTGGCAGAATTCTTCCCGGAAGTCGATATGCAGAAGTTGGTGGTGATAGACAATTTCCACCACAAAATGCATACCATCCTAACTGGAGAAATGAGCGAGGAAATTGCACAACTCGAAGTGCTGATCGAGGCCGTTAGTGCTGAAATGAAAAAGTTGGAGGAAGAACAGCGCCAACTGGGGGTACCTGTTAATATATCAAAAAAATTTATGCAAAAATATGTTGAGATGCAGAGACGGATTGATATATTGACGGCTCAAAACAAAGGATATAATGCTACTGTTCAGCTTACCGATGAAACTAAGACAGCAAAGAAAAATCTGGAAGATGTTCGTGAACAGCAGCTGGCAGACGTGCAGACAAGCATTAATCAGGAAATGACGATACTGAATGATTTCATTTATGATGGAAAGCGATATGCTCCAGAGATTTCTTTTGGCAGCAGTCGTGGTGGCAACCCGACATATGAATTTCAAACCTTGGGTGATAAAGGAGCTGGAACCAACTTTAAGGGACTCATTATATTTGACCTTGCTATGCTCCACTTGACACAACTTCCGGCCATTGCTCACGATTCAAATATTTTCAAGAACATTGCAGACCTACCAATTGATAAAATCATGGAACTGTATAAGCAGAGTAAAAAGCAGATTTTTATTGCCTTTGATAAAGAAAATACTTTTTATGAAATCACACGTAATATTGTTCATGAAACTACTATTATAGAATTGAAAGCAAACGGTGGAGAACTATTTGGCTGGTCTTGGGCTGAGAAAAAACCAGAAGAAAACCAGGAAAGCTAACTACTAATTCGGCATTTGAAAGTATGGAGGTACGAGATGCGTATCAGCTATAACCCGTTGTGGAAATTACTTATAGATAAAGGAATGAACAAAAAAGAACTACGAGAATTAAGTGGTATCAGCACTGCATCTATTGCAAAACTCGGCAAGGGCGAAAATATTACTACAGATGTCCTTTTGCGAATTTGCACGGCATTGAATTGCCACATCAGCGATATTATGGAGACTGTTCCAGATGCTGAGGAGGATGAGCCAGAGGAACAGTAATGCCAACAGGAGGATTTAGATGGCACAAAAAGCAAAGACAGTATTGCAGAGCACAAGCCCCTACAATGCTGCCATAACAAGAGAACAATTTTTGTTTTATGAGGTGCGAACTACAGCCAAACTTCTCTGTGAAGGGCTGAGTGCAGATGAAGTGGCGGATCGCATCGTTTCAGATAATTTATTCCAGTATCCGACAGAAAAGTCTGTGCGGAAGATGGCTCTTGCCTGCCTGCGCAGATTGGATGCACTGGGAGATGAAACGCTGGTACAGGCAATTGCCACCCAGCCTTCAGATGTATCAAAGCAGATATGTTTATATGCCATGATGAAACAGTACCGTCTGGTATGGGATTTCATGGTTTCAGTTATCGGGGAGAAGTTCAGATTAAGGGACACTTCCTTTGGTAAGATAGACTTGAACGTATTTTTCATGCGTTTACAGGAGCAGGACGATTACGTGGCCACATGGAGCGATTCTACCATTATCAAGTTAAAACAGGTGCTGCAGAAAACACTGGCTGATAACGAATACATCGAAAGTACAAAGGCAGAACAGCTGAATCCGGTACTGCTTAGTCCGGTTTTGGAAAATGCTATCCGAAGCAACAATGACGATGCTGCACTGATAGCATTCAATTGCTTCATGTGAAGGAGGAACCACATTGAGCGATATCAATGAACGATTAGATAAAGTGCGAGAGCTGCTGAAAGATCCGGATTTTCTGGAGAGCAGAGGCTTGAGCAATGAGGTCAATATTCGCATCTTCTGTTATCACCCGGAGGATGAGATGACCATCCAGCATTTCGTGCGTCAGCTTATGACAGACCAGTCGCTGCCTTGCCACCTGCTGGAGCGTAATTTATATGAGACCTTTCTGAAAGCCTGTGAAGAAAAGCGTATCTTAGATAAAATTCCAGCCATGGAAGAGAAAAAAGGAAAAGATCAGCTTCAGATGCAGCTTGAAAAAGGTATCCCGGTGCAGTCCTATGTTAGTCTGATTTGCGGTGGTTGCTTAGAATCAGGCTATGTCCTTTTACTGACCGGCGTGGGGGATGTATTCCCATTCATGCGTATTCACAAGCTGCTGGAGGCATTGCAGCCGAAGGTTGGGAATGTGCCAATTCTGGTATTGTATCCGGGAGACTTTGATGGCAGGCACGTGAAACTATTTGAAAAATTACCGCCGAATCCCTACTACAGGGCATTCAATGTGATATAGAAGGAGGAGCCACTTACATGAGAATTCAAAATATGTTCGTTGATGACATCAACCGTAAAATCAATGGCGTTATCAAGGTTGACCAAGATGCCGACGATGTTCTGGTACAGGAACTGAACGAGTATGTCATCACCAAGGAACTGAAAAAGCACTTCATTACATTTTTTAATTATTACAGCGATTCCTTTCATGAGCCGACCGCTGACACCGGAGTATGGATTTCCGGCTTCTTTGGAAGTGGTAAATCTCACTTCCTGAAAATGCTGTCCTACATACTGGAAAACCGTTCTGTTGACGGAGTTCCTACCGTAGAGCGTTTCCGTCAGAAGTTTGAGAATGACCCGGCGACTTTTATGCTGGTGGACAATTCCACCAAGTGCAAGACCGAGACCATTCTTTTCAATATTGATATTGAGGGTTCTATCAATAAGGACAAGACTGCCGTTCTCCGTGTTTTTGCAAAGATGTTCTATAACCATCTGGGCTTCTATGGTGAAAATCTGAAAGTAGCCAAGCTGGAGCAGTTCATTGCGAAACGTGGAAAGACTGAGGAATTCCGTCGTGTATTCGAGGAGAAGAACGGCGGTAGCTGGGTTTCTACACGTGATACCTTTGCTTTCTTTGAGGATGACGTGGTTGAAACCTTGATGGAAGTTCTCGGCATGAGCGAAACGGCTGCCCACAACTGGTTTGATGGAACGGAAACCACAGAGATGAGCATTGCCCAGTTGGTTTCTGAAATCAAAGAATATGTGGACACCAAGCCTGCCAATTTCCGTATGCTGTTTATGGTCGATGAAGTTGGTCAGTATGTTGGTGCAGACACAGATTTGCTTTTGAATCTCCAGTCATTGATTGAGAAAATCGGCAGCGAATGTGGCGAGAAGGTTTGGGTCGTTTGCACTGGACAGGAAGCCATCGATGAAATCATCAAGACCCGTCAGGATGAGTTCTCTCGTATTCAGGCTCGTTTCAAGACCCGTCTTTCCCTGTCCTCTTCGGCAGTTGACGAAGTTATCCAGAAACGTATCCTGAGCAAGACTCCGGAAGCAAAGCAGACCTTGGAACAGGTATATGATAAAAACGACTCTGTTCTCCGTAACCTGTTTAGCTTCTCTGATTCCGTGCTGGATATTAAGGGTTACAGCGGTGCGGCAGAGTTTACTGTGAACTTCCCATTTGTGCCATACCAGTTCATCATCATGCAGAAGGTATTCTCTGAGGTAAGAAAACACGGTAACGCTGGTAAGCACTTCTCCGGCGCAGAGCGTTCCATGCTGTCCGGCTTCCAAGAGGCAACACAGAAAATTCAGGACAGAGATGAATATGCACTGATTCCGCTGTTCCGTTTTTATGATACCGTGCATGGCTTCTTGGATGGTTCCATCCGCCGTGTTATCGAGCGTTGCGACCGTGCGGCAGCAGATGGCAACGGCATCGAAGCATACGATGTGGATGTGCTGAAGCTTCTCTATCTTGTGCGTTACATTGATGATATTAAAGCAAGCATCGATAATATCGTAATTCTGATGGCAGATGACATCCGTGTGGATAAAATCAGCCTTCGCGAAAAAGTAAAAGCATCTCTCGACCGTTTGGACAGCCAGAACTATATCGGTCGTACTGGCGATACCTATAACTTCCTCACCGATGAGGAGCAGGACATCGCCCGTGAGATTAAGAATACAACCGTAGATACCGCAGCAATCGTGGAGCGTATCGCTCACATGATTTTCGGTGATATCTACACGACAAAGAAATACCGCTACGGAAAATATGACTTCTCCTTTGACCAGATGGTGGATTCCACAACGGTCGGTGCAGTCACTGGCGGTATGCGACTTCGCTTCCTGACCATTGCCGCAGATGCAAATGAGCGTCAAGAGCTGCGTCTGATGACCGAATCGGATGATTGCGCAATCGTGGTGCTTTCCGAAACTCCTTATTATGAGCTGCTGGAAAATGCCATGAAAATCCGTAAGTATGTGAAGCAGCGTAACGTGGCACAGCTTGCAAAATCCGTGCAGGATATCATCCGTGACCAGCAGGATGAGGCTGGCAAGTATGAGCTGATTGCCAAAGAGAAACTGGAAGAAGCCATCGCAGGAGCAACCTTCTATGTGGACGGCGAACACATCGAAATCAAGAGTGGAACTGCTGTATCGAAGATTGAACAGGCACTGGAATATCTGGTGACCCATGTATATAGCGACCTGACCCTGATTACCAAGAATGCAGAGTCAGATGCGGATATTTCTGCTATTCTTCTTGGAACACAGGTACAGCTTCCGGGAACAGAAGACAACCGTGATGCCGCAGCCAAGATGGAAGAATATCTGGAGATGCAGTTTGTAAAACGCCTGCCTACCTCTATGGCAGATGTCCAGAGCAAGTATCAGGGCATACCTTATGGCTGGAAGGAAATCGACATTGCAGCAGTGGCAGCACTTTTGATTTACCAGCAGAAGGTTACCATCAAATACGGTGGTTCCACCATCCAGCCGGATAATGCAAAGTTGCCGGATATGCTCCGCAAAAAGAGTGAGATTGGAAAGACCAGTATTTCCAAGCACATCGCTATCACTGCTACCAATATGAAGGCGGTGCGCAGCATCTTAAGAGAATACTTTGATGTGATGGATGTGCCGGAGGATGAGAACGGGCTGATTGCATTTATCATTGATAAGTTCACCAAGCAGAAAGAACACTACGAAACACTGAATCAGAAGTACGCTGGTCATAAGTATCCCGACCACGCCAAGGTAGCCGAAGCGATTACTTTGATGCAGGAGGTTCTGTCTCAGCAGAAGGATAACATCGCTTTAGTACAGCGTGTTCTGGATGACGAGAACAAGCTCTTCGATAGTAAGGATGACCTGCAGGGCGTAGAAGGATTCTTCAAGACACAGGTGTCGGTATTTGATGCCGCAGTGCAGATGGAAGAGGATTTGAGAAACGACCTCTCTTACCTGCAGCGTGAGGAAGATGCGAACAAGGCACTGGGACAGATTCGTCTGATTACCATGTCCTCCACCGATTGTCGCACCGTCTACAAGCGTATCCCGGAACTGAACGGATTGATGGCAACTGTCAATGCCGGACACGATAAATTGCTGGATGAAAAGCGTGAAGAGCTGCTGGAAATCGTGCGCCAGTGTATGGCAGAAATCCATACCACAGCTGGTGGCGACACCAACTGCAAGTCCATCATTGAAAAATCAGATAACTACTTTACCCAGTGCAAGCAGCAGATTGCGCAGCTGAAAAGTCTGGCACTGTTGGATGGTCTTGTTCCGCAGATGTGGTCTTATAAGGATGACAGCGTGGACAGGCTGGAGCTTGCAAAGCAGCCACCGAAGCCGGTAGACCCGAAACCAGTAACTCCCACAACACCGGCAAAGCCTGCACCGCAGAAGCATATTAAGACGGTATACCGTCAGGCGGCATTCCCGTCTAAGACGCTGGAAAGCAAAGAAGATGTAGATGCCTATGTGGAGAGGATGAGAGCTTACCTGAATGCCATGCTGAAAGACTGCGACGGCATCAAGCTCAATTAAGGAGATAGAGATGGATAAGAATGCGATAAAAAAATACGCTGTCTGGGCAAGAACGGAACTGATAGACCGTGTGCGCCAGAGAGCTGTTAAGTACGAAGTAACTGCCGATGCCAATCCCAATGCGGATAGTGCATCCGGCAAGGTGCTGACACCGATTGAAAAGACCCAGCGTCAGGCAGCAATTACCCGTATGCGTGACAAAGGCTATGAGTATGTGATTGAGGAAGTTGCATACACATGGTTCAACCGTTTTGCCGCCCTGCGTTACATGGAAGTGAATAACTACCTGCCTTCCCGTGTGCGTGTGTTCACCGATGAGAACGGCAGCTTCAAGCCGCAGATTTTGACAGAGGCAATTCATCTGAATCTGGATGGACTGGATATGGAGAAAGTCTATGCCCTGAAAGAAGCAGAAGATAATGACGAACTGTACAAGTACCTGCTCATCACCCAGTGCAATGCGCTGAGTGTGGTGCTGCCGCAAATGTTCAAGCCTGTTGATGAGAAATGCATACAGGAAAAGGATGATTACACCATCCTTCTGTTCCCGGATAACCTCCTTCGTGATGGCAGCGTTGTGGAGCAGATGATTGCAAGGATTCCAGAGGAAAGTTTTGATGTAAATACGGAAGATGGTCAGGTTGAAATCATTGGCTGGCTGTATCAATACTATATTTCTGAAAGGCATGAAGAAGTTGTTAACATAAGCAATAAAGGTGCGGTTAAAAAGGATGATATTCCAGCAGCAACTCAGTTGTTCACTACAGATTGGGTTGTTCGATATATTGTGGATAATTCAGTCGGAAGATATTGGATAGAGAGAACTCCGAATTCAACCTTGGCTGACCAGCTTGATTTTTATGTGAAACCAAAATCTGAAAAAAAGATATCGGTAGGTGGAGAGTTTTCGCCTGAGTTGATTACTTTTTTTGACCCTTGTGTCGGTTCTGGACATTTTGCGATTTATGCATTCGATGTTTTGATGAAAATTTACACCGAATATGGCTATTCCCAGAGAGATGCTGTTGCTGCAATCGTTGAAAAAAATATATATGGCTTGGATATTGATGATAGAGCCGTACAGCTTGCATATTTTTCTGTAATGATGAAGGCTTGTCAATATGACAGAAGATTTTTTACACGAAATATTCAACCCCACATTTTTTCCATAAGTGAGAGCAAAAATCTAGACTCATATTGTGTGGATTACTTTTGCAATGGAGACAAGTTACTTAAAGAAATGATTGGGACAATAGAGAAGAGTATGTACAGTGCAAAAGAATATGGTTCATTAATTACACTTCCTAAGTTGGATTTCGATAAACTGCGAGGCAGGATGCAAGATATTAGAGGTGACATAAACATTGTTCGAGATGCTACGATTGCACAGATAACCCCTCTGCTTGATGTGGCTGAAATATTATCGAAGAGATATGCAGTTGTTGCAACAAATCCTCCTTACTTAAATAGATACAATGATACATTAAAAGAATTTGTACTGGAAAACTATAAGGATTATTCTGGAGATTTGTTTAGTGTATTCATGTATCGTAATTTCAACTTTGCGTTACCAGATGGATATTGTGGATTTATGACACCGTTTGTGTGGATGTATATAAAATCATATGAAAAACTAAGAAAGTACATCATAAACAATAAGGGCATCGCAACTTTAGTACAAATGGAATATTCGGCATATGAAGAAGCTACAGTTCCTGTTTGTGCCTTTGTTTTGGCAAATGAAAGTAAAGTGGAGATTGGAGAATACTTTGATTTATCTAAGTATGTTGGAGGAATGGAGGTTCAAAAACAAAAAGTATTAGAGGCAATTAGAGACCCTGAGTGTGGATATTTTTATGAGTCTGCGAAAAAGAACTTTGAGCGAATTGATGGGAATCCAATAGCATTCATGGCAAGCGAACGCTTATTACAAATTTTTGAAACAGCAAAACCACTTAAACAGATTGCAGAGCCGAAAGTCGGGTTGCAGACTGCCAAAAATGATATTTTTTTAAGGCTATGGTTTGAATGTGATTTCACTAAAATTGGATTTGGATATACAAATTTAGATGATACGAAAAATGGAAAACATAAGTGGCTTCCATATAATAAGGGTGGAGCTTTTCGAAGATGGTATGGAAACAGAAACTATGTGATTGACTGGGAATACGATGGGGATAGGGTTCGTGTATATCCGGGAGCGGTTATCCGAAATCCTCAATTCTACTTGAAACCATGTATTACATGGTCAGATATAACGAGTGCATCATTTTCAGGCAGATATTGCGAAGGCGGATTTCTTTTTGATGTAAAGGGTTCTAGTGGATTTCCTGAAGTCAAGAATTTATACTATGTATTGGGCTTTTTGAATTCTAAAATCTCACAAAAATGTATTAAAATACTTAATCCGACGATATCTACACAGGTGGGAGATATGGCAAGAATCCCTGTGTATTTTGAACCAGTGTATAAAGATAAAATAGACGAACTGGTTGACGAGTGTATCGAAATTAGTAGAACGGATTGGGATTCAGATGAGCTTTCGTGGGATTATAAGGGAAGCCCTCTCGTAAAAAAAGGTATGACATTGCAGCAGGTGTTTTCGGTAAAATGAAAGTATCGCAAAAGGTCTCGAAAAAGTTAGCACCCCAGATGGCATAAAAAGTGAGCCATTGTCAGCACCTGAAATAACCGCTACCATTAGTTTGTTAAGGACTAAGGAGGTAGCAGAAAGGTGTTAAGAATGGCTCAAGTAAATAATATCAAAGATCTCTACGAAAATGAAGACCTAAGTTTGCGAGAAATTTCCCGAAAGACAGGTCACAGCTTCAAGACTGTCCAAAAGTACGCCTACCAGCTTGACTGGAGCGAGGACAATCTGCCGAATACCGAGCCAACGAGCTATCCGGTGCTGGGAGATTTCATTCCCGTAATTGACGAATGGTTGGAGGCCGACCGCAAAATCCCGCGCAAGCAGCGCCACACCGTTTGGAGAATCTTCTGCCGCCTGCGGGATGAGCACCATTTTACTGGTAGCTATTCCAGCGTGAAGAAGTATGTCCGCAAAAAGCGGTTCGTGATGAATTCCAAGAACAGCGGTTATCTGCCGCTGGAGCATGCGCTGGGCAGTGGACAGGTGGATTTTGGCAAGCATCTCTACTACGACGGCACCGGGCAGGAACAGGACGGCTATGCGCTGACCATTTCCTTCCCCAATTCCAACAAGGGTTACACCCAGACCTTCCCCTCGCAGAACCAGGAATGCCTGCTCACGGGCATGAAGCGTATCTTTGAGCATATTGGCGGCGTGCCGCCTGTGCTGCGCTTTGACAATATGTCCACCGCCGTTGTGCAGGTACTCAAGGGTACAGACCGAATTCTCACGGACGGCTTTCAACGTTTTATGTTGCATTACCGTTTCCGTGCAGAGTTCTGTAACCCGGCATCTGGCAACGAAAAGGGCAACGTGGAAAACAAGGTGGGCTACAGCCGCAGAAATGCCTTTGTGCCGGTTCCGACCATTGTGTCCTTTGACGAGTTTAACGAGTCCCTGTGGGAATGGTGCGAGAAGGATGCCCGGCGCCCTCACTACAAGAAGAAGCTCCTGATTGAAGAGCTTTGGGAAGATGACAAAGTGAGTCTTCTGTGCCTGCCGGAGTACCCGTTCTCAGTATTCCGATATGCGGCACTGACCGTGAGCAAAAGCGGCTTTGTGACCATTGAGACTAACAAATACGGCCTTTCTCCCATGCTGTCCGGTGAAACGGTGCAGGCTAAGATTTTCTATGACCATGTGGCATTCTTCCATGACCACCACCCGGTTGGGCACTACCGCAGGAGCTACAAAACCAACGATGAGGTGTACGACTGGACGCAGTATGTGTCCGTTCTCTGCAAAAAGCCGGGAGCAATTGAACATACCCGCTTCTTCCACCAGATGCCACAGCAGTGGCAGACATTCTTGGAACAGACCAGCGGCAGAGAACGCAAAAATGCGCTTCAGCTGCTCAGCGAGATTGTCTCTGACGGCAATGCCGCCTTGTGCGCTGATGCGCTGGAACTCGCCGGTGAGAACGGCCGCACGGATGCGGACAGCCTCCGGCAGTGCTATTACATGATTGCGAAAAAAGAATACCGGCCTGATCCGCTGAAATTACCCGGCTCTCCGGCGCTGCACTACAATCCCAATCTTTCCGCCTACGATGGCCTAATGGGAGGCGATGCAAATGTCTGAGGAAATTGAGCTGATGATGCGACAGGTGAAGCTGGGCGGCATGGCAAAGGAATGGCGCTCAGTCCAGTTTGAAAACACAGAGCAATATGTGACCGATCTGCTGAAGCTGGAGCTGAAAGAGCGTGAAGCCAACAGAATTAACCGCATGGTGAAAACCGCCGGTTTCCGTGTCCTGAAAATGCTGGATGACTTTGTGTGGACTTCCGCCATTGAACTGCCCAGCGGCTTGACTGCCGAGTACATGGAGGAACTGCAATTTCTCACGCCCAAGGAAAATCTCATTTTTATGGGTACCGTTGGTACCGGCAAAACTCATCTCGCCACAGCCATTGCCTTGAAAGCCTGCCAGGAAGGGCGGCGTGTCCGCTTTTATACAGCGGCGTCCCTTGCCAATATCCTGCTGGAAAAGAACAACAAGGGCACGCTGAACAATTATCTCAGTACGCTGAAAAAAGTGGAGCTCATTGTGATTGATGAGATTGGTTTTGTCCCACTGCACAAGGATGCCGCGGAACTGCTGTTTCAGGTAATTTCTGACTGCTACGAACGCAAGAGCTTGATTATTACGTCCAATCTGGAGTTCTCACAGTGGAACACCGTTTTTGGCGACAACCGCCTGACGGCAGCGCTGGTTGACCGGCTGATCCACCATTCCCACATTGTGATTTTCTCTGGCGAGAGCTACCGGCTGACCCAGTCCATGCAGCGCCAGCGTCCCCGCTGAAAAGGCGCTCCAAAAAGTGAGCATTGGGCCCCGGCCTGTTTGGCCCCGTGGGTCTCCAAAATGTGAGCGTTGGGCCCTGTCCTGTTTGGCCCCTCAAAAGGCCTTGACGCTGCACGCACAAACAAAGAATTAGGTGCTCCAAGGTGCTAACCTTTTTGGGGACCTTTTGCTAACATTTTTACTTGACGAACACAAGCAGGCATATTCTTCATGGGAACATAAGTGTGAGATTGACTTTGCAAAGTTGAAATCGAATGAAGAAGAGCTTAATCAAATCTTCATTGATATATATGGGTTGGAAGGTGAAGTGACTTCAGAAGTGGATGCAAAATCCGTAGAAGCATCTTGCGGGCACATAAATAAAGAGAGAGCTGTAAGGAATTTGATTTCATATGCTGTTGGATGTATGTTCGGTCGCTATTCGCTTGATACAGAGGGAATTGTTTATGCTGGAGGAATATGGGATTCGACAAAATATACTATGTTTCCTGCTGATAAGGATAACATTATTCCAATATGTGATGATGAGTATTTTGATGATGATATCACGGGGTTATTCGTTAAATTCGTAGAGACTGTTTATGGTAAAGCGTCTCTAGAAGAAAATCTTCGGTTTATTGCGGAGGCATTGGGCGGAAATGGAACTCCCAAAGATGTTATACGTGAGTATTTCATTAGCGATAAAGGATTTTATGCAGACCATTGCAATACATATACAGTTACTGGTGCTGGTAAACGCCCGATTTATTGGCTTTTTGATTCTGGCAAGAAGAATGGGTTTAAGGCATTAGTATATATGCACCGTTATGAGCCGGATACAATTGCTCGTATGCGTACTGATTATGTCCATGAACAACAGAGCCGATATCGAACAGCAATTACAGATTTGAAAAATCGTATCACTGGAGCATCCACTTCTGAACGTGTGCGCTTGGGCAAGCAGCTCTCTAAGTTGCAAGACCAGAGTGAAGAAATTCATTCTTATGAAGAAAAAATCCACCATCTTGCTGACCGTATGATTGCAATTGACCTTGATAACGGATTTAAAAAGAATTTTGAGATATTTAAGGACGTCTTGGCGAAAATCAAGTAAAGAAGGTGCCGAACATGGCTTTATTGGATTCAGAGCAGGTAACGCAAGACCTGAATAGAAGATTTGCGGCACCCCTGCCGGAATTCTATCAGCGTCGCATTATCTTCTGGAAAGACGATGACCGGGAATTTGAAGAGAAATTGTCGGAAATCGTTCTGGAAAATGCGACAATGGTTGCACTGACTGGCACGAATAACTTTGCAGTGAAAAAACTGCTGACGGTGGACGATAAGACCTCAAATTTTCTGGTCTATTGCCCAGAACCGTATGCAGACGAGGAGAACTGGCTGTTGCCGCTGGAACTGTATAGCGAGGAGTTCCGTGCAGACCTTGTTTCCATCTGGATGGATGAAATGAATATGAATAGCGGAGCCTCTCTGCGTAAGCAGGTCAAGGCATACCGCAGCTTCTTCAAGACCAAAGGTCATCGTACCAAGGTTGCAAATTTGAAGAAAGCAGTGACCACACCAGCACAGCTGCACCTTGCAGTAATGGCAGTGCTTTGCGGTCTGAAAGATACGCAGCCCAATGCCATCATTCGTACTGTGTTCACCGCTGGGATGAATCAGGAAGCAAATCCTATCTGCCAGAAATTCGTGGACTTTGGTGCTAAGGATGCGTTCTGGGCGATGGTTGGGCAGGCTTCCGGTTATCGTGAGGAAGAATGTGATATCTGCAGGCTTGCCACACACATTTTAATTACCGCTGCAACCAGAACTATGAGACCGGAGCATCTGGCAGGATTGGATGGATTTATTTCCACACCACATCAGGCATATTGCTACGACTTTATTTCGGAGTGGCTGCACAGCGATGAGAACCACCAGTTATTTGAATTGGCTCGTTATATCGAGGAGGAAACAAGACTGCCCTATCGTTTCGGAAAGCTCCCTGTAGAGGAACTGGCAGAGACAGAATTGTTCCCTTGCATCAACGAGTGTATTCTTACCACACTGATGACAGAAATCAGCGACCAGATTATCAATGTGGATACCATCACAGCAATGGTGGAAAAGCGTCGTACCTGTGCTTGGTATGATTTGGTCAGAGACTTTTACGAGGGTATCCTACAGGTGGCAAATATGCAGGCTTTTTTCCTCGACCATTCTGCTGGATTCCATACCGTGGAAGCACGAGGTGTTTGGAAAGAATATCTCGAAGATTACTATAAGATGGATACCTATTATCGCCAGTTCCACTGTGCCTTTGCCCGGAGCTTGAAAGTCTCTAATCCCCTGCTGGATGATTTGTTCAAACACGTAGCAGATAAAGTGGAAGGTCTCTATGATAACTGGTATCTGAGTCAGCTTGGCAGCAACTGGTCAAACGCTGCAGCCGATGAATTGGCACAGTACGGACGCATTTTGGAAGTGCCACAGCAGGTAGATTTCTATAAAGATAAAGTAAAGAGTGCGGACACTCGTACCTTTGTTATCATTTCGGATGCCCTGCGCTATGAAGTGGCAGCGACACTGGCAGAGCAGCTCCGCCGTGAAACACAGGCAAAGGTTGACCTGAACAGTTGCAGCGCTATTTTCCCTACCGTTACCAAGTTTGGTATGGCAGCATTGCTGCCGCATGGAGAATTGACTGTAGAGGAAAAGCCGAATGGACTGGCTGTCTATGCAGACGGAACATCGACCGATGCCGGATACCGTGATGCCATTTTGAAAAAGGCTAACCCGGCAAGTATCGCAGTGAAGTATAAAGATATTGTCCTTATGAAGCGACCAGAGCGTAGTGAACTGGTCAAGGGCAATGAAGTAGTTTATATCTACCACGATAAAATCGATGAAACCAGTCATACCGATGAAACTCTGGTATTTCCATCATGTGAGGATGCCATTGAAGAAATCAAAAACATGGTAAAAATCATCGTGAATGACTTCGGCGGTGTCAATATTATCATTACTTCCGACCACGGCTTCTTATATACCTACAGCCCACTTTCCGAGGACAGTAAAGTGGATAAAACCACAGTCAGCGATGAAGATGTGGAAGTGGACAGACGTTATCTGGTGACCTGTAAGGGTGCTAAGCCACAGTATCTGCTGCCGGTGAAGTTTGTAGCAGATAAAGATTACGATGCATTCTCTCCAAGAGAGAGCATTCGTATTAAGAAAAAAGGTGGTGGTCTGAACTTCGTGCATGGCGGTATCAGCCTGCAGGAGATGGTGGTTCCAGTTGTGGAATATCACTACCTGAGAAATCAGACCAAAGAATACCAGCGTAACAAGAAGAAATACGACACCAAGCCAGTCACAGTGAACCTGCTTTCAGCCAGCCGTAAAATCAGTAATATGATTTTCTCTCTGAATTTTTATCAGAAGGAAGCGGTCGGCGACAATCGTGAAGCGGCGACCTATCTGCTTTATTTCGTGGATTTGGAAGGAAAGCAAATCAGTGACACACAGAAAATCATTGCTGATAAAGCAACAGATAATAATCAGGAGCGCACGTTCCGTTGCAGCTTCAATCTAAAATCTCTCAAGTTCAGCAACAAGGAGACTTATTATTTGGTCATCGCAGACGAGACAGGATTACAGTTGCCGCAGCGTGAGGAGTTCACCATCGACATTGCATTTGCGGTGGATGAGTTTGACTTCTTCAGCTAACATCAGGAGGAACTGCTATGGAATCATTAGCTGGGAGCGAAAGCTCTCGTGAAATCATAAAGGGCAAGCTACGCCAGAACTTTGATGGCAAAATTGTCCGTAAAGACCTGACAAAGAAAATCAAAGAAGGTGCAAATGTGCCTGTTTATGTCCTTGAGTTTCTGCTGGGTCAATATTGCAGCTCTGATGATGACGAGGTCATTGAGCAGGGCGTACAGAATGTAAAGCGGATTTTGGCGGACAACTTTGTCCGTCCTGATGAAGCACAGAAGATATTATCCATGCTGCGCCAGCGTGGAAGCCACACCGTCATTGATAAAATTACGGTCAATTTGAATATCAAAAAGGACTGCTATGAAGCGGAGTTTTCTAACCTCGGCTTAACGAGTGTACCTATCGGCGAGGAGTATCCGACGAAATTCGACAGACTTCTCTGCGGCGGTATCTGGTGCATCGTGCAGCTGGATTACGAGTATGTGGAAGAGGACAAGAAGAATGGTACACCGATTCTCGTCCGCAAGCTGACACCAATCCAGATGCCTCATGTGGATATCGATGAGCTGAAGAATGGCAGAAAAGCATTCACAAAAGAAGAGTGGATGGATGTCATGCTCCGTTCTATTGGCATGGAGCCGGATGAATTACAGTATCGTGAAAAGTGGCTGCTATTGGCTCGTATGCTGCCATTGGTAGAAAATAATTTCAATTTGTGTGAATTAGGACCCCGTAGTACCGGAAAATCACATTTGTTCAAAGAAATATCTCCAAATAGTATTCTGGTGTCCGGTGGACAGACCACAGTTGCAAACCTGTTTTATAACATGGGCAGAAAGACTGTAGGTTTGGTCGGTCTCTGGGATTGTGTTGCCTTCGATGAGGTAGCAGGTATCAATTTCAAAGATAAAGACGGCATCCAGATTATGAAGGATTATATCTAAAGTGTAAAATCGGATTAGCCCCTGATAAAGCACATTCAAAGGGTGCAGTGGGCTCATCGAAATTGTGCGCTCATCATAGCTCTTAATTACACAACCGAGTAAAAGGACATTGTTTTGCTGAGGAGTAAGCGACTGTCCTGCAGGGATTTGCTCAAATAACGCTTCAACAACCTTTACATAATTGTTTGCTGCAATCTGCAAACGGTCCTTGTAATACGCCAAGCTTGGCAAAATGCGCTTATTTTTGAATTCTTCAAGAAATTTTATATAAGCTGATTTTACAGAGTTGGGAATATCAAGGATATACTCTTTCTCGCCATCAATCGTATCCGCTATTGCCAACCAACCATTTTGAATGAACTCGTTTTCAGTTGCCAGGCTAGAACGATAAGGCTCTTTCGTGAAGAATTCAGTTGTTCCAGAAACAATTTTTCCTTCTCGATATTCAAGGCTTCGTTTCTCGTGATATTTCCATTTAAATGCGCCAATACCTGTTAATTCGACAGGTTTAATGAGATCATCCTGAATTTGTAGGGGGATAAGGATAGGACCGCACTTTATAGTGCAATCCAAATACCCTGTATCTGTATCAATATCCTCCTCACCAATCAGCAACCGCAAAGTATCGCTATAACTGCATTCGTATACTCCATTGTTTTCAATAGAACATGATATCACATTTGAACATCTAGGATTTACAACTAATTCTTTTGTAAGTCCAAAGACCTGTATGCTAGCTTTTTTAACATTTTTAGGAACCTTTAGAAGAAATGATGTCTGAATCGCCTCAAAATATTTAGGAACTATATCAATAACACAAATTTTAATTTTATAAGTTATATCGTTGTTCAAGTCCATTATCGTTGTCGTAGAGAATGAGCAGCCTTCAGGTTTAATTGTAATTATAATTTTTTTCGGCGAAGAAACTGCCGTCGCTCCAATGGACTCAATACAACTCTGCTTAACAGCGATGTTGGTTTGAATGGAGACAGAGACTCCCTTACGGCCATCCGGGTTGTAAATTATAATATTTTTTTTGCGAGCTTGTTTTTGCTATCTCCATCATCGCGCATGAATACATTGGTATCGATCAAATAAGAATATTCAATAGCAGATCCAGAATAAATTTCAAAATCAGTGTCGTCAATCTTTAAAGGGTTATCCAATTTCTTCCGCAATTTATCTTGAGAGCTTTTAACCATGGCATATGTATAGTCTCTATACCAAGGTGTATTTTTCTTTTTACAAGTCTCTAGATACTCAACAAATGTTTTGTCGAATTCTTTTTCAAGCGCATCAGATATATTACCATGTTTAAATATACGGTCTATCAACTCAAAGAGCTTATGGTTTTCCTCAAGCCGTGCTTTAATTTTACTTTCATCTACTATATGCTTTCCGTCTGGATCAGACAGAAGTGAGAAAGACGGATAATCCGCTTCCTGAACAAATCCACGTCCAAGAACTGTAAGTAGGTCACTGTACTCATACAGAGAAGATTTATCGCTAAAACGGTCTGTTTGTTTATGATTTAGTTCCGTTTCCAGGAAAGTCTTATCTGCAACGGAAAGTTGAGCATCTTGTATGTTTTCTTTGATCTTGGATATGATGGAGGACGCATGAAAAGGCATTCCATTGGCAGATAGATCCCCTGTGCCACTAGTAATACTATCAATAGCTGAATGTGTAATCATCAAAATTGGAAAATGTTTATCTGACAATTCTGCATTTCTCAGCGTTGCCAGGAAATCATCTGTCATACCATTTATTTTGGACGCAACTACAACCTCAATGTTTGCAGATAACTGAATTGTAAACGTAGAATATACTGAACCGTATTGATAGGTGCCTTGAATATTATCAAGTTGCGTACGTTTTCTTAGAGCAGAGTCCACGCCTTTGACCATTTCCTCCGTATCCAACTTAAGGCAATATCTCTCACCAGGACGTATAGATGCAACCTTACTTTGAAAATAGCTAAGCGTATTATTTGCTATGTAATTATAAAATTCGTTTAACATATTTTGCATCTCCACTGTCGCTCTTTTTTTCAATCAAATTGAGCTTTTCGTAATAGTTTGCTACCTGCTCCTTCGAAATACTATCTAAGAATACTCCACGACTCTCAAAGGCTTGGAAAACATCTTTTAAACGCATCTGCTCTTGATTTTTAATGCAGATTTTTGTTAAAAATATCAACGTCTCTTCAGATAGATTTAGCATCAAACCACTTCGACCGCGGTTCTTCAAATATTTATGACAATAGTTTTCAAATTTATTTACGAATTGTACGCACGTGATCTCCCGGTATTTTCAAATTGCACTCTAACGCTATCATAAAGGTACTTTATTTCAGAAGCTGTTTTCCCTTGAAGAAAAGTAACCTTTTGCAAATTATTCATCTCAGGACAATCAGTTATTGATTTACGATAGCAATCTGTTAACTTGGCTATTTGCGTTGCAATTTGTTCGTCAAGTTCCGGAGCTTCCCTTATAATCTTGCCTAATTCTATATAGTCGACAGGAAAAGTCCCATCAGGAGTTTGGTTTAATATCTCCAGAACGACTGCGTGAGCAAATATTTTTTCAATTGCATTCTGAAGCAGTTGCCATCCTTCTGTAAAGCATTGTCGGCTTTGACTTGTCTTTTCCCATTCCAAGCAAAAGTATAAAGGTAGATTTCTACTTCTTTCTCCATCCATAAAGCGATTCAGTTGCAGGCATGCCTGTGCTGTATAAGTAAAAAAATAGAATTCCAACAGGGGTACTAAATAGTCTTTTGTCCTGTTTTGAGTTTCCAAAATATAAGCAAAATCTTCTTCAAATAATATCTTTACCGCTTCAGTTACACGGAAATATGGAATGACTGTATCATCAATATTGGCTTTTGTGGAAAGTTTAGATAGTACCAACCGTTCAAATACATTACTACTCGATAATAAATGTTGATGGGCCTTTTCAATTTGAGATTTTAATACAATCCGATCACCTAGTACATCAACCAAGTAGTCTGCTATTCTACGTTCGCTTGATTCTTCACAAGGAATTTGCTCTAACATCTGAAGATTGAGTGGCCTAATCCGACCGTCACTATAAAAAAACATGTGGCTAACAACTTCATAAAACAGTTCTTCTTGACCAGCTTCGATATCAGTAACTTCCTTCAAAAGGTCAACCAAAGCATTTGCCTTAATTGACTCCACTTTTTTACATTCTATCTGACACAAAAATCTTCCAACCAGATGATCAAGATCCAAAACAGCTGCACTATTCGGTTGTGTAATAAAAGGGAATAGCTTGAATTTTTTGCCGGGCGTATGTCTAAATTTAGTTCCATTGTCAACAAAAAAGTTGTCGCGAAACAATTCTTCAATTAATGTATATTCCATTATCACACCACCGTAAATTCATATCCAAAATCATTCTCTTCAAAAATGATTTTGTACTGTTTTCCAATATCCTTTGGTACGATAACAACTCTGGAAGACTTATTGCCGAATTCAATCAGTCTTTGGACAAAGCTAACAAAATCCGCATGACGGTTTTTATCTTTAACTGTGGGACGATAACCGTCTTTCATATCTAATATTAATTCAAATAATGCAAAGTCAACGCTGATTTCTGCCATTTCTGTTGTATCGGACATATCTTTTTTGAAACGAAGCTTGATTGTTGGGGAAAATCGCTGAATGCTGCCGGGCACTGTAGTACTATTCTTATAGATCGCAGACTTCAATTGTAATTGTTCTAAGAGCCAAAATTGCTCATTTGTATCGTCTATACAAATACAATCATCATCAAATTGTCCATTCCAGCAAAGAATAGCCTTTTTAGTTGCATCATATAGTTTGGCTAACTTTTTTTCATTGCCACTGTTTTGATAATACAGATATCGGATGTACTCGTTCAGCCGTTTTTGATGATAATTTTCGTGAATCTCACCGTTCATTTCCTGTAATCGTATACTAAAGCGATAAATAATCTTTTTGAGTTCCGGTTTAATTCCACCAAGGACCGATACATCTGTTAAGTTTTTTAAAACCTGATATGGCGTATTTTCTGTTGCTTTTGAAAATACTTTTTCAATATTCTCAAGTGAATGAAAGTTTGTGGCGTCTTCATCTATCACAATATTACGAAATTTCAGAATATCATGCTCTTTTATCGCGTTTAGCAAGGGTGAAACATCATCGAATTCATTCAAGAGCATAGGAGTGGTCCATAAAATATAGTTTGTCAAATACTTAATATCTGACGATGAAAAGCTGCACAAAGTAGCATAATTAAAGTTAGGATGTACCATCAAATCATAAAGGAGGTTAAGAACTTCTCGTGTCGAAACAATTTCTTTATCTTTAATTACAACTTCTACTATACGTCGAATAATTGCTTTTTGATGTACGGCATTTGAAAGAAATTCATAGTTGTGACGAACCGGGCAACGCTGACACATCGAGCAGGTCGCATCGTTAACATACGCCTCATAGAAAGGATTTTCCATTGACTTGCGGAAAACTTTTTCTAATAATTGCTCTAAGAATTCTGTACCAATACCATTCTCACAAAGAGAGAACACTTGGTAATCAGAAAAACTTACATGCTGAAATACGCTGTTTCCATGGTATCCAACCTGACGAGTATATCCAGAAATGATTTCGTTTTCTTCAACATATTTTTTGAGTTGTGAAAATTTCTTCCCTTTTTCAGACTCAACAAAATTATTCAGTGTTCCCAAATTGATTGCAATAATCGTACGAGCACTATCATCAGTCATATAATTATCATCATTAAATGGAGCCAACTTGGCTGCCAGCGTGTCTATGGCTGTTAATGTAGGTTCGCTGCTTTCTGTTGCATCATTATAAGGCTCGTAAGCTGCCAAAAGATTTTCTGAATCTGAATTTTTCAAATATGAAATCAAGTGAGACTTACCATCACCCGCACTGCCGCACAGCAGCACAAGGTACTTTTTTTGATTCGCATTTATTTTTCTAAGCAAATCTCTCAGCTCAATTTCTACTTGACGCTGAACATGCAAATATTCTTTAAAAGGATCAAATGCGCTTGTATTTTCAACAGATTCTGCCGAAAGTTTTCTTAACTTACTAAGTTGAACAATAAAATCACAGGCCATACCTTTTTCTCCTTGATAGAATTAGCATTTATCAGCATACTTTTTATAAAAATCACACAAAATCAAATTAAACTTGTCAGATTCTTACGAGGGATATCATAGAAGTGCAGAGAGCAAACACCCAAAAAGTGATAGAATCAAGGAAAGAACAAGGTGGTGTTTGCAATGCCCAAATATGATAAGGAGTTCAAAGAAGAAGCGGTCAAACTGTCCGACGAAATCGGCGTAAAGCAGGCGGCGGCACAACTTGGTATTCCATACTACTCTCTGGCGGAGTGGCGGCAGAAGCGAAAGGTATTCGGAGATCACGCCTTCGTCGGCAGCGGCATTCGCCGCGACGCGCCGCTTTCCGAGAACGAACGCCGGCTGATAAAGGAAAACGCCGAGCTGCGGAAAGCCAATGAGATTCTCAAGGATGCGCTGGGTTTTTTCGCCAAAGACCGGAAACGGTAAAGCCGGAGCGGTTGTATGAGTACATCACGCTGCGCCGTGAGCGGTTCTGCGTTCATGCCATGTGCCGGGTTGTGAAAGTCAGTGAATCCGGGTACTACCGCTCTTTGCAGTCGGCTGGCAAGCCAAAACCGTGGCAGTTGCTTCTGGTCAAAATACGAGAGATTTATAATGAAAATCCGGACAATGACAATTATGGTGTTGGCCGAATTCTTCTGGCACTTACACAGCGCGGTATCGCGGTAAGCCGAAGCAGCGTGCGGAGGGCCATGAAGCGTGGAGGTCTGCTCCATCGTTCTTCTCGTCACCCCAGCAGTCTGACAAAAGCAGACTTGGCTGCGCAGAAAGCGGAGAACCTGATTTGCCGAGATTTTACCGCAGGCGCTCCCAACCGGAAGTGGCTGACGGATATTACGCAGATCCAGTGTCTGGACGGTAAGTTGTATATGGCGGCAGTCCTGGACTGTTATAACGGAGAGATCGTCGGTCTCGCTATGGATGACAACATGAAGAAGGAGCTGTGTATCCGGGCGTTTCGGTCTGCCTGCCAAGTACAGGGAGCCTATGGAATGACCCTGCACAGTGACCGCGGAAGCCAATTTACCAGCTCCGCATTTCGAAAGGCGCTGGCGCAATACGGCGCGGTTCAAAGTATGAGCGGCACGGGCCGCTGCTATGACAACGCCCGGATGGAGAGTTTTTTTGCTACGCTGAAGAAAGAAAAACTTTATCGAATCAGGACGGAGCGGATGCCCATGGCACAGGTTAAGAGCATCGTATTCCGGTACATCATGACCTACTATAACCGCCGGCGAATCTATACTGCCAACCCCGGCGGCCTGCCGCCAGCCATGTATCGTCAGGCCGCCAGAGGCCTGGCCGCATAAGC